>Ga0307945_1002669_pt1 | contig 14502 bp, 14 predicted proteins | sample OrgLakmetagen228_FD_201818 | JGI IMG/M metagenome (GOLD analysis project Ga0307945, IMG submission 201818) | Saline water microbial communities from Organic Lake, Antarctica - #228 | ecosystem: Environmental > Aquatic > Non-marine Saline and Alkaline > Saline | place: Antarctica: Organic Lake...
TCAGAAATTGCGTCGACCAAATCTGACTGGCATACATGCCAGCTGACAATGCATATGTCTTGAAAAGCCACAACATCGCATGAGGCCTGTCAGAAATCCTCTTTTCAATACCAAACTCTTTCACTCAACAACAAGTACAAAGAAACTCAGATGCAAAGATGGACTACCAGTAAAAATTGAGTAGAAATTACATTAATTGAGGAAAAGGACCCACTTTGGTACTGGGTAGTACCGTAATACTCCTCCACCGTACAGAATAAGAAGAAAATTAATGGGGGTCAGGAGCGGCGCAGACCTGACCTGGAACCGGCTCCTGAGTTGATACGATTGAAAATTGCGCATCTGGTATGGTCAAGTTTTGCAACGTACCGGTAGTTTACAAAATGTACACAAAGAAGCAAGTTATTTAGCTTTTTGAGAGTCAAGGGCTCCTTAAAAGGCTCCTGTTTGTGATTGTTGTGGCCCCCACCAAAGTGCCACCCACTCCCAAAGGGATGGTGTGGAGGGTAATGGAGGCTCTTTGGAGGATGGTGCAGAGGCCTTTTGCTGTTCCTGCGCGGCGCTCAGCTGGTTCTGAGGTCTAGTGTCCTCACAGGGTTTTCAAGGTTTACAAAAGAAGGCCTTCAGTCAAGAAGTGCAATTGCTAGCCTGCTCATTAAAAGCGATTAGTTCATAGGAAAAAATTAAGCTTGTTATTGTTCTGGCTAATGTCCTCACAGTACTTGATCTGAGGTGGATGCCACGTTGAAGGATGCTGAGATCTTGGGTCGGTGCTGTCTGGGGAAGATAGATCTGTCGATGGCTGGCGGTGCTTAGAGGTGCTCCCGGTTGTCTCCCCCATTTGCCCCCTGCCACTCTTCGGAGTATCCACCCCCCTCATTACTAGCAAGCTGTCATAGCAAATCACTCAAAAGAAACGGTTGCGCCTTCGGACCAAGAAAGGCCTCCAAGGTGGAAAAGCCATCCAGCAGTGGAGTGAGTTCTTTGCATCGCTGGTCCCTAATGCTTCTACCAGTTCTCTGGCTCATGCCCTTGTGCGCTCTCTGCACACATGTATGTGTGTCTACTACTCTGTGTCTACTCAGCTTTGCGTCGCTGCCACACTGCTGCTTCTTCCCGGAGCTGGGACCCATGACTCAAATAGCTCCTCTCGGCCTCATTGTTGTTATACCTTGATAATATAAACGAACGAACAAATAGAGTCGGAGACCTTACACGGTACAGGGTCTCTTGAGGATCCCCTTTTAATGGTACCTCTTAGAGTTCACACGTTTGGCATGTTTGGCAATCGCTTCCCTACTCATATCATCTGAAAATGATGCTCTAAGTCTCTTAGGGTAGGGCATGATGGTTAATACAATCATCCCGTTATTCGTTGGTTGATCAATGGACTACTCTCATCTGTATGCATGCTATGAACACTACTGGTGGGCATTCAATCAGACTAGTCAATTAAGGCACGCAGTAGTAGCAGTGTTGGTAGTTGTAGTGGCAGGAACAAGTAGACGCCGCGGAAATACATTAACAAGGGCAAGATGCAGGTAGACAGTGAAAGAGGTTAGACAAGTTCCTTTATATGGCTTTCTTTTCCATAGTTAATGTGAGAAGCGGTTTTCACTGCCTGCTTGATTTTTCTTTCCTCATGTGCTCATTATCAATCAGCTTAACCTTTTTATGATGAACATGATGCTCTTCTAGGCTTAGTGTCCTCCTGATAATAATATGACGGGTTGCCATGCTTGTAGTTTCTAGATGGTCTTGGTTGCTGTTTTTTTTTATCGTACTAGAACATTCCCTGTCGGTGCTTCAACAACAGTTTTTAGTGACGATAAGCCAGGTGAAGTAGCATCGGAGAAAGTAACAGCAGCCGGTTTTCTCCACGCCAAAGTCAAATGACCGATGCACCCCAAACAGTGCCAATAAGCTATTCACCCAATTCGAAGCCCCTTCTACCTCATCTGAATGCAAGATACCTGATTTTAAATCTTAACCATTGACATTTGCTGGAAATTTGGCATTCTGGGGTGCTGTGTAGGGCCCGGTGTGTATTTTGCACCCACTTTGGCAGGGAAATCGTGCATTTCTGAAGTTGCCCCGATCGAACTCTGCTTCAGGATATAAGCATGGTCAATGTTGTATAAATTGCTGCATTGTCGAATTTGGGGCAGGGGTACTGGGAATGCCGGCGAGTGGGAGGCACTCACACAAGGGACGCAGGGGAAACAGACAGAAAATCCTGTCCCTCCATATTTTCTGCAAGTTTCATAGAGGGGCTTATCTGGGCACAAGATTAAACATGCTCCTTTTCGCATTAAAGGGGCAACTACTCACACGTTATTTCATCAAATTGGACATAATCTAGCTTCAAACTGGTGCTGGCTTTACAAGCTGCCAGAGCAATTGCTCAGGTCTAGACAAGTCGCCCTGCATACAAAACGAAAGGGCTAAATGTAGAAGTTGTGCACCTGTACCCTAAATGGGTGCTTTCCAGGGGGAATGGCACATTAATTTGCATATCTTGCCAACCACTTAGTCTTTTTGCCCCATTTCTCTTGCAATGACCTTTATTTACTCTAAAGATTCCAAAACATTAAATATGAGGCAGGTGGCCATGATTTTCCCTTTAACTTCTTTGAAATCTGCATATCAGGGCGTTTTTTACTCTCAGAGTTGCGGGGTTTAATGGGTTAATAAATATTTAGTATAAAATGTAAGGGGGGAAATCAACGATCTGGCTGAATTTTGGTTCAAACTTGTGTAGCGTTACATGCAAGCAATTTGGCTGGATGTTTTTCGGTCCCATTTCACACCTCAATTTTACACCAGAGCTCGGACCAAATCATCAAGGATATCAAAATTTAGAGGGCAGGATTGATGCAGTTTGTGAGCAATGACGTCTGTTTTTCCAAAATTCCAGATTAGATCCGCTGCCACCCACAATGCAAGAGTGTCCTATTCATCACTGGCCCCTTTATTTGCCTCAAAGTCGTTTGGCTCGGCACTTCCAGGGTCGATCTGCGTTCTTTCCCTGGCCTGCTGGTGCTGCCGTTCCACGGAACGACCATGTGTTCTCGAGCAATGGACTGGCACACAAGGAAGAGGTGGGGGTTCCAGGGGCGGGGGAGCACAGGTTTGTTGAGAAGAGCTTCACTGACACAAGAATGTCGGGTTTCACAATGTGGTAAAATCTGTATGTACCTATTCCTTTTTTTGTTGTGGATATATTTTAATCGATGAGTACTTTTCTGGCACCTACGCTTTGTGCTTAAATGTACCAAATGTGCGCTCAACGCTTTGAGAGACCCAAAGCACGCTTGCGGACGCTTGGCTAAAGCGCTTGCGGACACTTGACTAAAGCGCTGGCGCAACCAAAATGTCTTTCAAAGTGTGATCAAAGTGCAAATTTGGTGCTGCAGTACCAAAACCGGTAAATACCGGTATTGGCATTGAACTTATATAAGTAAAATGCGCTGATATGATTTGTTTTCAAATTTTGCGTGCTTGCACACGCCTTGAACGCATTTTGTACGCATTTTACTCACATTTTTAGTATTCAAAAGCGCACAATGCAGTCTGCCTTCCAAAGTGCCAAGAATTTGGGACGGCGGGCCGGGCTTGTGTCGACGAGGCCACCTGCAAATTTACAAGTCAAATATTTAACTAAAAACTGAAAGCAAGCAAAGACAAACAAAAAATCCGATCTGTCACCACGCAGCTTCGGATGTGTACTACTTGCAAATTTGCATTGTTGTGCCCTAGTAGCTTCTCTTTTTTAACGAGGCGTCTGTCTTCCGAATGAGTTGAGATCATTTTGATTTATTGAAACTCATTTTATGGTTGGAGATGGCTGGCTTGGAATGAGAGGAATATCGTATTTGTTAGCCTTGTTACACATCCTGCACAGCGTGCAACATGCACAAGCAGCTTCATGTGACTTTGTAAGTGCCAACACCAACAGCAGGGCACCTGTGGATCTTTGCAAAGCAACTGGTGTGAAGTGGGACCAGCACGAGGCTGCTTCGTACGGCCAACATTTTGCACCTGTTCTGCATTTCCATCCTGAGGTGTGTTGTGACTCTCGTTAATAACACACACACACACACACACACACACACAAATACACACTCACTACACACACATACACACACACTCACACTCACACACACTCACATAGACACACACACACTCACATAGACACACACAAACACTCACATAGACACACACATACACACAGACACACACACTCACACACACTCACATAGACACACACGCGCACACATACACACACAGACACACACACGAATGCACACAAATACACACACAAATACACACACACTCACACTTACACACATAGTCACACACACATACACACACGCGCACACGCACACATACAAACACAGACACACACACACACGAATGCACACAAATACACACACAAATACACACACACTCACACTTACACACATAGTCACACACACATACACACACGCGCACACGCACACATACATACACACATATGCACACACACACGCACACACACACGCACACACACACACACACACACACACAAACACACACACACTCACGCACACAAATACACACGCAGGAGAGGTATCGTCTGACTGGTGAGTGCGTTCTGCATCTGCGTTGGATGGATGGATGAAGCTACCTCAGTGATTTTGTGTATGCATGCAGGAATGATTGTTTTTGCTGCACATGCGGGCACAAAGATACAAAGATGCATGAGGCAATGTCGTCCCCCTCTCATTTGCACTCGTGCAGACCCTGCCTATTATTATAAAGAGGCAGCCATTTATTCGGCAACCCACAGACATGTCAGCAAGAACGACAGAGCGGCCTCCTCGCCTCTCAGCTTCCTCACCGTCCTGGGGACGCCAAACCAGGATGCAATCCTTGCTGGTGAGTGTGTGCACCTCTTCGCTCCAAACGACTCCTCTTTCTGACTCCACGCTTCTGAGCACTCTGTGTGCATACTGAGCCCAGCCGCTGCAGGCACACAAATTGCAATTGGCTGCAGAAACAGTTTTTGGTCTGTATAACATGTTGGATGTTCCATATTTTGTTAAGAGTTAGGCCAGGTGCGCCTTACCAAGAACTGCTGTCTAGTGACGACGCAACATTTTGGCTAGCAAAAACCCAGTTATTGCACGCGTGTCATCCTGTAAGCCTGAGTGCCTACTCAGATCTGTTTTTATCAAGACTTTTAACACGTTAAGTTGCCAGAGGATCGCGTGCACCTTGCACAGATACCTGTTGTACGTGCATGTCAATCTCAAACTGCAGGATGCCGTCCTATATGGTTTTTTTGTGACAGCCACCTGTACTCCATGTGCCAGCAGTGTATGGTTTTGGCATTTGCTGCTTTTTGCAGGCGCTCCACTGAACGCACAGGGCCACTCAACCTCACGCGTGTTCTTCAACGCCTACCCTCTAGGGAGTGCCTGGGTGTTTAACTACAACTTGTATTACGCGTGAGTGCGTGCGTGGCTAGTGCGACAGGGTTGATGAGTGATGAGTTACTGGCTTGTCTCTTGCTCCTGCAGTATTAATTATGATAGAACAGGCCAGTCAGTTCCAGTCTGATTCAACAGAGCAGTAGATGCAATTGACAGTTGGCAAGGGCTCATTATAACGAGTCCGATTCACAACAGGTGCAGAGCATGTCATAGGTCAGCGGCGCTCTTTGCTCATGAGTTACGAGCAATCAAACTGGATTTTCCATGGCTGCTGGTGTGTGCACCAGAGGCAGGCAACCCAACGCCTGCCTGCCAAGTCTAATGTTCTCTACTCAGCATAAAAGCCTACCCTATGGACAAGGCGTCCATGCTGGCTGAAGTAGACCAGGCACCATCGTCGTGCACACGCAGGTGGAATGGGTGCGCCAACATGGCAGTCAGCACCTCAGGCTCAGGAGGCATGCAATCCACCCTGGAGTTCATAGCTTGCCCTTTCAGCACACATGAGGGTGGGTTCATTTCTGGCACAACTATTGGATCTTGTTCCAACTGTGTATGGATGCCTCACGCACGTAACCATACGTCACAGCATTCAACATACACAGGCAGTCGTATTTGTCTCTCTACCCTTGCTAGGTCTTATGAATTGTTAATAACTGCTTAAGTTACATACAGATCCGTGCTATGTCCTTTTACCAATTATAATGTCCTTGAAGTTATAACTCACGTGCACGCATGCATGCATCGTGTTGCAAACATTACAGCAATTACCAAAGGACAGCGCACCTGGTGTGCTCCTGCTCTTCTGGATGCCGGCATCTAAACTACCTGTCCTGCTGTCTGCCTAAATTCCCTGCTATTGGCTTCCTTTTTTTGTTTTGCATTCATCCAAAACACTGAATGACATAACAATACTGCAGCTGACTGGGAGCGAATCAGCGTAGTTGTCTGTCCTGGGGACCAGTCAGCTAGCAACAATTCTGCTAGCAAGTCCCCTGGGAAGGTAGCCGCTGCAGTTTTCAGCCAGGTATGGATCACTTACGCTCACGATATGTATCAATCATGTTGCTGCAACATGTATGTAATGTAACAATGCACCGCGTACGTTTGGCTGAAACAGACAGCAAATTCCTCTCATCTTCAAAAGAAGGGTTTTGCGCAATTTTTACAGCAAGGCGCTCTTTTTGTCCGACCTTGGCCACCGCAGCACACTCACAACTTGCTTACACACAATATATTACTCATTGCCTATTACTCTTTGTTTGACCTTGGCAACCGCAGCACAATCACGACGTGCTTGTAGAATGTGAGGGGGGAGCCAATGGCAAAGGGGACTGCGAGTTTGAAGCAGTGGTAAGTCAATGCGAGATCCCTCTGACCTGTTGTGACCAGTTCTATTTCATCTTTCATAATTGCTTTGGCCTTCAGGTGTACTAAACAGGTTGGCTTTGCTTTTTAAGTGCACCGTAAATAGTCTTTACTTCATGCACGCTGACTGCTACCAGCGTAGGCATTCATTTTTTACTACTGCTTAAAAGACTCTTTTAGCGTGCTATGGGTATTAGGTTGCGACTTTCCAGCTGGGGTTTACAGACCTTGAGGCTGTCATGACATGTTGATCAAAATTGTGCTGCTTTTTGTGCTCACCCAGGCGTGAGGACGATGAGTGTCTTTAGCAATCTGCTGGTTTCTGTGATTGAGTGCCGAGTCACGAATAATGTGTGTACAGAAGGCATGAGTTTAATTGTTTATTTTTGCAGTCAACCAGCTTATGAACGCAGACCTTTCTGGGCAATAGGTAGTGCTCGGAGGTAGAAGGATCCCTTGCTGTCCTGTTGTGTTCGTCACAGGGAAAGCCTGGGAAGCCCAAGGAGCATCTGTCTGTTTTTGTAGGCCTGAGCAGCCACGCAAACTTCCCGCACCCCACAAATGGAACGGTGTACGGCGCTCTTCGAAACGACCAAAGGCACAGCCCAGCGTGCAGCAGGGTTTCTGATGGTAATTGCAGAGGCACGGATGGGGATGTGGAGCCGATGGAGGGTATGCTTCTGCTAGATAGATCGGCACGTGGTGGGCCTTCTTGGTACCCTACCGACAAAAACGTGGTACAGCTGGAGGGGGTGCAGCAAATCAGCGATCAAGCGGAAGAAGGAGGGAAAGCAGGAGGAAGAAGAAAAGGGACGGGAGGGCAACAGACAGGCAGAGGGCTAAGTAGTAAGGGGGAGGGGATGTCAGGGGTTTCCGAGGGGGAGAGCAGGGGAGACGTAGGCGGCACAGCAGTGGGCACAGGAGATCAAGCCTGGGCCCGATACTCAGGGTTTTGGTGGGTTTGGTTCAAGGCAGAATGGTTTGCATGCCAGAGTCCGCGCGCACATAAGTTTCCTTTGTTGGTCAAGCCGCGTCAAAAAAAGGTATCATCAGAGGCTGCATCAGGCTCTTGCCAATCCTGTGTTCGAGCAATGCGTTACCAGAAAACAGGGATTTGCTGCACATAATAAGCTCTGGGTGGCAACGTCTCCACTAAAATAATGGTCAAGCATGTGCTTTGCATCTCTGCATCTTATTGCTACCTGACGAAGGTGGACCAACCTGGCTCCTGCTCTCCTCTTTCAATAGGGCACATGTATGGTCACTTGCAATGATCGCCAATGTTGATTGCAGCACTGGAAATGTGCGGAGCTAATAATCAATGTCCTACACCAAACGATGTCATGGGCAAGCATGTCAACTTGTGAGTTGTGTCATGCTGCAGGGGCACTCGAGCGTGGAAGCTGTCTCCATCAGTTACCTGCTTTGCTAGTGGACGTGAGTAGAAGCTGTTGGCTTTGTTGTGAATGTACGTAATACAAACCGTGTCACAATCAGCATGTCATCGCAGCAGATGGCCAAATATGTGCCTTTTGGGTCGGCTGAACTGCCTCCATGTTAGAGGCACCAACGTGAATGCAGTAAACAGTGGAACACAGTGCACATCAATACGAATAGTTCACTATTGGAGGAAGGAGGAGAATGAGTGCCTGTGCAGCTTCTCTCCTGATGCCCCTTTAAATTGAATGTAGCATTATCCAAATGCTTAAACGCCGACCCTTGTCACATCACCATTTAAATGCTATATGTATTTTATCTGCATGTCCTGTAATTTCTGCACCTCAAGTGAGGATTGCTCTACTGGCTGTGCATTTTACGCTTTTTGTGCTCTCTCTCTCTCTCTCTCTCTCTCTCTCTCTCTCTCTCTCTCTCTCTCACACACACACACACACTCACACACACACACACTCTATCTCTCTTTCTCTCTCTATCTCATCATCATCATCATCATCATCCAACGCCATCTTGGATGCAGTGCTTCAATTTGCGCCATGCCCTCATACCAACCCCACCTGGCAGCTGCTTGCAAATACCCTGGGAGTGCCAAACACTGAAGACAAATTTGAAAGCCTGTCCAGGCCCATGCTTGCTTTGCCCCCTGAAGGAGCACCGCCAGTCACGCATTCCTACCATTCTAAAGGTGGGTTAATACACCAGCTCATGTTATATTACAAAACCAGCTCATGTTATATCATGGTAGGTTAAAACAAACACCAGCTCATGTTACATTTGCGGCTGCAATACCCTACCCCACAAAATACTGACAAAGACCAAATCTCCACGTGGCTCAGTAGACCCTCTGAGAACTGCATACCTTATTACCGTATAGGCGCATAACCAATGCGAGTTTTGAAATAACGAAATAACCCAATTATTAAACCCCCAATGCAAGCTCATACAATCCTAATTAATTACCCCAATGTGGCTCATGCGAGAACCATTGGCCCTCTGAGCTGCACGTGCACGCCTATGCACACGTGTGTTTGTGCGCGTGCGCATATAGAAAGATTGAAGGCAACCTCTGTGAGGGTTTTGGTTACCTTACATTGCTGCTTCCTTAATTTCAGAGTCTGGCATTTGAAGGGAAAACGTCAGTTGGGAGTTTTTTTTTCTTTTAACTTTTAGCTTCTTCCTCTTGGTGTCCTTCCTCCCTAAGAGAAGGCCCCCTGCTGCTTGTGCCTGTAGCCTGCTTAGGAGGCCTACCTGATTTCCTCTTTTTTGCTGCTGCCGCTGCTGCATCCCACTCTGCCTGTGCTGCCCTGTCCCTTGCAACAAGTTCTGCATGCGCCTTTGCTGCCTCCCCCTCTGCTGCCTTATTCTCACCTAGTCCGATTACTAGGCTTGAAGAAGTTTGCAACCCCTAGCTGTTTGTCCCCCATGGGGGCCTTGAGGGGTGGTTTGGGAGGCTTTCCCGGCCTGTCCCCATTCATGCCTAAATCAATAAGTTAATTAACCCCAGTGCGAGCTTCGCAAAGCCCTTGTAACTTACTTATTAAACTGCTCCCGACACTCCGCAAGGGGTCAGAAACCTTTGCGGTGCGCGTTGATAAACCGCCTATATGGTACCTCACAAAGCAGGCCTGCCCTTACCACCTGTCTGTTCATTTCTTGGTCTCCGCTTTGAGCATTACTTAATCAACCACGGCCAGCTCCTTACCATATGCCTTAGATTCCTTGATCTTGACCACGTAGGTGGAGCCAAACAAGGCCCTCTTTTTCGGGTCTGGACCAGCCAGTGGTTTGCCCCGCGCCCCACCAATTTCTGGACCTTACCAGCCAACAACATATTTTTTAGGTAAGGCAGAGGGGACGCTATGCTGCAGCAAAGAACAACAACCGACAGCACTTTTTATGTCGTTGCACTCATATCATTGCACATTGCCCTGTGTGTGGAGCAGTATTTTTTTTTTTTACCTTTCATTCTTGCCATGTCTGACCTGACTTTCCAGCAATGCTACCGAGGCTTGCGACAATGATACCTAGCTCAGGTGGGCCTTGTACGACTGACAATAAAAAAATTTGAAAGCATCAACTCAATAATGCTCCTACTGACAGGCTGTTCATCAACGGCGGCTCCTCCCTGCCCACTTTAACCTGCCTGCCATATATGGGCACCAGCACAGGTATGCCTCCCTCTTCTAGACAGGGCAGCAAAGACTCCTCTGCAGCAGCAGCAGCAGCATTAGCAGCACCCCGAACAGCCCTGCCCTGGCAGCTGCGTGCTGTCGAGCCATTTTTGTGCTTAGCGGCAGTGCCGCTGGTGCTGCTGGTACTTCTGCCTCAGGCGCGTCTGATGTGCAAGTGTGCAGAAGACACAGATCTTAAGGACACCGAGGACGTGATGAACCTTCAAGGTCTGTAAATTGTGCGGGTTCGCTGCCGCACATGCAGACAGACTGCTTTTATGCAAATAAATGTACCGTGCATTCGAACATACACACACATGCACACGCTGCACAAAAGCACAATGCACATGCACATGCACATATGTTCAGATAGAAATGCAGACAAAGAATTTGACATGTAAACACCACCCAACTCACATGAACAACTCAGGCGCTGTTCATTCTGGAGCTGGTTCGTGGGGAACTAAGCTATGGGGGTCACAGTTCCAAAGGGGCAGTATGCACTCCTTCCCTCCTCCGTCAACCGCCAGCAGCTTCAGCTGTGGCGTGAACAGCAGCGGCAGCAGCAGCAGCAGCAACATTAGCAACAGCAACGGCATCAACAAAGCTGGTGCCGATCATGGTGCAGAAAAGCACTTTGCTCTGCTGTCAGGGCTGCTTTCCTTGTGCTGCGGCATTATTTTGCTTCATGGTGTCAGCCCTTACATTTCAATTATGCAGGACTCCCTCCCAGCTGCTAGCATGCTCGTGTCAGTGATGCATCTGCTACTGCTTTGCAGCGTGGTTGTCCAGGTAGCAGTTGATCTGGCAGCTGCGTTCCAGGCAGTCAGGATTGCGCTCAAGCCAACGCCGCATCGGGGCATCAAAGTGGCACCAGGCAATAGGGAGGGAGGCATGTTTGCGTATTGCTCTGCCTCAGTCTCTAACACTTGGTGGAGGGCAAAGGATCCCATCAAGCAGTTTGCACCGGTCACTCTGCTGTGTATGGGGGTGTTTTTGGTGGGGGTGTCAGCTGGTGTTCATTTTGTGAATGGGTGCTTGCGCTTATCCTTGCCCCTATATAATGAATCATATGCATTCTCGTTTGTTAAGGGGTCAAAGGGCCAGAGCAACTCCGCCACTCTAGGTGTGTTGCTGTATCTGAGGGCTTTTTTCAACAAATGGGAGAGGGAGGAGCTACCTAGCACAGTCATGATCCCATGTTTGTATTTTGTCGTCAAGCAGCGATGGCAAAAAAGGGTTTAAAGGTATTTGTTTGCTTGTTATGTTTCCTCGCCCGTGCTTCTTACCGGTAGTGTACAATTTGTATTGTATTTTTGTGCAGGCTTGTTTTGTTGGCTAGATTAAGTACTTGAACGGAACTGAAAACTGTGCGTATCTATTAGCTTTGCCTTTATGAGTTTTTGAGTGCTCTAGTACTTACATTGTGTGCAGTGATGCAATGTCTGAGTGTGTTCTTTTCAGGGTTTTTGATGACTTCTTCTGCTAAAGCGACTCTAACAAATAAAGCTGCCGTAAGCAAGTGACGACAGGTTGTTTTCATGCACAGCCCATAATTTGCTTCTGAGAGCATTTGTTTTACAGATCAGATTTTGTTCATCTTTTTACCCACTCAAGTTCTTTAATTTCAACGGTTTTTGCCACCGTGCATTTTTGTGGACAGTTTCTGGAATGGGTTCTACAACAAATGTGGAGAATTTTAAGAAAAACTACGCAGACAGCAGGCAGTGAAATTCACTTCCACCTTCCCACATAAATTCAGGAAAAGGAGCCAGTTTGGTATTGGGTATTGTAGATTTCCTACCACAAGAATAAGAAAAGAATCAATGGGGATCAGGAGGGTTGCAGACTTGACCTGAAACCGGCTCCTGAATGACAGTTGAGCGATGATGGTACTGGAAAATGCAAAAATGTCGAATAAAGACCAAGCTTTGCGGACACTTTGTCACGATATCTCCTCACTAATCCAGGAAGACACGCTTTGTTTACAGCCCCGCTGCTTCTGCACACAACAACCCCACGTACCCTCAATAAGTGGCCCACGTTTGAACTTTGGGTCAGCTCTTTTACAGAACTAAAGGTAAGGTAAGGTAATAAGGTTACATCGCTATGTATGCCTCTGGTGGGCATCTGAGCGGAAGCTTGGAAAAAAGCCTGTAACTAAACCAAAAACGCTAGAAAAATCAAGGGAACAGGGCTAGGCACTTAGCTATAAAAAAGGCAACACCAAAAATATCAGGTTGGTTCATAATGGTCCTCAAACGAGCTGGGCCATCCTCAAACTGAGGTGGGAAGATTAACTGTTGCTGTGTGCGAAGTCTGACCAGATGTTCATGCGGACAGTCCAACAAAATGTGTTCCTCATCCTGAATAGTGTGCCACTGGCAGTCACACCTGTCACAGATCCTGAGCTCATAATGCCTTCTATTCCTGTAATGACGCATTCTTTGGACCAGAAAGTTGTGGCCAGAAAGGCGAAGGCAAGAAAGTGCACGGCTGAGGTTGCTGGGAATGTCCAAGCGATGGTAGAGAGGCAACACAGGCTTATGATTTCTTTTTCTGTCATCCCACCATCCAGGAGTATTCCCCAAAGGTACACCAAAATGTGTGTGATATGTCCTCATAATTCTGCTGGAATGGTGAGCTTCATGTGCGTGGTGTCAAAATGTCAAGATCTCTCCAGCCCCCAATGATATGTTCACGTAGAGTGAGTTCAAACTGTCCTAGATTGATAGTCTGACGAGATCGTATGGCATCCAAAAGCTGTTAAGCTGTAGGTAAATCTTGGAGCGCATGCAGAACCTGGTAAGTCCATGTAACACTTCTGTTTGCAAGAAGTAAATCAGCCGCACAATTTTCTCAAGAAGAGGGTTGTTTGAAGAGAGTCAACTGTTTCAGAGTCTTATGGTGCATCTGAACCAGTAAAAAAAAGATGGGCATCTGGCCTGTTTCGTGGAGCACGCAGTGAGTATCAGTACCTTTATGACACCCAGGAGCTTTTTCAGGAAGCCAAGGTGAAGGTCGTGTGCACGGGTGGTTACTCATATGTCAGTGAAAAAGTAGCCCATACTTGACATCCGTACAGGCCAGCTGTCAAAGCGAAGACCTGGAAAAGCCACAACATGGCATGTTTTCTGTGTGCTAGAACCGGTTCTGTAAACTCTAGCTATCGCGAGCCTCAAGTTGTCTGCCATCTTCTCAGCTGCTGTGTGCATACTTCCATCACGAGTGAGTGAATCCAAGGTATTTGAAATGAGTGACAAGTTCTAGAGGTTTGCCATCGTACGTGAAGGTGGGAATCGCAGAAGTATCTTTGCTGAAGAAGACCATGATTTTTGTTTTGTCAGTGTTGAGCTTGAGCCCCTTAAACGTGTGTAGCTGTGGAATTTGTTTAGCTGGAACTGTAGACATTCAGCTGTGTTTGAAGTGAGAGCAATGTCATCAGCATAATCACAATGAGGGACCTGAACTGAATCCAAGGCAGTGGCAGCACCTGTAACATGCATAGTAAAGTACAATTTACTTATCGCTCATTCATCCGGTTAACCATATTTGGCCACTACGCTACATTTGGTTTGAAGCCGAGGTTCTTGGTTCAAATCCTCAGGCCCGCAAAAACACGTTTTACACTTCGCCGCATAATCTCCAAGTGGACCCCGTCTAAAATCGAAAGCCACTATCATGTTAAAACCGTACAGGTTTAGGGAGTTGTGATGCTTATATGCTTACGAGGACGCAAGCACTTGAGGGTGGGGCGAATGTAACATGCATAAGTAAAGTACAATTTACTTATCGCTCATTCATCCGGTTAACCATATTTGGCCACTATACATTTGGTATCGAAGCCACTACGCTACAGCACCTCTCTGCACGGTCAAGAATCTGTCAATGTCATTGGTATAACAAAGGGAATACAGAAGGGGACTCAGAGGGCAGCCCTGTTTCAAGCCTTTGTTGGGCGCAACCTCCCCGGAAATTTTGTCGCCATCAATAAGAAGGTAGAGGCATCCTGTGTACATGGTTTGGATGAT
>Ga0307945_1002670_pt1:0-5000 | contig 14500 bp, 21 predicted proteins | sample OrgLakmetagen228_FD_201818 | JGI IMG/M metagenome (GOLD analysis project Ga0307945, IMG submission 201818) | Saline water microbial communities from Organic Lake, Antarctica - #228 | ecosystem: Environmental > Aquatic > Non-marine Saline and Alkaline > Saline | place: Antarctica: Organic...
GGGACCCTGAGACAGAGACGCTGGTTGAGCTGCGTGATGCAGAGGAGGCAGAGAGGTGGGGGGTGGGAACTCAGAGTGCTTTTGTTTGGGTAGCTATTTTAGTGCTGTGTCGTGTGATGTGTGTGTGAGTGTGTGTGTGTGCATTTGTGTGTGTGTGTCTGTGTGTCAGGGCGTGGGACCCTGAGACAGAGACGCTGGTTGAGCTGCGTGATGCAGGGGGTGGGATTTCGGATTGCTTTTGTTTGGGTAGTTATTTAAGTGCTGTGTGATGTGTGTGTTTGTGTGTGTGTGTGTGTTTGCGTGTGTGTGTGTGCGTGTGTGTGTGTGTTTGTGTGTGAGTGTGTGTGTGTGTGTGTGCGCGTGTAAGGGTGTGCGACCCTGAGACAGAGACGCTGGTTGTGCTGCCTAGTGCAGAGGAAGCGGAGAGGGGGGACTCAACGATTTACGTGTGTGGATGGGGCCTGCTCTCTGTGTGAGTTGCATTTGGGTGTGCTTAGTAGTAGGTAGTAGGCGTTTGTCTGTGTGGCTCCACACAGACAGTGTTTCTGTGTGCATGCAATATGTGTGTATGCGCACCTTCTGTGTGCACTTTCTGTGTGCATGCAATATGTGTTTCTGTGTGCACGCAATATGTGTTTCTGTGTGCACGCAATATGTGTTTCTGTGTGCATGCAATATGTGTTTCTGTGTGCATGCAATACGAGATATGAATTACTGTGTGCACGCAATATGTACGCCACATCGCTGTGAATGCCTGCTTTTGCTACAAGAGTAAGCGAAAGGGGGACAGCTTGTGAATTTGTCGTTACATTTCTTTTGGTAGCGTGCATACACACCAAGTGCACGCATGCCAACACACACACACACATACACACACAACACACACACACACATATTAACACCATGTGCACGCATGCCAACACACACACAAGCACACAAGCACACACACCTTACAAGCAGGTACGTGGCTGGCGTGCGCCGCTTTGACTTTGACGCACACCTGGCTCCTTATAATTTGAACACCATGCGAGCTTGGCACGAGCTCAGCGGCCATATCACAGCAGAGCACGTCGCGCGCATTTCGCCTGTGTCTGGCAACATCAGCATTATGGCCGAGGCCCATGATGAGGTATGTGTTTGTTTTTGTATGAAGCCCATGTTTGTTCTCACATGAAGCCCATGTTTGTTCTCGTGTGAAGCCCGTGTTTGTTCTCGTGTGAAGCCCGTGTTTGTTCTTGTGTGACGCTCGTGTTTGTTCTCGTGTGAAGCCCGTGTTTGTTCTCGTGTGAAGCCCGTGTTTGTTCTCGTGTTAAGCCCATGTTTGTTCTCGTGTGAAGCCCGTGTTTGTTCTCGTATGAAGCCAATGTTTGTTCTCGTGTGAAGCCTGTGTTTGTTCTCGTGTGAAGCCCGTGTTTGTTCTCGTGTGAAGCCCGTGTTTGTTCTCGTGTGAAGCCCGTGTTTGTTCTCGTGTGAAGCCCTTGTTTGTTCTCTTGTGAAGCCCGTGTTTGTTTTCGTGTGGAGCCTGTGTTTGTTCTCGTGTGAAGCCTGTGTTTGTTCTCGTGTGAAGCCCATGTCTGTTCTCGTGTGACGCCTGTGTTTGTTCTCGTGTTTGTTCTCGTGTTTGTTCTCGTATGAAGCCCGTGTTTGTTCTCGTGTGAAGCCTGTGTTTGTTCTCGTGTGAAGCCTATGTTTGTTCTCGTGTTTGTTCTCGTGTGACGCCCGTGTTTGTTCTCGTGTGACGCCCGTGTTTGTTCTTGTGTGAAGCCCTTGTTGTGTGCCTATGTTGAGTGTGTTCACTCATGTCCCTGATATCTGTGGCGATCCATTATCCTGTCCTACATAATACATAATGTGTGGGGACAGGCAAGCTCTGCGTAAAGTGAGCACAAGACGAGGGCACAGGAACGCACAAAACAAGGGCATGCACGATCCCTGTACTTCTGTGTGTATGTTTGAGTGGTGTGGTATGTGTTATGTCGTGCTGTGTGTCTTCCTAGCTTTTGCTCTGTTTGCTTTGCTATGTTAGCTTGCACGTCTTTCCCTCTGTGTTGCGTGTCCATGTTGCATGCCTTTTGTCCGTTCGTGGATGCGTGTGTGTTTTCTATTTTTCTTTATAAGATGAGCCTAGACCCTAAATCCTAACCCTAACCCTAAAAAAAACTAAACCCTAAACCCTAACCCTAAACCCTAAGAGATGCACGCTGCATGCAGCAGTGAGTCCTGTCTCCTGGGCACCCTTGCCTGCTCAGGTCCTGAAAACGGTGGCCCTGAAACCCAAAGCTGACAAAGAAGGGTGTGATCCATTCCTCACACCCATACCACTTGTTTGTCCCCCCTCTCTCCCCAGCACACCCTGTCTGCACAGGGCCCTGAAGCCCTGAAACGGTGGCCCTGAAACCCAAAGCTGACATAGGAGGATAGGTTCCATTCCTCACACCCACACCACTTGTTTGTCCCCCCTCTCTCCCCAGCATTCCCTGCCTGCACAGGGCCCTGAAGCCCTGAAACGGTGGCCCTGAAACCCAAAGCTTGCAAAGGAGAGTGGGATCCAATCCTCACACCCACACCACTTGTTTGTCCCCCCTCTCTTCTCAGCTGTGGTTGTGGGGCCCACTATTTCTAAGTCTTGTGCAAGCGGGGGGTGCTGAGGAGAGGGAGGGGGGACAAACAAGTGCGGAGAGTGGAATGTGAGGAATGGAACCCACCCTCCTTTGTCAGCTTTGGGTTTAAGGGGCAGCATTTCAGGGCTTCAGGGCCCTGTGCAGGCAGGGAATGCTGGGTAGAGAGGGGGGACAAGCAAGTGGTGCGGGTGTGAGGAATGGAACCTATCCTCCTATGTCAGCTTTGGGTTTAAGGGCCACCGTTTCAGGGTCTTGTGCAGGCAGGGGGTGCTGGGGAGAGAGGGGGGACAAGCAAGTGGTGCGGGTGTGAGGAATGGGTCCCACCCTCATTGGTCACCCACCCATATCACCCCTCCCCACACTTTTTATCCCTGTCTCCCGAACACCTCCTCAACCGCACAGGACCCCGAAATGCTGGCCCCCAAGACCGAAGCCGAGAGGAAGCTGGCCACACACCTGGCGGAGGGCAGGGCCAAGCGCGCAGCACGCCAGCAGCAGGCACAGCAGGCACAGCAGGCACAGCAGCCGCAGCACGCATCAGTGCAGCATGCACCAGTACAGCAACAGCCAGCACAGCAGCAGGCGCAACACATGTTACCATCGCAAGTACCCCAGCCGCACGCAGTGCAGCTGCACGCAGCACAGCAGCAGGGGGGTGCAGGCATGGATGTGGACGGAGAGGGGGTCGGTGGAGAGGGCGGCTGCCCTGCGCAGATAGAGCAGGGCCTGGGGGAGATGGCGATAGACGAGGGGCACTGTGCCGGGGGTAGAGCTGCTGAGTTACCGGGTGTGCACGTTAGTAGTATTAGAAGTAGCAATGGGAGCGGCAGAGGTAGTGGGGGGGATGTTGGTGGGGGTGGGGGGGGTGGCAGTGATAGCTTGTGTACTGCTGATCGCATGGCTGATGATCGTGCAGCTCGCAGTAATAGTGGTGGGGGTGCTGGGTCACATCCTAGTGTAGCATCTGGGGTACAGTACGCAGGTGCCGTAGGGAGTGGGGGTGCAGTAGGAGGTGCAGGGGCAACGCCTGCAGCTGCAGCAGCAAGAGCAGCAGCACCGACATCATGCGCAGCAGCTGCACCAGAAGCAGCAGCAGGAGCAGCGGCATCAATACCGGCAGCAGAAGCAGCAGCAGCAGCAGCACAAGAATCAGCAGCAGGAGCAGCGGCATCAATACCGGCAGCAGCAGCAGCAGAAGTAGAAGCAGCAGCAGCAGCACAAGAAGCAGCAGCAGGAGCAGCGGCAGCAGCAGCAGCAGCACCAGCACAAGAAGCGGGATTTAGCTCACTTGCCGGCAGCAGCACCAGCGGCAGTGGGCGTTGCTTCTACACTCCATTGGCGCGTGTCATAAAACAAAAAGGTCTGAGCCCCGCGGAGCTCACGGCACTGAACATGGATAAGACGGCAATGCTGCTGCAGGTATGTTTTGGGGAGGGGGATGTGGGTGTGGGTGTGGGTGTGGGTGTGGGTGTGAGTGTGAGTGTGGGTGAAGGTGAGGGATGTGGGCGTGGGTGTGGGTGTGGGTGTTAGGGTGGGTGAAGTGAGGGTATGTGGGTGTGCTTGTGTATGTGTATGTTTGCGTGTGTAGAAATGTGTGTGCGTGTATGTGTGTGAGTGTGTGTATGTGTATGTGTATGCATGAGTGTGTGGTATAGGCGGCACTGCTGCTGCAGACGAAAATGCTTACAGACTGGGGTATGAATTGCTGTGGGTTGTGGGTTGCGGTTGTGGGTTGTAGGTGTGGGTTGTGGGTGCGACGTTTTCATCAAGGGAATGGGTGTGAATTTGAGCATCAGAATCTAACGGTGTGTTGTTAATAGGGTTGGCCTGAACCACGTATATACGGTGTGTATATATATACACTGTATACGCGTTTTTGGGCAGGGAAATCACTAAATATACGGTCATATACGGTGTGTATGTATATATACGGTTCTAGCCAACCCTAGTTGTTCAAGCATGTACGTTTTCAGTTGTGTCAGCATGGACCACCTCACACAGCAGGCTCTTTTTTGCATTCATTTCTCAACTTCTTTATTCGTTTTTTGTAAGATTTGGCGCAACAGCATTCGACGTCGCCCACCATACAGCTTTCGTTGCCGTCTTTTGTTAAATACGTTTGAATCCCAAACGCACTCATCATCATTTAAACACACACGCGAAGTACACACCCACACAAACACTCTCATTACACACCCATTTGGACACATCTCAGTACACACCCACACAAACACTCTCAGTACACACCTATGTAAACACATCTCGTTCTATAACATATGCACCATTTACCGTTTGCACTCATCATTTAAACACACATGCAAAGTACACACCCACACAAACACTCTCATTACACACCCATTTAAACACATCTCATTCTAA
>Ga0307945_1002670_pt1:10000-14500 | contig 14500 bp, 21 predicted proteins | sample OrgLakmetagen228_FD_201818 | JGI IMG/M metagenome (GOLD analysis project Ga0307945, IMG submission 201818) | Saline water microbial communities from Organic Lake, Antarctica - #228 | ecosystem: Environmental > Aquatic > Non-marine Saline and Alkaline > Saline | place: Antarctica...
TTTTTTCTGTTGGCAGTGCCACCCTTGTTCACAGAACTTCTTTCAGGTATCTGGGCATATTTTTTTTCCAGGACCTGGCTAACTGCTGAACAAGCAACCCGTCATTTCCATGCTTCTGCCTATAGGGTACGTAGATTTGTGCGTGAACATGCTGTGGCAGACAGACTGCACATCTCTTTGTGGCTCGTCAGGATTTATGTTATTTCTGCTGGCATTTATGGTTGTCAAATATGGGGTACTAAATTCTTGCAGGCAGTCAGAGAGTCCTTGTTCTACTAGCTCCCTGTCTACGCTTTGATTGCATTTTCTGAAGGACACATTAAGTGTGAAGTGGTCTCCCACAAACTGGGCTGTACTTTGAGAATGTGGACAAGAGTATTGCAATTGTACGGGTTCCAGTCAGCTGTCAAGCTTTCAAATAGTATACTTAATATCAATAGTGCCATATTGCGGAGGGGGGTCCAGGCTGATCTCAATTTACAGCCTCGTCCGAGTGCCTGTTGGACTGCTCAATTACAGATCACTTTCAAGTACTGCATGGATGTGAGTCAAGTATATGAGCTGTTCAAACTGGGTGGGGTTTGCGCAAACTTTGAAAGTTGAGGCAGCAGCGTGGCTTGAAGGTGGTTCTCGCGTATGTGACCAGTGCCCCGATGAAGTTGAACTTCACCAGAACGAGGAGCACACTATCTGATTTTGCCAAGACTACTGGGTTTGTGAGTTGAGGAAAATTCCTCCTTTTTGTTTGCACCCTTTTTGAGGACCTTTTAGCAGCCCAACCCTTTTTGCTGCATTAGGTCAACAACCAACTTGTTAATAATTTCCTTTCTCAGCAGAACACTAAACTTTTTCTTTTTCTATTCTGAGCTCATGGATTATTTTGTGGCTGGCCGAAACCAGTCAGCATTCAATCAGCCAAACAACCTGGCTGAAGGTCACCCATTATTGTAACCATTGAACAAGGAAACAAAAAGCATTCGCAGGAAGCCTGAAGGTTAAATTTAAAGCTCAATCAGCATAACCACACACACGTAGCTAAAAATAAACGTAAATTCCGCTTCGCTTCCAAAAATAAGGGCTGGCTGCAGAAACCAAACAACTCAAAAACCAATTGCATAGACGCTTTGCTCAGTTGAACGTCCGAGGTCAGAGTCGGTCACATGACACTTAGCTTACGTGCACATTTGCTCTGAGGGCTGCACCTGACCAGCATGCGCACACACAACAAAGCACCCTCTTCCCATCTATACCGCTGATGCAGTATGTGAGGCTCAAACCACACCCACACCCTTGGAACCACCCTTTGTTGTGAGCGTTGCATGTTGCCTACACACACACACACACACGCGCACTCTCCTCTCCGTCATCACCATTACCAAGCCAGGTCATTGAACGACAGACAGCGTGGAAGCTATTCACACCAACCAATATATAAATTAGCGCCATCACGCCGATAATAAACGCACACACACTTTAACTATATCACTGAGTGTGCCCGCAACCATCATTGCATCACACATCATATCACCACGTACTTCTTCCCTTTCTGTCATCACAATGTGTGCTTGTGCGTGTGTATGTGTGCGTGTGTATGTGTGCGTGTGTATGTGTGCATGTGTGCCCGTGTGCGTGTGTATGTACATGTGGCTCAGACAAGGCAAAAGGAGCGCACAGTGCAGGGGAGGCAAACATCGTATCACCACGTACTTCTTTCCTTTTTATCATCACACTGTGTGTGTGCGTGTGTATGTGTGCGTGTGTATGTGTGCGTGTGTATGTGTGCATGTGTGTGTGCGTGTGTTATGTGTGCGTGTGTGTGGTAGCACACAGTGCAGGGGAGGCAAACATCGTGCCCTAGAGGGGGGAAGGCTAAGTTTACTCCCAACCAAAAGGGGGAAAGGCAAAACGTTACACCAAAAAAAGAGGGAAGGCAAAATTCATGCTCAACGGGTGGAGAGGCACCTTTCAACCTGCCAGCCTTTCTAGACACTTGCTCATAACCCTCAACACCAATCCGCTATAGGAAGGACAAACCATTTTTGAAGTGAGAAGCCATCGTGTTGTAGTGAGAAGCCACCGTGTATGTGGTGAAGTGCATGTGGAAGCCATGGTGTATGTAGAAGCCATGGTGTATGTGGTGAAGCCATTGTTTATGTGGTGAAGCCATGGTGTATGTGGTGAAGCCATCGTGTATTGAGAAGCCGTCGTGTATGTGGAAGCCTTCGTGTATGTGGTGAAGTGTATGTGGTGAAGCCATGGTGAATGTGGAAGCCGTCGTATATGTAGAAGCCGTCATGTTGTAGTGAGAAGCCATCGTGTATGTAGTGAGAAGCCACCTAGTAAGGGATGCGGTTCTGCAGAGACTGGATGTAGTCGTAAAAGCCTGTGGTCCATTTCGCGTACGCATCATTGATGACTTGGCGCATGAACGCGGCAGCCTGTGATGTGTGCGTGTGTTTGTGTGTGTATGTGTGTGTGCATGTGTGTGCGCACGGGTGCATTTGCGTGTGTGTGTGTGTGCGTGTGCATTTGTGTGTGTATGTGTATGTGTGAGTGCGTGTGTATGTGTGTGTGTGTGTGCGCGCGTGTGTGTGTGTGCGTGCGTGCGTGTGTGTGCGTGTGTACGCGTGCGTGTGCGTGTGTGTGTGTGTGTGCGTGTGTGTGTGTGTCACAGAGTGGCAAGGACTGTGTAGTAAGGGGCCAAGGGCGTCTGAATCTGTCGTCCCCCCTTTCACGCCATTTTTTGACAGACGCTCAGCAATAAAAGCCGTATGACGTCCACCTGTACCACAGGCACACACAAACACTAACATATATTCACATACATACAAACACAGACCTGCACTCACTCCGACCCACCCACCCACAGACATATGTTCAAGTTCAGACAAAACACAGACCTGCTTCTCGCTCATTTCCAGGTGGAACCGACTGCGCAGGTCGCCCGCACCCACACTCACACCCCCACACGCACCTGCTTCTTGCTCATTTTCAGGTGAAACTGGCTGCGCAGGACGCCTGCACATACATACACGCTCACATACATACACACGCGCACACCTGCTTCTCGCTCATTACCAGGCGAAACCTGCTGCGCAGGTCGCCCGCACCCTTACTCACACTAACACCCGCATATACACACACGCACACACCTGCTTCTCACTCATTTCCAGGTGGAACCGGCTGCGCAGGTCGCCTGCACCTACACCCACACCCACACCCACACATACATACACACCCACACATACATACACACACGCGCACACCTGCTTCTCGCTCATTTCCAGGTGGAACCTGCTGCGCAGGTCGCCCGCACCCTTACTCACACTAACACCCACATATACACACACGCACACACCTGCTTCTTGCCCATTTCCAGGAAGAACCGGCTGCGCAGGTCGCCCGCACCCACACCCACACATACATACACACCCATACATACATACACACACGCGCACACCTGCTTCTCGCTCATTTCTAGGTGGAACCGGCTGCGCAGGTCGCCCGCACCCACACCCACCCACCCACACACATACACACCCACACATACATACACACATGCGCACACCTGCTTCTTGCTCATTTCCAGGTGGAACCGGCTGCGCAGGTTGCCCGCACCACACCCACCCACCCACACACATACACACCCATACATACATACATACACGCGCACACCTGCTTCTCGCTCATTTCCAGGTGGAATCGGCTGCGCAGGTCGCCCGCACCAACACCCACACCCACCCACCCCCCCACACACACATACACACCCACACATACATACACACACGCACCTGCTTCTCGCTCATTTCCAGGTGGAATCGCCTGCGCAGGTTGTCCACAGGCGCTCCTCTTGAGTAGCAGGGCAGCCCAGACTGAGCCATGAGTGCCACAGTGGCGATAATGGGCTCAGCAACGGTACGGGCCTGCAGCGTGTGTGTGTGTGTGTGTGTTGTGTGTGTGCATGTGTGTGTGTGTGTTCTGAGTGTGTGTGTGTGCATGTGTGTGTGTTCTGAGTGTGTGTGTGCATGTGTGTGTGTGTGTTCTGAGTGTGTGTGTGTGTGTGTGTGTGTGTGTGTGTGTGTGTGTGTGTGTGCAACGTGAGAGCAATGGTGGGTTTGCAATGAGCATGAAACGAACAACACTCCAAACTATTTGCGAACCAATAGCTCCTCAAACTCTGTCCATGTGGCACTGCCGCGGTCAGGAACTAATATTGCACACAAACACACACATATACAAACACACACACGCACACACATACGCACAAACACACACACGCACACGCACGCACACGCACACGCACGCACACGCACACGTACACGCACACACACACACACACGCACACACTCTGTACAACAAAACCCACTCACCGTTAAGTACCCGCGCACCACCAGCTCCTCAAACTCTGCCCACGTGGCACTGCTGCGGTTTGATCCTGGGTCAAGCAGCTGTGTCATCTCGTGGCTGAGCTTGAAGGCCGCCCTCTCAAAGCCCTGTGTG
>Ga0307945_1002673_pt1 | contig 14494 bp, 18 predicted proteins | sample OrgLakmetagen228_FD_201818 | JGI IMG/M metagenome (GOLD analysis project Ga0307945, IMG submission 201818) | Saline water microbial communities from Organic Lake, Antarctica - #228 | ecosystem: Environmental > Aquatic > Non-marine Saline and Alkaline > Saline | place: Antarctica: Organic Lake...
ACATGATTACCAAGCAGCCCCCCCCCCCCTTGCGACACTCCTGCTCACAAACTACATACCTCGGGGTCTGAGCCAGGCAGCTTAATATTGGGGGGGGCAGCAGCCATGGCCTCTGCTCTACCCAGCTTCTTAAAGTCAGTGCCCATAGGGAAAGAGGCCACAACACCTGAACAGCACCAGCGGGTTTGGAGCTTACGCACTTATGGTTCAAGATGCAAACGCTTGTCGGTTCGGGCCTGGAGCAGACTGCTGAAGTGTGCGAGATGAGTGTTCAGTCGTGCGCACAAGGTGAAACACAAGGCAGTAGTTGCACACATCTGCACATAGTAGCACACTCTCGTACACACAAACACATAACCACCGTAATGCTAGACATGTATTGAGATCACAGGTAGGCCCCCAGCCTTGTGCAAGAGTTATTGCATAAGATCATTTCAGCTCATCCAACCAAACCAGAACGCACCAGGGGGAGCAAGGGCGCCACGGTCAATGGCACTCTGCTTTTTCTGGTCAATAGAAGCTCGTCGCTGATCGTTGCCCTCCGTCTGCAAATATGTGCATGTGTGTGTGCGTGTGTGCGTGTGTGTGTGTGTGTGTGTGTGTGTGTGTGTGTGTGTGTGTGTGTGTGTGTGTGTGCGCGCGCGGGCACGTGTGTGTGTGTTTGCGGCTGTGCCTGTGTTCTGGGAGCGGGATGTAGTTGCACAACCTTTGAGCATTGGGTTCAAACAACTTGGTACCTAAAACTGCAATTTGGTGCATATATACCATCTCTACATGCAAGCATGCAGGGCCAAAGAGCATGGAGAAGTATGAATGAGAGGGATCCAGCTTTCCCAAAGCATAGCAGTCTGAGCCACGCATCATCTTGTGCACGTAAGTGCTCAATCCATTCCCAACTCTGCAACCGCACCCCACCCCACCTACATTTACGCACACACCTCGTGCTGCGATTCTGACATAGGATCCACGACAGCAGGGTCGTATGGCCCAAAGTAGCTAAAGACGCCCCCTTCCACAATAGCCACCAGATCACAGGAGGGTAGTAGGTCCAGCTGGTGGGTGATCCACACCACAGCCTTGTCGGCCATCATCTCACGGATGCAGTGCTGAAAGATGTGCACGGCTGTGTGCTGGTCCACAGCACTGCATTTGTGGGTGTTTGTGTGTATGTGTGTGCAAGTGTGTACGTGTGTGTTTATATGTGCGTGTGCAAGTGTATGTGTATGTGTGTGTAATGTTGTGGTTTATTGTTTGTCTCTCAGGCATTAGGCTACACCCACTGCTCTTGTGCATAACAGATGCAAATGTTTTGAGCACGCGACTACTAGGTATAATGATGCGCAACAAGAATAGATCAGATCAAACCCTGAATTTCACATATTGCAAGTGTGCTTCCACCTCTCTGCTAGGAGGGATGCCCCTGATGCGCGTTATGGAGAATGTGCTGGCAAGAAACAGGGAGATCAGCAGCAGAGATTAAAGAGGGGAGAGGCACAGGCGGCACATAACACAAGCAGGTGATTTCAATGCTGTGGGACTTATGTGTCCAGTGCCGAGTAGGGAAGCAATCAGCACAGACACACACATACTTACCCCACTAAGACCCCCCCCCCACTCACACAACCATATTCACACAGACCAACACACGCCCACATAGAAACACACACCTGAGCGGGTTGTCCAACAGCACAAGCTGGGTTTCGTGGTAGGCTGCACGTGCAAGGCCCACACGCTGGCGCTGTCCTCCTGACAGGTTCATACCACGCTCTCCAGCCAGGGTAGCGTCTCCCTTTTGCAGCACTTGCAGGTCTAACTCCAGGGCACACGCGTGCACCACCTAAGAGAAAAATGTGAATGGAAATGCGCTTGAATTGCAGGTTCAGCTTTAGGACACACATGTGCAGTACCTGTGAGGGATAATAAGTATAATAGTGTTAGCAACATGAATTTACAAAAGTTTGACTTGAATGTTGGTGCAGGTGTAGCTTGAGGGTGCTACAACACACACTGGCACGCACACTTGGACATGCACAACCACACATGCAAACAAGAACACACCAATGCAAACACAAACACACAAACATACAACACACACCCCCACCTTCCTGTACTTGGCCTCGTCGAAGGGCAAGCCAAACGTGATGTTGTCGCGGATGGACAGGTTCTGCACCCATGGGGTTTGGGGCACATATGAGCAGGTGCCCCCCACGTGCATCTCTCCCTTGTTGAGGCGCATGGTTTGGAGGATGGCCTGGAGCACACTGCTTTTGCCTGTGTGGGGACAAAAGGTGGGTGCACTAGGCTATAGATGGCATACTGTGATTTTCCTTGCAGAGGCGAATATCTTGGAGGACGGCCTGGAGGACACTGCTTTTGCCTGTGTTGGAACGAAAGATGGGTGCACTTTGCTTTAATTCGCAGATGGTGCTTTTCCTTAATGAGGTGTATGGTGTGGAGGATGGCCTGGAGCACACTGCTTTTGCGTGTGTGGGAACAGGAGGATGCATGATCAGGGCGGCACTTGGCATTGCAATTTGCATACGGTGATTTTGCTTCACAAGGCGCATGGTTTGGAGGATGGCCTAGAGCACAATGTTATTGCCTGTGTAGGACGGAAAGATGGGTGCACAGGGCTTCAAGTGGCAAAAAAATGTGTGTATAGAAGTTGCTTTGGTTTGTGGCTTGAGGCAAGCTGTCTTGCCTGCGCTGCCTGCGATCAGCCGATCAGGAGCACAGGGCTTAAACAACATGTTATGCCTAAAACCGAACCTCCCAACAATCTCGTCATTGTTTCAGCACAGCGAGTCCTTTGCATCATGCACCGTGGCGTGAAAGAGGCAAGAACCCTTGTGGGCATTGTCATACAAGCGCGCACCCTGCTAGACGCACGTGGCTTGGAAAACCCTAAAACACAGTTTTAATATACACAGAGCTACACTGTGCGCGTTATTTTCATTTGTGTGTATCAAGGGGGGGAGGGGGGGTATGCAACCGGGAGAGATGGCAACACCAAACAGATGGTAAGGGCAATTTTAAGGCACTGTGGAACACCGGGCATGAGACCCGCAAGCTAGCTTGGGATTCAAGCTGTGGAACTCATGAGGGTGTGAACCGTACTTGACGAGGCCACACCCAAGGACTGTAAGTTCGTGCTCTTTCAGGATCAGATTGAGCAACTCACCACCGCCAACTCGGCCCACAATGGCGCACACTTGTCCGGGCTTGACCTCCAGCTTGGGGATGACAAGCTTGAAGTCTTCGGGGGCAGAGGGGTGCACCAGCTCAGCATTGATCTGGAGAGAGAGAGAGTGTGTGTGTATGTGTGTGTGTGTGTGTGTGTGTGTTAATCAGTACTTAGGATAACAACCTTGCTTCAGACAGCAATTTCCTGGATCCAAAGCTCGCCACTGTACCAGACGACATCCTCACTCATTTTGTTGTGGGATTCACATGATCCATCATTCAGTGCCCGAATTTGAGGCCACTTTTGTCTGTGCCCATGTATCCACCGACCCAGAAAAAAGAAAAAAGTGTTCATTACTTCAGCATTGCAGAGTGACTCACACGCGCAGCAACTACATAAACGCGGCTGTGAGTTTGTCTAGATGCGTCACCCTCATCTTCTCATGATTGCGGTGCTGCTATTTTGTGTCAACCGGCTTGAACCAGACTCACACGTCAATATCAAGCTTATAATGCCACTACTCATGAATAGATACGCATGACTAGATATACACAATTCCAGCGTCACAGGCTCCTCGACACCCGTGGGAAACGATCGCATTTCCCGCATCTCACAGCATTCTCAGTGTGCGAGATTGCAATATATTGAGTCTGAGGTTGCTTTGAGACATCTGGAATGAATTCAAGGCAAACAAAGGGCGTGCAGCTCCGAATTTTGCACCACCAGAAATTCCCTGTGACCAAACATTGCACGAAACAGGCTCTGCCTCAAGACCTGACAAACCACATGCTCATCACCGCCCCATTTCTTGTTGAATGCAAAGCCTACGTCACGTACACACTTCAGCATGATTGGCCAAACCAATCTCTGGCCTGCCACTTACAAAGTTAACCTCCACTTTCTTGGACTGCGGCTGGGGCTGCTGCTCGTCCAGCAGCAGGTACTCCTCCAGGCGGCGCATCGAAGCCAGGGCCTCTGCAGCGGCACGGAGGTTGAGCAGACATGAAGTACAACATACAACGAAGGTTGAAAGCACTTAAAAGCTGGGGCCTCTGTAGCGGCACAAAAGTTGAGCAGACACAATTGAAACACGCAACTGCAACAAAAGTTGAAAGCACATTGAAGCTAGGACCTCTGCAACGGCACGAAAGTTGAGCAAACATAGAGAGGAAACGTTACTCAACAGACTGCAAGCACATGAGGGGTTCCAGCAGACAGTGACAGACACGAATAGACTTCAGGCACATTGAGAGAAGCCGAAGCATGTACGTGTTCTTGCAACTAAGGTGGATGACACCAGAATGCAGGGGTAAAGGAAAACGTGCAGCATGATGGCAACTCGATCATCTTGAATGAGGCACAGACACAGGCACACATACAAACACGGCACACACAAGCACTGCAATTGCCTTTACATAAAGGCACACACGTACATTCACACGACCAGACTCCCCACCTGACGTTCCCCGCAGCGACTTGGGCAGCATGACCAGCGGGAAGCGCATGGTGTTGAATAGGGACATGATGGTGAAGGACAGGATGGCGTCGAGGGGGTGCGCAGTGAACGTGGACACGGCAAACACAATCATGCCAGACACGGGGGGGATGGCAAACACAAGGACCATGTTCATGACCTTAATCACGGCGGCCTTGCTGAGCAGGCGGATTTCGTTCTCCCGGATCTGGGTGTGAGTGCATGTGTGTGTGTGTGTGACAAATTGTCTTTCCAGGAAGTGATAAGAACCTACGAAGCCACAGCCAAACCAGTAATTAATTGCCAACGAGCGTTTGGTGCATCACGCACAGGCATACGTGCACATAACACACAGGGGTACGCACCTCTGACACTTGCTCCTCAAAGCTGGATTCCCACACGTAGAACTTGACCAGCTTGATGGCCATGAGGATCTCCTGGAGGCTAGACAGACGCAGGTCAGAGGACTTGGCGGCCTCAAACTTGTATCGTGCAATGCGGAAGCCCAGGTAGTCTGCACACAAGGTGGTGAGTATAAATAGTGGAAGGCAAGGGGGGGTGAGTGTGATGAACGGGAATGGCAGGGTGGTGCCACGTTGGATGAGCGTAATGCGCAAGCACAGGTTGTCTGCAGGAGTGTGAGTAATTAAAAGAGCATACACACACAGTATACGCAAGAGCGGTGTGACAGACTGAGTCCAAAGACATACCAAACGGTGGACAATTGGTAGGACAGGAGGCGTAATGTACACAGGCGCCACATGCAACTAGCCAGGAACAGATGCAATGACGGATGCGATGTTCTGAAAAAAGTTCAGTAACCAGCGCAAAATAACATGAACGATAAAATCACACTGCCAGGCTGAGCTTGCACATGTGGGATGCAAGGTGAAGGTATGAAGCATTCTTATAAGAACTCACATACTTTGATTCTTCGGCATCAACACTTTGCTCAAGTTCATCCTTTTGTGTATTGCATAAGACTGTATGCAAAAATTATTAACTTAAACACGCCTGCTTGGATTTGGCATGCGCACAAGACAAATGTAAATAAATCCCTAAACAGGATGATGGTCAGGACCGCACAGTGTGGCAGGCAAGCAACCGCGTGCAAGCACAAACACACACATTATTTTCAGACGTTGAACAACCGCCGCAGGAGACAGACCAGAAGCGGATGAACAGCCTGAAGAAAATGTGTCCGAGACAGACACACAGACACACACACACAACTGTGGAGCTGCAAAGGTACAAACACAAACAACTGTCACGCACATTGCAGGGGGATGACGATGATGAGAATCCACAGCGTGGGCAGCGCGTAAATGCCGTCCGTGATGACGAGTGCCAGGGCAATGATGGCAATGGCTTCCAATGGTGTGGTCCACACATTGTGCATATGCATGATGCCCTCGTACATACGCGTGCAGTCGGTGGACACAAGCGAGGTCACATTGCCTGCACCCCCGCCCTGTGTGTGTGTGCGTGTGCGTGTGTGTGTGCGTGTGCGTGTGTGTGTGCGCCTCACCTACGCTTGTACAATGCGATACTACAGCTCTACCGACGGTAGTAACTCCAAAGGATTGTAAGAACCATAACAGGATTGGGTGCGTCTGTTCAAGCTTCACACCACTTTTCGCACAACGCTGAGCTGCATACTGGTGGCTTTGGGTTACGCGGGTACTAATGTTTCAGATCCTGCATAGAGAACACCACCTCAAATTGTTAGCGGGCCCAGAAACGCAGTGGGTTGGAGGGGGGGGAAGTACTTTGGCACACTGCTCGATGCTTTCAGCAGGGTCAGCAGCAGGATTAGCCGCAGTGGCGAGCATGCTGGGCCCGTAACACGTTTTGGGTAGGCGGTTGAATTATAGAGGAGAAACGTCCCGGCTTGAAATTCAAAAGAAACTGGAACTTCCTGCTAGCCTGCCTGAGGGGTATTCGATTTCAAGCAGCTTAGCAGGTAGTTGTTTAGTTTCTTTCGCTTTTCATGCTAGGGCGGTTCCTTTTCTGTAATCAAACCGCCTAAACACAATATGGTTTCATACCTGTCAGGAATGCACGTTCATTTTTCAGGCGGGTGCATATATACCTTAAGCACTGCTTACAGAACTACTTGTTCCTACACAGACAACCTGTCCTGAAATAGTTCCTACTTTGCTTCTTGCAATGACAAACATAGATGTTGTTTAGCAGACACAGACACATACACACACGACTCTACACAGACACATACACACACGACTCTTACCATCACTGCTTACCTATGTGCGCTGCGCAGGCAGCACAAAGGCTTTGCAGAAAGCCTCAGTCATTGCATGTTCAAGGTGCATTAATATTCGAACAGACACGGTCCAAACGTGCGCTTCTCACCTTGGTGTGCTGCGCAGACAGCACAAAGGTCTTGCGGAACACCTCGCTCATTAGGGCTGAGCGCAGCTTGATGCCGGTGCGCACAGAGGAGTCAGCCATGCGCTGCAAGCTGATGCCCACCTGTGTGTGAAAAGGTAGGGGTGTATGTATATGTGTGTGCATGTGTGTACAAGCGCGTGTGTATGTGTGTGTTTGTGTGTGAGTACACTCAGATGCCTTGTTTAGCAGCTTGATGCCAGTACGCATCTAGTGGGGCAGACAAAATATATGCACCTTTGACCCTAATACTTTACTGTGTTTGTGGATGGGAATGTGGAGGTCGGCACGGTCGCAGTGACGGCCTCGGGACAAACCTTCTAGTCTACCCAACTTCTGGAACAAAGTAGTTGGCCTTTCAATATGTTGCAGACTTCGGTCAAAAACCCATTAAACTGTCCTCAGGTAAATGGGGGGTTCTGTTCCCAAACATGTAGAGTGCCCAGAACACTGCCTTATGCTAAGGAATTGATAAGGAAAGTGCGCATTGGTGTGAGAGATAGTTTCTGGTTGACCTATTACTGTGAGAGCCTTTTTTGGCGTTAAATCCTATGTTTTGCTGCAGGTCTTTTTGCAGAGGTGGACAACTTCCCCAAAATGGGCATGTTTTTCAAATGTTCGCGGCGTATGGGCTCCAAAATTGGGCAATTTCAAACTAGGCATAAAAATGTTCGCTTTCCAGAGCACTTCTGCTTGATATTGCCTAATTCAGGGCACGTGCCTAATTGCCCGCGGCGTGAACCCCACTTTTCACCACCAATCTGTCATACCTCACCACCAGGAATGTGTCACACGGCAAATTCGTATAAAACGTCGTATCGTATTTAACGCATAATTTGCCAGAGGGGGTCAACTGAGCAAATGTCCCGAAATGTGACTTTTTTAATGCAAATCATGTTTGAATGATATAATTAGATGGTTCATGAAGTTTAAGGCCAATAGGACCACCCCAATGGTTTGGCCGGAAATACAGTTTTGATTTTGGCACGAAGTTTCCACATTACAGGCCACCACGCCCCAACCAGGGCCTCCTTTCATCCCAAAACAAGACAGGAGGACTTCCTTAATTATATCAAATCATCCTGGGGTTTGAAAAGTATGTTTGGTGAAGGTTGATTTTCCACCTTTTTGGCACCCCTTTTGCTGATTTTCTCTAAGGGAAATGGGCCGAAATGGGGTATCTGGCCAAGTACTGCTCTGTTTTGCCCCATTTTTGTTGCAATGATATTTCTTTTTGAAGTGTAGACAATTCAAATAAAAATGGCACAAATCAGATAAGTGGGTGGTAAGATAAGAGAGAATGGTGGTGAAAATTTAAGTTCACGCCGCAGGCAATTAGGCATATGCGCCGTAACTGGCTGTTTTTTTAAGCTCAGGTTAGCCAAAATACCTCTGGGTACCAAGTTTAGAAACTGCCAGCGGGGCGCACATACTCAATTCACATATCAAAAGTACCCCTGTTAAGGGCCTCAGATGACCCCCTCTGGTATTTTACTGTATTGAACAAATCGGGCTGTAATATACGGATGCAAAGTTTGCCAATTTTTGCCGATTTTTTATAGGCAATTTCCACCCCAAATATTGCCTTTCAGCGAGCTTTCAATGCTGCCATACCTTTCTTAACTCACCCCGGGAAAATAACGTTTTTTGCCCTCCGGCGTGATATCGGCATCGTAAAATATATATGTATTCAGAGGCTCCGGGGTTTCCGGGGTTTGGCGAATATAAAGTGGTGGCTGAACATCGATGAGCGGAGAAGGCCCCGTCCCCGCCCCCGCCCCAGCACCTACAGCAAGCCCCAGCACCTGCCCCAGCACCTGCAGCAGCCCCAGTACCTGGAGCATGACACACATGCACCCCAGAACCTGGAGCACCTGCCCCAGCACCTGCAGCACGACACACATGCGCACGTACACACGCGCATGTGCACGCATGCTCACACACGCACACGCACTGCCTGGGCTAACTGCCCACCGGGGTAGGTGCAGGGAAGGCTATAATATTTATTTACAGGCTCCAGGGTTACCCGGGTTACCTTTAATATTTCTGAGATTTGGGCACCAGGGTGAGTACAGTAAGGTACGGTATTATATAATATATTAATAATATATAATGTACTGGAAAAGAATTGGAAACGGCTTGGGTGATATTGGGCCGATTCGGGTCCATTTTGGGTCAAAAATCGGCATTCCCAAAATGCTTTAAATACGTATTAAACGATTGTATAATACGTATTTTATTCGTATTGAACCGTATTGAACGTTTCAAATGTCCGTATGACACATCCCTGCTCACCAACAACTGACCTGATCTGTGTAATTTTTATATGAATAGTCTACAATTAATAAAGACTATCATTGCAACAAAAATGGGGTGAAACGGAGCAGTAGTTGTCCAGGTACCTCATTTTGGCCCATTCCCCTTAAAAAGAATCAGCAAAAGGGGTGCCAAAAAGGGTGGAATACCAAGTTCCACCAAATCCGTTTTCCAGCATCCCAAACGATTTCTATTCATAAAAAGGAGTACTCTGTCGTGTATTGAGGTGAAAAGAGACCCTGGGTAGAGCGTGTGGCTCATTACGTAAACATTCAGTGCCAAAAAATGAATTCTGTCCAGACCACTGGGGGGGTCCGTTTGGCCCCAAACTTTGTGAACCATCTGCTTATGTAATTTTATTATGGTGTGCATTAATAAAGTCACATTTCCAGACATTACTCAATTGACCTCCTCTGGGGACCATCCTGTTAAGCTTGTATCACCTTTTTGTTACCCACAAAGCTGAAATGAAAAACACAAGAAAACCGTGCTTCCTTGATCTAAAACCTTTAAGATTTTTTAGATGCATTCATGCGTTTCTGTGCATCAATTTTAACTGCGTTTGGTTTACACTGAGTCCGAGTTCCAATTGGTAAGAGGAACATGCGTTCACGCATACACACGCATACACATGCGAGTTGCCCTGATGTGTGAGTCAGTGCCTCACAATGTGTTTACCAAGCTGAAAGCCAATGAAAACACATACTACTTTAACACACACATACACATGTGCAGACCTGTGCACCTTAAGCATTAGCGCCTGCACCAGCCCAAACGACGACACATCACAGATACACACATGACTGCACGTGCGTGACTGTAGAAAAAATTTCCAGTGTCACACAAGTGTGCGCACCCCGACAAACCGTACCATGATGGAGTCCACAAAGAACATGGTAGAGATGATCCAGCCGATTCCTTGGTTGGGAAGCCTGTCCTCATTGTACATGTTGGCGTTCACCTCAGGCCGCTCAATGTATTGCACCAGCGTGCGCACAAAGTAGAAGGCCCCTGCAGGTGGTGGGTTTAAGCGGATTTTATGGCGTGCAAGCACATAAAAAGCGCGTGTGTGTGTGCGCGTGCGCGTGTGTGTCCAATGTCGTGCAAGCGGCACTTGGCAAGAGACACCCGTGGATAGGATTTGTATTGCGCAGAAGTGAAAAACATTATGATGCCGAGCATGTAGCACGCCATTATGTGAGGAGCAGAGCAGCAAGCTCTGCAAAGCGTTTGCAAAAATGTGCTCCCAACAACAGCCACCACGACCAAACACATAGATGATCAATATCCCTCTGCCAGCATCATGCATACCCCTGTCGTCTCCAGAGAGCCAGCCACCTTTCTCCCGTGCTGGCCCAGAAAGAACAATGTCAACACAAAGGAGCACCCTTTTTGGCGAAGGGCAAACTGTAGACAATAGAAAGCATGACAACACAGCAGGCTGACCCCCCCCCAACCAGTCTCACTTAGCTCTCCACCCAAGTCAATGCCCCCTACACCTCATCTGAATGCAAGATACTCGATGTTATGTCTATACCATCGACATATGCTGGAAATCCGGCATTCTGGGGGATTCTGTGGGGCCTGTTGCGTATTTTGCACCCACATTGGTAGGGATAAGGTGCATTTCTGATGTCGCCCTGATCGACCTCTGCTTCAGTGTATAAGCATTACAAAATGTTGTAACAATAGTGCAATGTCGAATTCGGGACAGGGGTACTGGGAATGCCGGCGAGTGGGAGGCACTCACACAAGGGACACTGGGGGGAAAGACGGAAATCTGTCGCCCCATAAACCTGCTTTGAGTTTAAGCCTGGTCTTTGCTCTCAGCGTTGCGGACCAAAGCAAAGAATATAATACAATTAAGAGGTTAATCGGCGGTCTGGTCGGACTTTGGTGAATTATTTTGACCCTGGACACAGAGCGTTTATTCTAGCTGCGCTCGCCTGTGCTTTCCCACGGCCCCAGCATTTTACTAGAGTTGCAGACCATAAATATCATGATCTACAAATTTTTAATGGCGCAAAGTGGTGCACTTTGTGAGCAGCGCTGTTCTTGACCCTGGACAATTTTTTGTTTTATCGCCACCCAGTCTTTTTGCCTGTTTATTTAGACGTGTTAAGGGGGAAATTATTTAACTCAGCTTTCGGGTCCCAAACCGGTGAGAAGAAAGGGGAGATAGAGCCAAAATTGACTTATAGGGACTGTTTGGTTTGCAAAGGGGCAGGTTGCTCACGGGGACAGCCTCAGCAAAGAAGCGTGGCAGGTGACCCACCCTTTTGAGCCGCTCCATAAAAACCCTGGCACATCAAGCCTGCCACACGTAGCTAGCACAGCCACTCACCCAGGATGACAAACACCGACCAGCATAGCTTCCAGAAGCCGCCCACCATCACCTCCGCCCCAAAAGCCCTCCACAGGGCCCGAGAAAGGCTTGGCTTCAAGCCCTTGGCGCGCTTGGAATCACACTCCTGCTTCCAGGCTTTCTGCGGGCAGGTGCGCGGGTGACTCCAAGTCTGAGGAACACCGCTAATGATTCTCAAGCACAATGTTAAACTCGGGCTTTCTGCTTTGTGGAGATACTTCAGATTGGTCATAATAGCTGAACCCCAAAAAATTACACCCCTGAGTTTTTGGGCCATGTAGGTGTGTGTGACCAAGATCACGACCAATGTTGTTGTGCACTAAGCGTATTCGGTAACTCTCTGCAAGAGTAACTGTTGAGCTCGACCTGTATGCTGAAGAGCGCAAGAAGGGCATGGCGCTCGTTTCAATATCGGCTAGATGAACCAAAGCAAAGGGTGGTGCAATCATTACAGGCTGTGGGCAAGCCTGAAGAAAAGGACACCCAAAGACGCACACATATGTATGTGACATATACAACATGCACATCTCCTCACACGCATACACGCACCTGGAACCTTTCACAAGCCTTCTCACAGGCCTGGTCTCCTGGCATCTTGAGCTCATCCTGGACCAGCTTGTGCTTGAGGCCCTTGCCCACAACTGGATACATATGGCCACTGAACAAGCGCTGCAAACATGGAGAGGCATGCACAAAACCTTGCCTTTAACATGTCACTACACAAGCACTGCTGGCTTGCACTGAACAAGCACTGTGCATCCTGGACAGCACACACTTCCAAGTAAACCAGTTTACACTCTTCGTGAAACCCTGCTGTGCAAGAGTGTCAGGGTGTGCGGCTATGTATTGAAAACCCCCAACATCCCTAGGAATACGCACCGTGATGAAGGAGTTGTCCCTCTTGTTTTCCTCATCCAGGTGTGCTGTGTCGTACTTCAACAACGCCTTGCTTTCAGGGTGCCCTGCTGGGGGTATTTGCGTCCTGCACGCCATGTAGGGATGTGCGTGTGTGATTCGATAGAATGCTGTTCTGTTTTTACTTGTGAGTTGAAATAATGCGTGGAAGTGGGGTTAGGGTTAGGGTTTAGGACCTTTCAATAACGGGACCTGTCACAATGTGGTAGGAAGGTTTGGATGTGCCACATAGTAAAATACAATGTTCCTGTACACAAGTAAGAGCATGTGGTTGATTCAACACATCCTGCACAACGTGTGCGTCACTGGGTCAGGGTTGACTCATAACCCCGTTATTGCTGTGCGTTCAGATGGTGACAGAGGATCGAGGCCTAGCTTCCAGCCTTAGCGGCGTACCAACTGCTGCTGCTCGAGCAGTGCACGCAGGTCAGGTGGTTCACAAGCAAGGAGGAAGGAGTTGGCTTGCAACAGGCTGCTTACGCTGCTGGTTGCTGCTGCCATAGTATGCTGGTGAGTGGGTTAAAGGTATGTAAAAATGAAGCAAGAACTTCACTGGGTGGGCAACCCAGCAAGGGTCTTGGTGGCTGGTTTTTTCTCTTGTTCCGAGCTTCTGCGTCATCGCTCACAACAGCCTGACATTCTGCATACACACTCATACACACCTATAAGCAAATTCATGCAGCACACAGCAGTTGACGTCAGCGGTTCAAGAGTTATCGGCACACGCTCCTCCCTCGTTCCTACAGCACACAGTACCGCGCAGTTTACTCACGCTGTGGATGACTCCCGCCCGTACAGCAGCCCCGGGTTGTCATCGTGCGGCTTGGGCCGAGGCGAAGCGGGGTTTGACTCTTGGGAACCCCGGCGATGCAGGGGGGCCATCTCGTCTTTGTGCCTCCAGCTGTGACGACAGAGGACCCAAGGGTGGGTTCTCTAGAGGTCAAGAGTCCACCACTCTAGCACTCTAGATGGTGGCCCCAGGCCTCTTCTGTGAGGCAGCCCGTGGTAGAGGAGGTTGTGTCTGCAGCAACCACGCTCTCGCAGACTCGAGATTAGCGAAATAAATACAATTAATAAAAGTAATAACACCTAGTAGTAATACTAAACAAATCGATTGCAAAGGAAAATATCCTCAACTAACCGCCAAAGAAGTTTACACCCCCCTGCTGAACCCTAGATAATATCTAGGGTCAGCGCTAGTTCGTTGTGATGACTCAGCGTAAGTCAAGATTTGAGCACATTGTCGGATTCTGGCACTTTAAATCTTGGCTTCCGCTGCGCCACGACGAATTTTGCGCCACGACGAATTTTGCGTTGGCGTTTGGGGTTCAATTGTGGCCCGTTCTGGCCCGTGCAACATCCCTGCACCATCCGCCGAGATTTTTGGAGCAGTGCGTAGCCGAGAATAAGTTATGACATCCTGCGTCGAGCGCGGGGCAATCCGTGGACTGGGCGCGGAGGTATTGGCCGGGAAAGATGGCATCAATATCTGGTTTTTCCCAAAATGAGGTTTAAAGAGGTTTTACAGGCCCAGATGAAGCGCCCCGGCCAGAAAGCATAACAGCTGTCGTATACTTTATGATAATTTCTCGTAAGTGTGTAGTGACACCGCACAGGCTTGAGCATTTTGCTGCCAACGGGTCAGGGGGGGGGGGTGAAAATATCAACGACTAGTTATGTTTTTGAGAATGAATATAGGTACCATGGAGCAAGAAGAAGGTACTAGATTACGCGCACCCACACACGCATGCACACACACACACACACGCACACACACACACACACGCACACACACACACACACACAACACACACAAATGCACACACATATG
>Ga0307945_1002675_pt1:5000-14489 | contig 14489 bp, 14 predicted proteins | sample OrgLakmetagen228_FD_201818 | JGI IMG/M metagenome (GOLD analysis project Ga0307945, IMG submission 201818) | Saline water microbial communities from Organic Lake, Antarctica - #228 | ecosystem: Environmental > Aquatic > Non-marine Saline and Alkaline > Saline | place: Antarctica...
GTGTGCACGTGCGGGGGTGTGTGCATGCACATGTGCGTGTGTGCATCTGTGTGTGCGTGCGCGTACATGTGCGTATGTATGTGTGTGCATATGTGAATCAGTATGCATGGGGCGTTCTTGTTTTTTGCGTCATCTTCCCCTTGAAGGCCACCTGGTCCCCTTAGCTACTGGATTGCATGCGACCCCTATAATACTCTGCTGCTCCTGTCCTGCTGCTTGCCGTGTGGAACACTCCCTTTAGTGTTGTGACTCTACGGTGTACGGTACGGTTGACAGTGATACGGTACGGTACCGTAATTACGGTACACCACCGTATTTTGTACGGTTTTCGCAAATTTGGAACCGTATTACGGTCAATTACGGTACGGACTACGGTACGGTCCGGAACTTTCCTCGATTTCGGTAAATTACCGAAATTATTTTACCTTCACTGTGGGCTACAGTGGCACTTGTGCCACTGATAGCTAACGTTCTGCTACTCGATATGTGTTCCTCAAAAACCCCTCCCTCATCAGTGTCCCCCCCCCTGTCTGAACCACTTCGCTGCATGTCCATGCTGTTCTGCCCCTGCTGCTCTGTCTCCAACTCCTGCGCTTGCTGCTGCTCAAGCTGCTCCTGCTCCTGCTCTTCCTCAGCAGAGCGAATGCCCTCCAGCCACTCAGCTGGATTTCATCGAACAAAACGCGCGCGCGTGCGTGTGTGTGTGTGTGTGTGTGTGTGTGTGTGTGTGTGTGTGTGTGTGTGTGTGTGTGCGTGCACGCGTGCGTGCGTACGTGCATGCACGTTTGTGTCCTTTTCACTTTTACCTTCTCAAACTGACCTTCTACCCACCAATTTTTATTCTTCTTCACATGGCGCTTGCCTTGCCTGACCTTGCAGGCTCCCTGATGCAGGGTGCTCCCCCACACCCAGGTCTCTGGGCATGGGCAAGCCACTGCCATGCATCCCCACCCTTTGCTTCTTCCTAGAAACATTTGCACCGTTGCTGTAAACTAATAAATTATATTGCGTGGAAGGGGGATGGAAAGCTGTAGGTTCATACCATGAACTTTGACACGCGCATCAAAATTACTACGATTTACCCACCGTATTTTGTACGATTTGCCACCGTACATGACGGTTTGGACCGTAATCCCGGTTTTACCGTAATTTTTACGGTATGACCATAGCACGGCGTACAACGTACCGTAATACGGTGCAAAATTCTCAATTACGGCGTAAAGTCACATCACTGGCAACAATGCTTCACAAAATGCCACGATTAATGGTTGCTGAAGTGCCTCGCAACCAAGGCCTGACCAAAAAGTGCACCACTAGTATGCTAACCAAGAGCTACCTGCTGCCGTGCTCCATCCTCACTATGCAAAATTGGAGAGCAGAGAGTGTGGCCCTGGACAAGTAAAAAAATTACAAGAGCTTGGCAAGCAAGAGAAGCCAACTGTGGCTGCTCACCTTGTTCATCCCTGGCATGAGCTTCATAATCTGAGCTCCCCCCATGTTGTTCATGGTCTTGTATTGCGTTAAAAAGTCGTTGAAGTCAAACTTGTTGGCCATCAGACGCTTCATGTTTGCCTCAACATCATCCGCCTGCACAATTCCCATAGGTGCACATCTTAAATGTTTGCAAGCTGGCATGCTTATAATTAAGCAAGTGCGGGCCTAGTCTTATGACGGTCCACACAGGCCTGCTAAATTATGACGCCAGAAGTCTTACTGCTAGGGTGGCAGAGAAACGACTGACCTTCATTGCTTGTTCCGCCTTTTCATACAAGGAAAGCACGTCTCCTTGGCCTAAAATGCGCGATGCCATACGCTCTGGGTAGAACGGCTCCAAGCTCTCCATCTTCTCACCCACACCTACAAACTTGATGGGCTTGCCGGACACCTACGCAATCAGAGAAAGAAGCTCCACTTATAAAGGGGAGGCTCGTGGCTTTTTATAGGCAGGTTGGAATTATCATGTGTTGTATCCAGGCCTGTGCACTGTACGGTGTACGGTACGGTACCCTTTTTGCTGTACACACCAAATTTTTTGTGAATTACAGCGTAAATATAAATAATTTCAGAGGACCATACTTTACCACAGTTTACTGTATGGTGTATGGCGTTGCCAGTGCAAAAATAGCCTCAGAAAGGCCTCTCCACCCCCCAATCTCCCATTTTCCACTTGCAGCATGCTCTCACGTGTTGACGCCACACTGCTTCCCTGAACGAACCTGAGGCTGGGTTGGGGCTGGATCAGCTTGGGGGAAGGGCCCAGCAGTGCATTGCACAGAAAATCAAAGTCGGATGCGGTACTTGAATGCTAGTTTGTAGTTTGTGTTTTGATTCATAACACGCAAACTTGTTTTGGGCAAATTGGAACCAAACGGCAAAATTACGGTCAAAATTGTACTGTAAGGTGGGACCGTCTTGTACGGTCTGACACCGTAGTATTGGCTGACCATAGTTTTTACCGTACCGTACAGGGTAATTACAATCAGTACTGTAATTACGGGCCAAAATTCAACTTCACAGCAAGAGTGCACAGGCCTGGTTGCATAATGTGGTTTTCCAGATTACATGCAAGGCTCCTATTTGCATGAGGGGGATGGGGTTTGCAATGATGGCATAGCACCAGTAGCCACACACGTCATGACACAGCAGCATGCACACACGACAATGCTGGCGGGAGTGGTAAACGGGGAGGCAGGTACGTTGTGGTATGTAGTGGTAAACGTAGTGGTACGTAGTGGTAAACGGGGAGGCAGGTACGTGCTCATAGGCACAAGCTCCAACACATTGCAACGCTGCCTCTGGTTGAGACAAGCATGGTCGCATTTGTTTTGATGACTTACGACCACCACAGAAGGAGTCCTACCTCTCTCACACTAAGGGCAGCACCACCTCTAGAGTCCCCGTCCATCTTGGTGAGAATAGCACCTGTCCAGAAAAAGAGGGGGGGGGGCAGCGATGAGGCTGCTGCTTGCAGTGAGCAAAAACAAATGACACAGGCAGTGAGGACCGCTCCTGCATTGAGGAGAAAAAAGCCGCTTAGAAACCAATCATCATAAAGTTCTTCAAAAAAGAAAAGCTAAGTGCTACTGGGAACCAAAGCATGTAATTGTTGGTGAGGGCGCAGAACTCAGCTGTCCATTGGAAAACTAGACTATAACGTTGGAAAGCTGAGGCTCAATAATTTGATTGCAGCACAGGCAATTCTGCTTACTTGTAGGACTCAAGCTGGAAAAAAACAGAGCTTGAGCAACGGGAGCAACAAACACGTATGCTCATTTTCCTATGTGTCTGTGCAGCGGGCTGCTTGGTGCCGCTTAAGCTTTTACCAAAGCCTACAGTATCCCTTAAAGCTTTGTACTGCAAGGAATTCAGGGTTTCCAACTCATAAAAAAACGTGCTACCACCTGTGTGTTCACAAAACAACCCAATCCTTTGCGTTGCATTCAGTCAAGACTGTGCGTAATTGTACCACGTTTATCATTACGCTAGTCCTCGAAATTCCCCTGTCCAGACTCTGTGTAGGTACACACGCATAATGTACGGGTTTGACCAGCCCATGGTGCACCTGTGATGCCTGCTTGATCGTTGAAAGCTTTCACCAAGCTTGCAGCCTCTTGACCGGTCATGGCATCCACCACAAGCAGGGTGTCGGTGGCCTTGATGGCAGCCTTGGTGTCCTTCAACTCCTTCATCATGTCGTCATCAACCTGCACGCACAGAAGTGCTTGCAACCACAGTGCATCAAGGCAACCAGGAAGGCTTCAACAATATAGAGCACTCTTGGCGCCTTCAAACTCCCCCTTGACATCATCTCTCTGCAAGGCACACAGGGTGTGGTGTCGAGGTTTTAAGCGCTGATCTCAAAACATCCACCAAATTCAGAGCAGCCAGAGGGCACAGCCACTGATTTCAATACACACAGAAATACAGCTGGTTAGTAACCAGTGATTGGTAACCAGAGGCGGTTACCTCACACAGCAGGTACAACAGCAGGTGCGACAAAAATGCGTTTTGCTACTAAGCAAAAAAAAAACTGAAGCGATGGACGGGGGGTGGCTTTGCCCCCCAAGTAAGCCAATGTCAAGCTTTTGTCACGCACTTGCAAGCGACCGGCTGTGTCTACGATGACTGCATCCACTTTCAAGCGCTTGGCCTCAGCGACACCAGCACGAGCAATGTCCACAGGGCTTGCGCTAGTGCCCATTTCAAACACGGGGACACCGATGTCCTGCACAGAAGAGTGTGTGCCGTTGTTGTAACCCTGGCCCTGGTGGATTCCAGTTTTAATCAGAAAAACAAAACGGAGAACCAGAACAGAAGCCATAACTCCCTATACATTCTGTACGTTGTGTGTCGTACGTTGTGCGTCCTATATGCACGCAAAGGACACGTCTTAAATGTGCAAGCACAATTTGCAATCCTATAGGAGGGGACGCACCTTGCCCAGTTTTTGCAGCTGGTCAATGGCAGCTGGGCGGTACACATCCGTGGCCACTAGCAGCACGCTCTTTTTCAGCTTCATCAGATGCAGGGCCAGCTTTCCACAGGCGGTTGTCTTACCCACACCCTGCAGCCAAGCGATCAACACGCAGTCGTCACGAAACCGTCATTCATGCCGATGCATGCATCAAAGGCTTAATTCAGTCACAAAAGGACACCAAAGAGAGGAGCTTGCGCCATTGTTTGAATGCAGAACATTCTAACCAGTACCCACACGCCCCTACCTGCAGGCCTGCCATGAGAATGATTTGAGGGAAGCCCTGCTCTAGGTCTTTGGCCCCACTGCTGCCCATCAGCTCCACAAGCTCATCGTTCACTGTTTTAATGAAGGCCATGTCGGGTGTCACACCAACTATGACCTGCGCAAGCGTTATCAATAATTATGATTAGTGAACACGCACAACCCTAACTTCCTGTGCACAACAATACACCATAATGTTGTTGCATGCTTTTGGTTTACGTCCACAATCCATGCTTAGTTAAACATGTACATCTGCATCTACTGTAAATGTGTGCGAACCTGGGCATTATTGTGTGTTTGCCATTTGATTTCATGAAATTAAACGAGCATGTGTTTGTGAAATGTGTGTGTGTGTGTGTGTGTGTGTGTGTGTGTGTGTGCGTGCGTGCATGAGTGTGTGTGTATGTGTGCCTGCGTGCACCAATGTGTGTGTATGTGTGCACGTATGCTCATGTGCTTGAGCGTGCATGTATGTATGCATACGCACCTTTGTAGCGTGTGTCTGTGCGAGTTAGGATGTGCACATTAAAAGGAGCATGTGTGTATTGTGTGTGCTCGTTTGTGTGTGCGTGTGTGCGTGCGTGTGTGCGTGCGTGTGTGCGTGCGTGTGTGCGTGCATGCATGTGTGTGTATGTGTGTGCGTCTCGATGTGTGTATGTTTCTCTGTGAGAGTGCGTGTGTGTCTCTCTTTGAGTGTTTATGTGTGTGTGTGTGTGTGTGTATGTTTCTCTGTGAGTGTGTGTCTCTCTTTGAGTGTTTATGTGTGTGTGTGTGTGTGTGTATGTTTCTCTGTGAGTGTGTTTGTGTCTCTCTTTGAGTGTTTATGTGTGTGTGTGTATGTGTGTGTGTGTGTGTATGTGTGTGTGTGTGTGTGTGCGTGCGTGGGTGAGTTAATGCAAGTATTTACTCTAGAGGCCTCTCACCTCTTGACCTAGAGCCTTCTCCTCCACTTTTTTCACAAACCGCCTGACCACCGGCAAGCTCACATCCGCCTCCAAAAGTGCACGCCTGATTTCTTTGAGCGGCTCCTTGATGTTCTCGGGCGTTAGTTTGTCGTCTTTAGAAACCATTTTCCACGCCTTTTGCACACTCCGACTGAGACTGTCAAATGCTGCTGACCTGATGACTAGGCGCCCCTGCACATCCAGCCGTGAGTTCACACAAACACTTGGCATGTGAAGAGGGGGTGGGGGACAAAGAGGGCTAGAACCACAGTTCCTCTGATTTCCTGATGCAAGCGTTCTTCAAAACCTTCTCAGCACGTGGTCTTATCTTACCCTACTGGGAGCAGAGCGGCGTGGTGCTGATACAAGGGGCGAAGCTGGCAGCTTCAAGACGCCGCATCTTGCGGTGTGTAAACCCTTGCTGACGCAACCAGAGGACTGCAGCATCTGTGTTTAACTAGGGAGAACGCGGTGTGCCACTTTGATTTATAACAACTCTTAGGTGTACTAGATAAAGTGTCTCAACCGTGCTAAGAAAGGAAAATCAACGCTAGTGCTCCAGAGCCCACCAAAAAAACCAGTGACTAGTATTTTAAAACCAGCAGGTTTTGCCATGCGTTGTGCCCATGATGTGCCATTTGGCGAATTTCCTCTTGCTTGTGACTTCACAGATTGTTCCAAAAAGTTGTGTTCAGGACCCGTATATTAACTTCCTGTGGTGGATTGCAAGCACATTTGAGCTCTGGTTGGAGCTGTCGTTATAGGGAAATACCTTTGGCTCGCAAAGTTATTAAACTTTCACTTGTTGGGACTCTGCATGCCACCAAACACCCTCGTCCGCAGCTCTACATTTTTCTGGGTTCAATGAGCACGCCTGAATCTTTACAACGTGTGGCTTTTTCCAAACTCCATTTTTTTTAACGCACACCCGTGTCTCTTCGCAGGACATATGAGTCCTTATTCTTAGAGGCAAGAGCACAGGATGTTTCTACATTTTTTTGCACTAGAACAACAACAAACTCCATGTTTCTACATGAACTGATTGTTTTTTATGAGCAGGATAGCAGTCGCACGCTTTGACTGAAGGCCATTCCTTGTAAACCGCCCCTGTAATTTTATTGTTTTTTTGTAACCTTGACCTTACATCTATCTCCCCACTGGCAGCAGATGTCTATGGTTGCTCTGAGGAGAAAGTTTGCTTACCAGTCAATTCTTGAGTCGGGTGATTTTTGAGTAGAGGAACCTTGCTTATTTGTGACGACAACAAGTCAGCGTCCAGGTGAAAAAATTACGCAGGCAGTGAAAACCACTCCCCACATTGATTAAGGAAAAGAAAGCCACTTTGGTACCGAGTACCGTAAAACTCCTTAATCAGCAGACAAAAAAGGCCCAGTCTGAGAGGTCCAACAGAGTACTAGAAGGAGGAAAGAAGTCACAAAGTGACTGCAGTTCCAGCCTCAAACAAGCAAGAGCACCAGGCACAGACACTACAGAGCTAAGCTAAGGGTCTACCAGGGATGACCACCCATCTCGGCCACTGCCAATCCACAAGAACTACCGAGTCTCATAGCCAGCCTTACAGCACTGAACCTGCTGTGCTCTCCACCACACAGTCACTCAGTGCAAGCCTATAGAAAGGTATACTAATAAGCAAACACTGCTTGCACCACCTCAGCATTACACCGCTCCCACCGTGCCTGCCTTAGTCTGAGGAGGAATGCAACTACCGAACCCCAAGCATGAAGAGCGGCGCCTTTCAAAAGACCAAAAGCAGGCACGTGCATCTCACTTGCCTTGTAACCTCCCCCCCAACTAAGACGCAGCTGGCGCTCCTCTCTCCAAGCATCTCTAATGCACTTTTCTGCTTTGGGGCAAGAACCCTCACAGGGATGGCTGGCCTGACAGTAGGTGCCTGCATGTTTGTATGGGTTTTGGCCTCTTTGAGCAAGCGTAGCTCCCCAAACTTTCATTTTCCGGCAAATCTAAATTGGTTTTGCGATCAGGGCTCTTTGAGACTACAAAATTATCCCCCTGTGAATTGAATCTTGAGATGTCAAATTTTCGTGTATAGTTTATACGATTAATTTACGGTATACACGGCGTATATGTACCTGTACAGAAATCGCATATACGGATCTGGCCAACCCTACTAGTAGGCGGTGTTGGTTGGTTGTCTACCAGCAAGGAAATAAATCCGGCTGCCAGTTTTAGGACCAGCCCTATACCCGTCTCATCCAAAAGTGAAATGCACTGAGCTTCATTGCTTTGCAAACAAATGCTTGCCTCCATATCCTTGAATTGCAGCTCTATTTGAACTACAAGCTGAAGAGTGTGGCTGCGCTACCATGGCGGCAGATGACTTACAAGTTTTTGAACACCATCATAGACGACTTGTTCGCGTTTGTGATTAAGATGCCCACAATGCATCGCCTCTCAGTTTTCAGGTACGTTGATACGGCACGTTCTTTTAAAACATTCCATTTTGCTTTTGCACCAGTATTGCAGCTTGTAACTTATGCCCAGAGAGGAAATTCATGTTTCCAGCTGTTTCGTCCAGCTGCTTTAATTAACTCACCTCTTTCTCACCTGCCTATAGGGACGACCTGATTTTCCTTATTTACATTTACCAGCGCTGGATCTACCCAACTGATAAGAAGCGTGTGAACGAGTTTGGATTCCAAGGTGTGTGTGTGTCAAGGGGGCTTTATGGCACGTGTGAGGCAGCACCTCCTTGGCGCAAATATCTTGCTGCTCGGCAAAGACATTTGCACCCTTACCTTGTCAAACCTCCTCCCACCCTCTATTTGTTTCAGCCGAGCCTGGTGAAGAACCGCAGCAGGAGCAGTTAGAGGGGACTGCGCCTGGGTCCACCTCTCCGAGCCTTGCCATTGAGGATAAGAAAGTGGAGTCAGGTGCGTAAGGGAACGTCTTTGCAGATGATTGGAATTACTCGTCTGTGTCACGCCCTAGTAGTGATAGCAATCAAGAAACAACTCCATTTCTGAATGGTACGGGTTACCCTTTGGATTAATTCAAACCCTTATCAGGACATTTTGGGTGCAAATTGGGACTGGCCCCGCACGTACATATTTATTTCAACAAGGGGTTGGAGCTTATTTCTCTCTACTTTGATTATCTTGCTTTTCAGTACGGATGAACAAGTGATATGGAGAAATTCAGCTCTCTCATCTCCCTTCAGGAGCAAGCATCACCACAAGATCGAATAACAAACTTGTTATAAATTGCCAATAAATTGCAACGGTAGCCTTTTGGTTTCCTTCGGTCACTGTTGGCTTTAAAATTATGCCTTTTTGCGTTTGCAGGAGGAGGGAACAGCAGAAGAAGGAAGGGCAAAAAGGAAGGGCAAGATGCACCAGCTAAAACGACTGGAGAGGCGTCAGTCTCTGCCAATAAGGATAAGTAACTGTTATTTCTTACTCACGCACGCCATTCTTCCTTCCGTCTAACGAGACTCAATTTGGTAGAGACGCACTAATATTCGATTTCTTTTATTTATTTGTCCTCAAGACATTGCTACCTCCAAACATACAAGTCAAAAGACCAATAACTTACTCTCACGGATGCTTACCCCCCACATGATCACCGCCCTACAAAAAGCCTTAGTCCCCCATAGAAAAATGGCATCCCCCCTTGACCATGACCTCACACTCCCTCAATACTGCAGTGAATGCCCAAGATCAGGGTTTTCTGTTCGATTTTTTGGGAGCAAGGGTTCGATCAATTTTGTGAAAATTCTAAAACCCTCGAACTGTTCGAGCAGTTTGATGTGCAATTTCGAAAATGGAG
>Ga0307945_1002684_pt1:5000-14473 | contig 14473 bp, 16 predicted proteins | sample OrgLakmetagen228_FD_201818 | JGI IMG/M metagenome (GOLD analysis project Ga0307945, IMG submission 201818) | Saline water microbial communities from Organic Lake, Antarctica - #228 | ecosystem: Environmental > Aquatic > Non-marine Saline and Alkaline > Saline | place: Antarctica...
CCCACTGGATGCAGCTGTGTTCAAAGTATAGCTGAAGCACCCCAGCTCAACCTGTTGACATCCTGCCCACTGTCGTAATAGCCATCGTGTTCTTTGAGTTTAGCTCCTTGCATCGTGGTTTCTTTTGCCAGACCACTTGCTAATCCTCTTGGGTATGCCTGATTCTTTGCATAGTACCAGCAACATAGCTTGCACGCTGTGTTGCTGTCGATCATGCTCTGCATCACGACAACATTTAATCATCCCGTAGCAGTGTTTTGAGGTAACAAGCATCATGCTTGTAAAATACCAGACGTTACTGATAAAGCCATCAGTTAAGAAGTGCGACTGCTAAGCGCGTTGTAAGATAACAATCAGACATGAATGCTGATGCAGGTGCTTGGGACTGTCAAAAACACGCTGTTGGTCCTGTTCAGCGTGATGTTCATGGGGGAGGCTGTGACAGCCATGCAGTCAGCAGGCTACGCAGTTTCGTTGGCAGGCTTTGCTTGGTAAGTCAGTTTTGTGTGCTGCAATGATTAAAACCCATCATCCACTGTCACTATCATCGCCAGTTTACAATTAGTTTGTTTATGTTGTCCTGGCACTGTACACCGTATAGCAATCCCGCTGCATAGTTTAAGGAAAAAGGTGTGGATGGATGGCAAGCTGAAGCCATGTCTGAGAGCATGACCATGATGGTAAAACCTTAGTTTATTTAAAGCTCATGAGTGGACTGAATTGCCGCTGTTCTCTCCTGCTTGGCTTTGCAGGTATAACCAGATAAAGATGAGCCAGATCGCAGGCCACGGTGACAATTCCAAGCCCAAAACTCCAGCTTAACTGGGTGGATTAGCTATGTTTCTGTTTTGTATAGTTGATAATAAAGTTTGGGAAGTAAGCTTTCCTCAGGAAAGTACAGGCTAAACGAATGAGGGGGCAAGCATGTCTTCATGAATCAAGAGAGTGTACACAAAAGCATCTATTAAAAACAGAAGTACGGAAAATATGTCATGGATCTAATATGGAAGATCAGGTCGTGCCGTCCTATGTAACCCTCTTTCGTGCATTAAGCTCATATCATGAAAATTAAGTGAAGCAATGCGTGCTTCACATCCTAACTTGTTTTAACCACAATGAATCAGCAATTGTAACCGACATTCCATAGCACAACACAGAGGTAAACAAGTTAAGCCACTAGTCAAAAAGTGTTAGACTGCGTATCTAAAGCACTGCTTGTTAAACATGCATAACACAACTTGGTTATTTGAAGTGCAAATTCATGCACCCAAACCAAGCAGCTTCTTACTGTATATCAAAGCAAGCAAAGGTGATGCTGTTTGCAAAATCGTCGCATTATCCCATCAAAGTAGCTTGGAGCCGTGGCCTCAGGCAAGCAGGCTGTTGATTGTAACCACCATCTAGACGTTCAAGCAATCACCCAACAAAGCAGGCCGTCAGATATACTTTGACGGGCGTTTGGTACTGCCAGGTAAGCCCTGCATGGCAACATGGTACTAGCGTCAGTGCTTGAAAAGGATAACCAGTGACGTCCTGAAAGCAACGTCTTAAATTAATGCAATGTGACACAATTGTCTGTACAGCAACTTAAGCATGCATCCACCTACCTTCGGATGACAGTCTTAGTATTGTTTTGCACACAGTAGAATTCGGCTAAGCCCACTTTTTCTGAGCTTTTGAAGTGCTCTTTGCCTCGGTGACCTGCCATGAACCTACATGGCAGAGGGGAAGAAAAGAGGCTTGTGCGACCTTTTCCAATGAAGGCACGTTGCCTGTTTGCAAAGGCTAAAATGTGTCTAAACAGTGGAGGCAAGAACAAGCAAGGCCTATTACTGGAAAGGCTTTGAGAACTTGTTCGCTGGGCGCTTGGGAGAGCATTTGCAATTGTGACCTGTCTCTAAGAGCACCTTGCAATACAATGACGTACCCACACAACCCCATTAGCTTTGCGGCGTCTCCTTTGCCTGCTGCTGTTATGCGAATTGGGTCACTGCCTTGAAGCAGGCCTTCCATCTTGGCACGCTCATGGTAAGTGTCCATGATACAAATTCGGTCAACTCTACAAAAAGACGGCAAACAAAGAAATTTATTGGATTTTAAATACATGTTGACCAGGCAATATGCAAAAACTATTTAACGCAAATTCCAAGAGGAACAACCCATCTTTCAGCTATCAGGCTTCAAGTACATTTCGTTCCCTTCTCCCTTAAATTTAATTCATGTTGCTTCAATTCCGATTCTGTTTCTTGTATCCAGGCTTGCAGTCAGAGAACTAGACGGGATAACCTTGAGATCCTTAGATCCTATCAATGTCCAGACACTTGTGCTGACCCGACTTGCAATAACACCAAAACCCCTTTTACTGGCAGCCATCCCATTTTTGTCATGCAAAAAGCGTGAAAAGTCCTTGCACATAGTGCAATTGAAACCAAATGCCTTCTCAAAAGGCTAGATGAGGCAAAGTCTTGAAGGCTAGACAATTTGCTCAGTAAATTGCCTCGTGGTCACGCACACATACGCACATGCACACACAGACACACACACACAAACATACGCACATACACAAACACGCACGTATACACACACTCACACACAAGCACATACATAGACACCAGACACATACAACACTCAAGGACACACAGACACTTACTTTTGCATGCCCTTTGCGCTCATGCTGACCTCGCAGACAGGTTCACTACCCTTAGCGTTCTTCACAAATAGCTTGCCCGTCCATTGGCCCCTCTCGTCATGCCCTCCTCTGCTGCCTGTCTGCTGCTGGTAGGGATGGGCTGCTCGAGAGGACGCAGGTGGCGGCGGATGCCTGAATGAGGGGGGTGGCCTATGCGCTTGTGCTGGGGGGGGAACGTGTCTGCTTCCGCCTGGGAAGGAATTGGCAGCGCAAGCTGAATGGACAATATAGGAAGGACAATGGGTTGCAATAGTTGCAATGAAGAAGCAGGAATGTGGCGTTGAGGAGAAGGTGGCCGACAACACAAAAACAAGAATTTGGTCCACGCGAAACCTCCAGTCTCTTGATTGGTGCATATGGGTGGTCTCGAATAGGAGGCTCGCAAGGCTTCTCCCTGCAATCCTCTTTTTCAGCACCACGGGAGCCGTGCTCTCACGCAATTCCTTAGGTCATACAGGCTGCGTAATCCACCTTGACTTGGTAAAGGAGTATCAGCAGCAGCAGCAGCACAACACAGGCAAGCCCACCTTGTGGCTTGCAAAACTCTGAGGGATGATGAGGCCCCCCTGTATCTTGGCCTTGTTGGTCCTGCTCCTCACCCTGGGTGCTGTAGCTGTAATTCTTCCGCTCGCTTAAATGCTTGTCGAGCTGTTGCTGTGCAAATGCCAGCACCTGCAACCGCCCCTGAATGACCTGGCCTGCATGTGCGCCCTGGTCTGTGGTGAGCGAATTACTTCCAAGGACAAAGCCGCCAGCACCCCCCCTGCTACTACTGCCCACCCCGCCCCCAATGCAGCTGCCTAAACCACCACCTGCGCCACTACTGCCCAACCCACCGGCACAGCTACCTTCAGTACCACCACCATTCATCCCACTGCCCAGGCCCCCGCTGCCCAAACCACCATCGCCATGGCTGGCCACAGCTCCAGAACACGCACTGACGTCTACACTGTTGCTTAGGTGAGATATATTGCTGGCAGAGTTGCTGCTGCTGCGCTGAACCATGGACACCAGGCTGCGTGCTTCGTGCTTGGCCAGCTCCATGTTGCGCTGCAGAAGATACTTGAAAAAACTGGGGTCGGTGAGCAAGTTGGGGGGCACAAACACACCCACTTCCTTGGGCTCTGCTCCTCTGGTCAGGTGCTGCTGTTGCTGTTGTAATTCATGCTGCTGCGCAAGAACAGCCAGCAGCACGTCAGCTCCAGAGGAGGCGTCTCCTGGAATGCGGCCGCACGCAAACAGCATGCGCTCGTTGCTGGCGGCGCAGCTTGTAAAGGGCTTCAGGATGCAGAGCTGCGAAGAGAAGGGGAGCAATCTGAGGACATGAGAGATAAGAGGAATTGTAATTTGTGTGTACATGAACATGCTGCAGCCTTCACAGTGCTTGCCATTCTTGGGTACAATTTATATAGAGGGGGAGATGGATAAGGGAATGAACGGGAAAACGTGAGAGCAGTTTGTATGGCGCTTTGGGTGCACTGGAGGCTGGAGAGTGAGTGAGTGAGTGAGTGTGTGTGTGTGTGTGTGTGTGTGTGTGTGTAAGAGAGAGAGAGAGAGAGAGAGAGAGAGAGAGAGAGAGAGAGAGAGAGAGAGAGAGAGAGAGAGAGAGAGAGAGAGAAAGAGAGAGAGAGAGAGAGAGAGAGAGAGATGAGAGAGGGGGGTGGTGAGCTGGAAATGCATTGGCAGTGGTATGAGGAGAGCGGTCTGATGAATCTTTTTATGAGCACAGCAGAGAAAAGGCATATAGGGTAGTAGGTTGTCAGGAAGCATGAAGATATTGCAAAAGGAGCTAAAAGTACTTGCTACAAGCAATATCGGTATTGGCGCTCAATTGTTATAGAGCGTGGAGGGGAAGCAGTGACATGACTTTAAGGGCCAAGGTCTTGTAGGCCAAGGATTAGTGACAGAAGTCAGGCCACTCAAGATGACCGGATACCGGATACTTAAAGACTCACAGAAGTTCAGGTGTATGCTTTAGGTGTGTGCAGCAGGTACAGGTAAATTTGTTAATGGCACCACCCACCTTTTCAAAGCTCCGGTGCAGCACGTACAGCACGCTGGCTGTGAAGTTGGTCAGGCAGTCTTGAAGGCGTAGGATGAGGCACCCTCCAGGGGCTAGGGCGCGCAGAGCTGTGGCAGCCTCCCATAGCAAGCGCCTGTGTGGGGTAACAACATGATGGACATGTGCATATACTTATGTATGTATATGTGTTTGCAATGCACGCGTGTGACCTGTGACTGCGTCCATGCAGGCTGTGTGCGTGGTTGCACTTACTTACTGTACTAAGGACAACGGGCGCAACATGCATAGGTTACTTGCACAAGACAAACAGGTGACATACGGAGATTGGAAACAGTTTCAAGCAGGATACATCAGGGGTGCGATATACAGTGAACAGCAAATGCCTTGGCTGCAAAAGCTGTGTAGAGCACAACAGAATGGCTAAGCTGGAAAACCTGACATGACAAACATCCTTGGCTGTGACCATGCCCGGCCTTTGCAACACGGTGGGGGATGCATTTATGATAAACGCATCTTGTTCAAAAAGCTTCTTTCCTGACAGGCCAATCAAGAACCTGCCAGCATGAACATTGCGGGCAATATTGTGCACTCACAAGGTGAGCCCCTCGACCATGTACCCCAACATGCATCGCTACATGGATTTAACAAAGAGCACACAAAACAGCATAGACATCACATCAGACAACAAATAAAGAGCTGGACATGCTAAAGCCATCTCAGCGCTAACCCAACCTTTGGTTGCGTAGTGCAAGTGTCAACAAGGATTTGTACGCAGGCACTCACATGCGGTACAAAGAATCCTGCTCTGCCTCCATAAGGCCTCTGAGCACCTTAACAGGGTCCGTGCTGCTGCTGCCATCTTCCATACTCCCCAAGCCATCTTTCTGTGCCTGTGCTTGTTGCCATCTGCTGCTGCTGCTGCTGCTGCTGCTGCTGCTCATGTCTCCGAGTACAAGTTGCACTTGGCCTACCTGCAGTGACAAAGTAAACCATAACTTTACATCACCAGCCTAGCCTTGGAACCACTACAATGCCTGATTCCTCTCACAGAGGAGCACTATGCACCTCACACACACACACACGCACTACACTAGCAATTCTCACCAGCTTGTGGAAATAATATGCGTGACAGCATTCACGCACGTCTTACAAAATTACACAACGCAGCTCTCAAACACTTTGCAGGCAGCTTTCGCACAAGCGCACTACACAGCTCCCAGAGCCTCACGTGCCCACCTTTGCTGCCACAGCAATGCTGCTGTCATCGTTCATGAGGCCTCCCAGGTGTGCCTCCAAGGCTTGTTCTTCACTGCAGCCCTGCCCCTGCTCTGTATCGTCACCGCACAGAAAAGAAGGGGTACCGGTATCCAAGTACTCCCAGGGCAACACACTGATACGGGTGCCAGATGGGGCGGCCTGGAGGTAGGAGCAGAGGCAGGCATTAATTGGTGCATGTATGAGTGAGGGTATTAGTGAGAGTGTGAGTATGTAAGTGCATGTACGCGTGTATGCACACATGTATACTAGTGTGTGTGTGTGTGTGTCTTTGTGCATGCGTGCGCGAGTGCTTAAGGTGCATGGGGGCAGCTTAGGGAGGGCAGCGGACGCAAGAAGAACGTGCCATGTTGCTCACCGTTGCGAGTGTGTGCATCTAAATATAGCACAGGTGGGGAGTTAAACATCAGCAAGTCATGGCCGTATGAGTTGCTGTATTGCAAGGAAGCAAAGTAGCTGAGCAGCAGTTCATTTGTATACTCATCTTGTCTTGAGCATGAGGATGAGGATGTGGGTAACGGTTGGTTCAAGCAGCTTGTATGCGGTCAAAGAGGAAGAAGACGATGACGGTGCTCCTTTTTGACCACTTGCACACAGGTAGCTTGCACCAGAACTGCACAGTGAGTGTCTCACACTATTTCCTCACTTGAGCTAAAAATTACACCCTTGCTCCTGCAAACAAAGACCTCCACACCTGCACTGCGCCCTGCAAGCCGTCTGCAGGAGAGATGTGGGAAGATTGAGGGGCACGGCCCTCAACCTTTGCCTGCGTCTCCTCTTCCTGGTGTGCAGCCTCTGTATTGACGACGGAGCCTTCCTCTAGGGGAGCAAGCTGGGGAGCCTTGGGGGCAGGGCCGCTGGGGAGCAGCCACACGTGCCTGGATAAAGAAAACAAGTGGTGCAACTCACTCTCACTCGCTCGCAAAAAATGTGCTTTGTAAGCATTTCATACAGCAAATACCACAGGGAACAGACGTTTCCTCGTTCATTCATTATCCCACGCAAACAACACGCCAACAATAACGTGCCTCTTCCCTCTCAACTCAAGCATGTGAGGCCATGACCGTCGTTCCTGACATCCTACTGAGCAGTTCATCTAAGGAGAACCTTACCTTGGCATATCAGGAGGCCCTCCGTGGCGCAGAGTGTACTCAGCGGCGGTTTTGCCCACACCCTCCGTCTGCCCAACACTGTCCCTTCTGCTGCTTGTATGGGAAGGGGACAAACTCAGGTCTAGAACAGAGAGGGTAGGCTGCTGATGCTGTTGCTGTTGCTGCTGGTGTATGTGTGGGTGAGGGGCAAAGGCGGCAACAGACGCTGCCTGCACACAAGGGAGACAGCTCATGCGGTCGAAAATCGTGGTGTGTGTCCATGACATACTATAGGCTCTACCAAACGAATAAGTGGTTTTTCATCAGTTGAAACGTTGAAACCTGTTTTGTATAGAAGGAGTTGGAAAATACGTGCCTGCGCTTCCAAGTGCCTACATCCAATCATTCAACCTTAAAGCAACGAATCACAGCACCTGAGCAATCCCGTTACACAAAGGAGTGGTGGGTACGCTTACGTTGCGTCTGAGAAGGTGGTAGAAGTGGAAGACTACGAGTAAGCAAACACGGCATACAGAGCTGCTGATCTCACACGATCTCACAGACCTCAACAAAGCATACTGCATTGACATTTCCTGCACCTGCCAATACCCACATCAAAGCCTGCAGAGAGAGTCCATGCTGTACAGCACCCTTGCAACTGGCAGGTCCCGGCTCAATGCCTTTCCAGGTGTGGCACCAGGCCAAACAATTGACCAAACAATCTGGTGCGATTGACAAGCAGCAACTCACACTGACCTGCATGAACACATCCAATGCCATGTCCATGCCAGCCAGCTTCCAGAAACCACTAGATCCACCACCCCTCTTGTGCCCTCCTCTGCCTGCCATCCCCGATGACTGCATCTCCCCCCCTCTGTCGGCAGAGTCGCAGGGTGCCATGCACGGAGCCCCATCGTGCTCACACAGTTGTGAGGGTTCTGAACGACCTGTCAGCTTCTGCTTGGAGCTTGCAGCCTCTCCTCCTACGTTGTCTGCAAGGGAATAAAGTAATGCATTGCGTTTGTCAAATCATGCATACACACACAACAATACGGTCAAAAGTGAAACATAAAACTATTATGCAGAGGATCATATCCAGTGCGCCAACCCCATAAATGTAGCACACTGTGCTCGCTCTGTCATTGTGAGTTTAGGTATCATGATTATTCAATGCAACCAAGTCGAGTTTTCTAACAAACGTTTCACTCTTTCGACAAGCATCCTTGGCATACTCACACCACCCCTGGAGATTCCTTCCCCCTAGCTTGCAGGTCACTCTTTACTCCAAAATATATATGTCACACCAATTCCATCCCTTTCTTCCTTGCACTAATAGGGACAGCGACAAATTCTGGTGTTGCACAAATCTGGGTGAATTAGAAACAACACTTGCAGTTAACCCATTCCCTTACAGTCCTGGAGCCCTAACACGGGATTGCATTGAATATTGCTGACAGATGATATATAACAAGAATCAGAAATACTGGAATGATGATTATAGTGAGGTGTGATTGCCCTAAAATATGCGCCAATGGAGCACATAACAGTCAGTATTGTTGGCAGGGAATCACAGCCATGCAGCTTTGGCAACCCTTCATGTAATCATTGGTTTAAAAAGCTCTGAAGATTTTGTACGAAATAAAAAGGTAGAGAGATGCAGCCAAGAGATATGGCTTGGCACTGAAGCAGCCAAACCCTCAAACATTGCTGGAGCATCAAAAGATGGTCACAAGGTCAGGAACCAGAACACGCAATGGACTCACCTGTCCCTGCCGCAGCACCATCTTGCGCCTCCTTCTTCATTCCATCACCACCCTGCCCTGTGCCTCCATCACTCAAAAGCTGCTGCTGCTGCTGCAGTTGCTGCTGGCGGCGGCAATGCTCTCCCCCATCCCCAGCCCCTGCTTCTCCATTCACAACCACCGCTCCCTCCACGCCCCCTCCTTGCACCCCACCTGCTCCAGTGCGCTTCACCTCATCATCATTACCACCACTTCCACCAACCTCCTCCTTAACCTCCATCTCCTTGAATCCTGCACCACCCTCTCCCCTCTCCATATGCTGCTTTTTCATGGGCACCTCCCCCTGCCCCTTGATCTCTTCCTTCACCTCCTCCTTCACCTCCTCTTCGACTTTGATGAGCAGTTTTCCTTCTGCCAAGCCTGCTCCCTCTTCCTTAATTGCGGCAGCGCGTGTGCGCTTAATTGCTGGATGGTGGCCAGTCTCAAGGGCCTCCCTCGTTTCCTGGCCGGTCACTTGCGACGCTGCAGCTAATAATTGTGCTGCTTTGCAAGCGGCCTGAAAGGCAACCAGGCAAAAACGAAAGGCTTACAGAGACAGATAGATAAGGGGAGAGGGAGAGGGAGAGAGAGAGAGAGGGAGAGAGAGAGAGAGA
>Ga0307945_1002685_pt1 | contig 14471 bp, 13 predicted proteins | sample OrgLakmetagen228_FD_201818 | JGI IMG/M metagenome (GOLD analysis project Ga0307945, IMG submission 201818) | Saline water microbial communities from Organic Lake, Antarctica - #228 | ecosystem: Environmental > Aquatic > Non-marine Saline and Alkaline > Saline | place: Antarctica: Organic Lake...
GAGCGTGCGAGCGAGAGAGAGAGAGAGAGAGAGAGAGAGAGAGAGAGAGAGAGAGAAAGAGAGAGAGAGTTAATGTATGTATTACTTTTGTGTATGTGTGGTGTGAGTGTGAGGTTGTGTATGCATAGATGTATATGCGTGTATGTTTTCGCTTGTCTGTTGCTGGGAGCCCTTTTAGAAAGGGGAAAATATATTAAGACAAATAGCAAATAGCAATGGCAAAATATTGTCTACACTTGTAAAATTAGAATGAAAAGTATGACTGGTGAATGCTGCGCTGCAGGTCACTTGAGTTTTGGGTCCACACACAATCTGTAGAAGACCCTGAGCCACTTAACGTCAACTTAAGCAACAAGGTGTGTTTAAGGGGGAAAAAGAAGCTGGACTGTTTATCCCTTTCACTGTGCTAACAATTGATTCAGGGGGTAGTTTTGACGCTTGCGTTGTTTTCCCCCCTCTTTTTAGTGCCCATACTGACACATTTTTGTTTGCTTCTCAGAAGGACGCCAGCTGCAGGGCAGTAAGTACCTCTAGTTTGAGCCCGATAGAGGCTCGGCCTGATGGATGGTCCAGATATCTCATCCCACTGTCGAAATTCGACACCCGGGACCAAACAACGGAAGGTGAATTGTGACCATGCGAGCAGCTTGTTTCCAAACTGTTTCAATGATTGGTCGCTATAGCTGTGGTTGGATTTGTTGTATAATATTGCCGTTTGGACAAACTCGCTTTTGGTATTCACTCTGGTTAACTTGCACACAAAAAACTCTCCACGTAAAAGGCCGTACATCTTGTGTGATGTTCTCTCACCAAATTCGCAGTGACACAACAACAACTTGCTCATTCGATGCTCTCGTCTCCTCCCCTTTGTTTACTTGCGTGCAGGGGGAATGCTGCTGCGATGCAGCAATGAAGTCGGCGCCATTGACATCCTCAAGATCAGTTGGGTTCTGTCTGACAGCAAGGTGGGAAGTGTGGTCTGCCTTGATGACATCAAGCTTGAGTAGGATGGTGCCTGCATGGAACATTTGTACAATATTTAATAGACAAGGCTGCTGCACTAGCGTTTTCTGCTCCAGTCTCGTACCATATTTAAACAGCAACATTTGCTCTTTCTTGCAAGTCAGTGTTGGCATTTCTATGTTGTCACGAGCTTTGCACCCTCGTAACTAGTATACATATGTGCTAAATGTATCCCTTTTTTTATCAACTAGCAACTGCTGCACCTGCTGGACAATGTCGTGTCTGTATCATTTCGTCCTCTTGCTTCCTGTCATCCTTTCATGGTTCCCACATTTTTGTACAGTGTGGAATTTTTATTCCATGTCTAGGTATGGTTTGGAATGGAATGGTACATTGCTCTTATGCCATTTAAGGAAATGGCTATCTTTTTGCTGAGTAGCACGTGGGTCTGGTTTGTAAACTTTACAGATTTATAAGCTTGATAATTTTGAAATTAGCTTGCTGAATTGTAATTCTCAGGCTCTCTGGGGTCCCGCAGTCTATGTTTTGTAAATGTATTCACCATACTAAGAGGACAGTAAAGTTTCGTAATAAGCTTTGTGAGCATTGTTGCGGTTGTTGCAATGACTCTAACTCATTTACCAGCAACTGCGGCTGCTTAAGGTGTGCTGCAACATTTGTAAGTCGGTAGATATAAGCTAAACAAGCTCCAAGTGGCAGAGTACAAAGTTACCAATTCAAGTACCGTACATTCCAAGTCCCTGGAGGCCGATTTTTAACTCCCTCCGCACTTGTCCTTAAAATGGGCAGATTTCAAAGATATTGGTTCGATGGTACAACCTTCCACGTCTGGTGTGGGCCCGGCCTAAACCAAGTGTTATATTATAATGCTATATTCTTTCCAGAGGGTCTGAGGTCCCAGCTGAATTGATTATAATGTTCCGTGTGTGTGGCTCCCTCAATCTGCAATTGATTCCCTGAGCACTATTGTTTGGGTATTTTCCTTATTTAATGTGGGGAGTGGCTTTCACTGCCTGCGTAGTTTTTCTTTTTCTGTTTCTAGCATGTTAGGGAAGCCCTGCCTGATAAGCCGCAGCAAACCCTTTTTATTACTGCCAAATCTTCATAATAGGTCACCTGCATTATCTTCAGTGATATTTAGTGCTTTAGCGTCCATAATATATTATAAATTATAATGCATAAAATAAAGGCCATTGCAAAAGAATAGAGTGAAACGATTTAGCACGTGAAACATGCAAGTTAACATGCTGGTTCCAAGGAAAGCACCACACCTGGGTATGAAGTGCAGAATGTATGTAATTAGGGCAGTCGACCTATACACTGGGCAACTTACCAAAATACATCACATGTCAGCTTTATTTTGAACTCAGAATGGTTTCAGTTTTATGAAGTGGCGTGAATAGTTACCATCTGAATGCAAAAGAGGAGCGTTACCAGGCTTTTAGTCCACCCCCATGCAAATATGCCTACTTTATAACTCCTCAGGACTTCCTTAGATTTCGGCTTTCTCTTCTTTCTTTCACAAAGTGTACTTACCTTTCAATTTCTTATTCCTCAGCAATCAAAAGTTGGCTGTTTGCTGAAACTAATGGGGCAAGAGACCTGTGTATATCTGACAAATTTTGTGAGCTTCATTGCACCCTAACTACTGCAAAAAAAACAAGCATGTGGCTCCCATATGGATTGCGAGCATACCGAATCACATGTACACTTTCCGCCCCCTTGCTTATTCAGTTTTCTTCACTGCCTTCTCCTTCTCTTGCCCGACCTTCTTGTCCTTAAAATTACACGATTCATACAGCTTGCATTGTATACAGAATACAGGTCACTTCAGCTGTCGAGATTTTGAAAGCGCATGTACACCTGACACTCATTGCTGCATGTGTAGAAGTGCATTTCTCTCTACAGCCTGCGGTATCAACACAGGACTACATTCTTGCAGCATTTAAGTCCCCATAAGTTTGTTGCTGTGCAAGCCCTTGATACAGCTTTCAGAAATTTTGCCAAGCTAAAGAGGGGGCCTAGTGGCAGGACTTTCAAGCCGCTCAGCTTCTAGTGCCGCTGCCTCAAGCCCGGGAATGCGTCGTTTTTCTTCAGCCTGGGCACACAAGTAACAGGACAGGCATAGTGTACACCAGGGTTTACTGTTCTACAGGCATCTAAATACAGTGTGTGTGCAGTGCTGCTGAGAGCAAACAAGCAATTTATGTGCTACAAGATAAGGCTTTGTGTCCGTCCTACCTTTTCCTTGCCCTGATGCATTTGCTCCTGAAGCATGCTGCGTGACACGTCTGCTACCTCTGCAGCTTCTTTACTTGCTTTCGTTGCCTCCCAGTGCTCAGTGCTCACTCCTGTGTAATTTATCAGGAGCCTCGCCAGTTAAACACAGAGGAACACATTTTGGCTTAAACCTACTTTGTGACATATGTAGGGAACATTGAGTGATCTAATAAATGACATATGTGCTGGTCAATTATAAAATGGACCTTCTGCCAGCATGCGCCTTGTTGTAAATGATCTTAGAGACATCCGATAGGATTTCACATTTGTATTGTGCTCTGCTGCCATTATGCTTGGCTGTCCAGTAATTTCAGCCACCCAGAATTACCTTGGAAAGTACTCGGGTATTAGGCAGGGATGAAAGGCTAGCGTGCAACCAACAAAAGAAGGATTGTTGTAATTTTGATTTTACACAATCAGGTCTATTATCAATCCAGTGCCATTTTTATGAAATAGAAAGTTGCGATTCACTATAAAGGCGTTTTGCCTCGTTTTGTATTGGTAGCTTGTAAGCTTAATTACAATAGCATGTCACATGTCACGCCTTAACTCTGGCAGAGGCACGTGTTTGGTTCAGGGTAGTTTGGTTGGTTGGCGATTGAGTACTTTTCTGTTATTTCTACTGACGTAGCCAGTTGATGTTATTGTCAGCTTCTGGACTTGATATTGGACAAGAAGACCCTCTCTCAATGTAATTGTGTGTGCTCAGACAGCATGTCTGAGTACTTTTTCCCAGCTCTGGGGAGGCAAAGACGCAGCAGCCTGTCTAGCAGTGTTTGAGTAGTTGTGTCAGCATTTGCTAGTGTTATAGGAAGGTTAAGCAGGAGCACGTAGGAATCCACATTGCAAGAGGTTGAGCTGACTTCATTCCCGTGTATAGCTCGCTCCGCTGTCCTTGCAGAGAGCCGCTTACGCATCGACATGCAATCCTTCATTGCGACAATCGACATGCAATCCTTCATTGCGACAACTGGTGGCTCTGCCTGCCTTGTACTTTGACTGATACAGCTGCTGGTCATGACAAGCAGTCAACAAGCATGAAAGAACGCCTAACTGCGTAGGTTTTAACCTTTACTTGCTGTTGAGCAAGGTCCGTTAAAGTTGCTTGCCAATCCAAGTTCTTCTATGCTGGCAGCGATGTTGTGACTGTGGCCTCTATGAAGATCGTGTAGGATTATGAAATTTGACCAGATATTTACAAAACAGCACAGAGGCTCGTAGCTAAGTTGCCTGGACAGGGTCTTAAATTGGTAGCAAGGTTAGACATACAAAAACAAAACTGACAGAGGGATGGGGCGCAACGGAGGGAGACCGGGAGCACGAATGGTCAGCAGCAGAGCCGTCGCCCCCAGATAGCGCCAACCAATCAAAAGATGTCAAGTGTTGAGAAACTATGCAAGGCCAAGGAGCAGACATGTATGATGAGTACATGATATGAAACAGTGAACAGTTCTTCAGAGATGTTCATATTTACTTATGTATAAAATAGGCATCCAGACTGCAATCTGAAGGAAATTTTCTGTGAGAACTTTTCATCCATCTTCTCCTTGGTTCTTCGCCTGTATTTATATATCTGTAAAATCATAACAAAAGACCTCAGCGACTTGCTGTGTCGGTGGAACGATCCCCAACAAGTTACTATTATAACTGTTATAAAGGCACAATACCTGAGTATCAGCTTTTTTTAGCTACCTTCCTCCTGTTTTCCTCTCGTTTAAGTTTGCCTCCAAATAGCAAAAAAAACATTACGTGTCATGTGTCACCTTGCTTAGCACGTCCTGCTGCATTCTTTGCCTCTGGGGCTCCTTTGTCTTGTACGAGGGATCCAAGAGAGGGCGGCAACTCCTGAAGAAGGTTATGAGAGAGATGGTTATAAAGCAACGTGCCCCTGTATGTCTAGTAAAAAGCAAAGAGCATAAAGAAATATAGAAATATACACAGCAAGCGAGGTGGTAAACAAGTCTGTCTTACCTCTCCAGGCAGTTCCATGACCCCTACTTCTTCGCCTTTGCTTTCTTCCAGCGCATCAGCCTGCCGTCAATTGTACAAATTTGTCAGAGGAGGTTGGGGCCTTATCACTGTATGTACAAGGCTTTTATTGGAGATCTGATGATGATATGACTCCCCACTATTGGACAGGAAGTGACTCACACCTTAGACTGGTGCTTTTGGCTCTGTTGCTCCTGTTTCTGTTGCTGCTCCTGCCTCATCTGGTTTGCAACGTCACGGCTGATTGCTGTGCCGAAGTTTTCGGCCTGCAATTGCAGGTAGGGAAGGGAAGGGAACGGAGGGCAAATTTCTTAGCAATAAAGATAGTCACACAAGCCCTCTGTTCGACATGGACTTTTTGCCAACCATTTCTTTTTCTCCTGAATGCAGAATTTGGAGGTGGTGCATTTAAAATATATTCTTAAATTCATATCTTTGCTATTTGACTCCGCAGTCTCCACATTACAAAGCATGCAAATTGTCAAAGGTGAAGGGGATGCATGCTATGAGTTTCGTGTGGCTGCATGCAATAAGCTTTGTGTGGCTGCTGCGGTCTGTGTTTCTGGCCAGAGCATTGATCTGTGATGAGATGCGCGCTGTGTTTTGTCTGTGCGTGTATGCAGGCGTCGCAGGTGCGGTGGCCGAAGATGTTGCAGAGATAAGAGACATGATGGCAGGAAAGAGAGGCGAGGTGTGTGTGTGTGTGTGTCATTTAGCAGGCCTATTATCTCGATGCCTTTACTTGGTTGGTCGTCGCTACGTTTTGTGCACTTGCCCTGGAACCGTTCCGCTTTAAAACAAAACTTTGAGCGTTCTTGTTTCCAGGGAGCTGCAGGCGGGAGGGTAGCGGAAAATCAGGAACAGAATCCAGCGGAGAAGACGGAGCCAGCGGCCATCTTAGAACGAGCTGAGGAAAAGGTGTGTTTTATGCAAAGGCTTGCTACACTCAGGTTGGACGACCACCTGATCAACTCCTCAAAATATATTTTGTTTGCCGTTGACTCCTTTCCTTATTCAACAGCTGTGCCCCACCATAATTAAGGGCCTGGCTTCCTCTTCTGCTGCAAGAGGTGTTTTATTATCTGCCTACAATGTGTTTTACACCTTATTAAATCTCCACACAAGCAGGCACAAGAGGCAAGAGACACGACAGCTGAAAAAGCCCGGGAAGGATTGCAGGTATTTGCTTTGTGGTTCTTGTATGTCTGGCAATACGCTTGTTTTGCTCTGGAATTCTTGACTATGAGCTATGATCCTGGCAACTAAATGATTAACAAGGGCCGGCAACCTGTGAACAAATCAAAAATAAAAAAGAGAAAGAGAAAAGTCAGGATTGGCACTTTTGATGAAAGTAACTTGTATTTGCAATCTTGGGTCTGCCTCTTAGTTGCCGCTTCAACTCCTACAACAACCTAAATAGAATAACCTCTTAATCTCGTACCTACCGTAAAGCTCTGTTCCCTCGGTCTGGCTGAGGTGTTTTTGCAATGCCCGCTGTTAGGCATTACCAAGCTTGGTTGTGCTCGTGTTGAACGGCCTGCATGTTATCAAGCGGTTTTGTGTTAATTACTTGTTGCAAAGGCGTAGTCATATAGCAAATTTCCACTTCCTCAAGTCTTCGGATTATTTGGAAGGTTTTGCATTCAATACCGAGGCAATTCAAGGTGCAAACAGCAATCTACGCACTGTATCTGTCAATGCAGGAGACAGCTGAAAGTGTCAGAAGTAATGTTGAGAAATCAGCTGAAGCCGTGGAGCAGGCAGCGCAAGAGGTGAGCAAGGTGTTGCTTCTAGCCACGAAAAAAGAAAGTCTGAAGTAGTATTTTGAAGGAAAACTGTTACAGACTCACTTCATTTCATGGGGCAAGAAACTCTTATGACATGTTCACTCTGCTGTTTGCTGTTATTTCAAAGCCCTTGCGTGGGCAAACAACAGCGTTTTAAGTTACTAACAACAAATTATTTTCTTGTCTTCTGTACAAAGGCCAAGGATGCGGTCTTGGGCTCCGTTGAAGAGGGTCAGAAAGAGCAGCAGCAGGAGCTTGCGACTGACACGCAAAGCGACACAAAATCTGCGGAGCAAAGCTCTGCAGTAAGTGTGTGCATTTTAATTGTCGGATTTATCACTGTCACTGCAAAGTATAGGGAGCAAATCAACTAATTATAAGACTAGCACACCCAGCTTATTAAACAAGACACACAAAAACTCTCAACTGTCAACCATCTAACTGCTTGTCACACGATTTGTCGCTGCCAACGATTGGGCGTGACACAATTCAGAAGATTGTACATGAACGCAATTCAAAACATGTTTTGAGGGGAGACAAGGCTGCAAAGGGTAACTCTAATGTTAATTAGCGTCTGTTGTGCATGTTTCCCTTGTGAAATGAGTAGCCTGTGTAGGTGGCGATGCATTGTGCAAAGTAGCAATAGCAGGCAGAATCGTAGGCAAAAGTTTGTTATCACCGTTGTTGCATGGTGTGTTTTGTAAGAACACCAGAACCGTTTCTTTCTGCACACTTCCTTCTGCACAGTTCCTGCTGCACGCGCACACACACACATACATACACACACATACACACATACGCACACACACAGGCCTCTGACTCCAATATCATCCGCAACCAGCGTGAGCTAGAGAAAATGGACCTTGGGAGATCCTAACTATGTTCTGCCCGGTCTTTTCTTCACATGCAATTCTGATTCCCACAGCTTTAAAGTTATCAGGCCAATCTGTAGTCATATGACTAGACAGAATTTTTCGTAGTTCCTGGCTAATATGAAAGTCTGATTTAGCAACAGACAGGAAAAGTTGGAACTGAGGTTGACACAGTAGTGTGCAAATATTGATGAGCAACCAGGACAGCGGCCTTACTTATGTAAAGCTGAAACCTGGTCCTATGAGTATGAGCTATTGTTTGTCTGCTTGCAGAAAGCGTCTTAGCTAGTAAAGGTTTCAAGAGGAAGCTGCTTACGGCTGCATAGGTAGTAACCAAACCTAAAAATGGCTGATCAGAGTTAAGAAAAGCGGTTGCCCTGCAAGCAAAGTTGATTTATATGTAGGATGCCCGCACAGGGTTTCAAATAAGCAGGGTTTTACGCTGTGGTCTTAAAAGGGAACTCAGATTAAGGACGGAAGATAGTTTATAACATCATGCAAAGTTAGACCTTGCAGGTGCAGGCTCAGCTGAGAGGGAGACGGAGCGGTAAGGGGACACCTGCACTAGGAGGGGGGAGCAGGGTCTTCTTGAATAGGGGCCCGGAACCCAGCAAGACACCGTGAAAACCTCTTCCCTTGCCGACCCCTCAGATCTAGCAGCGGCAGTCTCATTAGCAGCCTCCTGAGCAGCATCTCCAGCAGGCTCCTGACATGCAGCAGCCCAGCCCCACGCACCTGACACCTGCATCGCAAACAAAGGGAAGTGATATAAGCCTTGTTCTAGCTCTCCGTCAGAGCTGTTTATTGTACTCGAATTGGCATGTCTGACACGATGCATGGCAGCATGCGGGTGAATTGCAAGAGCTTGGCGGCAAGCTCATTGGCTATCTGAACATTAGGACTTGGTTGACATGAAGGTGTGGAAAACGTGGATGCCTCTCAGGCTGAAGATGGTTCAGCTGGTTTAGTGGTTGCTGATGCTCACATTTTTCCTCAATCATCTCCCCCTTCCTGGTGCGTGCCAGGTAGTACAAGCTTTTCGATATGAACCCAATTGCACTTACACGGCAGAATTGATGAAAATCACGCTTATCATGTCCCTTGCTTTACAGTGGTTCAAAAAATACACGCTTGTATAACAAGTATGATCACAGTTCAGGCGTGGTTTTGGGTGCTTCTGCACACAATGGAAACCCCCTGACCCTCATTGATTGGTCTAAATCTCAATCTTGGCGGTGAGGGGCTTTTAAGTGCTGGCATTTGATTACTTATTTGTACTGGATGTTCTAACACTCCCAGTACAGCAATTCAATTAAAGGCAAGTTAGCAACAAGTCTGTTTTTGCTGTACAGCTAGTCCCGGCCTTTAATCATATGTCTTTTCCTCCACAACTAAATTGAATATGTTAGAACAATTGGGTAAAGACACTTTTTTCTTCTAGCAAGGCTCCAGAATGTGAATGTTGTAGATAATGTCCCTTACATCCAAGAAGTTGAGAGTAACGGAAGCTCCTTAATTTTCGTTCTGTTCCTTTGCGGCATGCAACTGGTTCCGGTGCCCTCTCACAGTAGTTGATCTCAAAGAAGTGGTTGTTTACCAGGAATTTTTGCCAAGGGATCTTGCTCACCTGCAACACAAATACAAAGGGCCCCTCAGGCAGAGATGAGGAATCGTCATATAGGGTCGTATGCATCCCATTGGCAACTTTAGGGCATTGCATTGCAATCGGCTGTCTTTGTTGTGCACTACAATCAGATGTTGCACTCAATTGTGTGAGACTAGAGCACATTGCAGCTTTCTGAGACACCTGCTGTGCCCAAATAGCTTCTAAAAGATTGCCCATAGTTTAACTTTGGATGTGCTCTCTCTCTCTCTCTCTCTCTCTCTCTCTCTCTCTCTCTCTCTCTCCCTCTCTCTCTCTCTCTCGCTTTCTCTCTGTCTCTCTCTCCCTCTCTCTTTGTCACAAAACAGAAACTTCTAAGTCCACCGTATCATTCTTGTGCACCCATTAATCTCAGTCGAAGGCCGCCATAGATATTCTCTCCAGAATGGTTCGCCTTTGGGCTGAAGGGTTGTTGGTTGCAGCTCGTATCAAAAAAGGTGTGCACTGTGTGCATTTGTGCATGTGTGTGTGTGTGTGTGTGCGTGTGTGTGTGTGTGTGAGCTCATGCATATGTGGTGTGTATACATGCTCCCCAAGTCTTCAGAAATTAGTGAAAAACACAGATAAGTCGTTTTTTCCCTCTTAATACACAAGCAGTCCTTCCTCACTTCTGTAACCCTGGAGAACTGTACACCCATATTCATCTTTTCTTCCCCTCATCTGCGATTGACCTGCTCTGACCTTGCTCCCAAACCAACGTGTGTTGCACATATTCAGCAGCAAGCAAGATATGAAATAAAACGCCCTCTATCCCTTCCCCTCCAAAGCCCTCATCTGCTTGCCAGCCCCCCCCACCCCTTTCTTGCACCTTTTTCGTCAATTTTAATTGGCTTCCCAGCGACCACCTTGCAAATATTGTTAACAGACGGTTGCTTGCAAATTTATTTGTTAACTCTTGAGAGCAGTCCTTGCAGCTTTTGGCGTCACACTCTGCATCCACTGATCATGATACTGCGAAGTGCATCCGCACTACTTTGTCTTATGAGTGCAAAACATCTTGCTTGTACGCATTTGGTCAATTGCTGCACGCAGCATCTGCAAGCCGCAGAAGGGAGCTGAATATCTTTGCACCGAATCTTTAGGTAGTAGAGCAATCGGGGCATTGGTTTTTAATACTTGACGTGATGGTGGGTTGTGGATAAATTTGTAAGTGCATGCAAAACAAGCAAGAGCGCTCATCCAAGTGTAAGATTATCCTTGTATATACAGCGTGGCCACGTAGGTGCAGAGCTCCATCTCCTTCTCATGCCCACAAGTCTTGTTGGAACGGGGGCCTTGCCGGAGACTGGGCTCTGCGTGTTGGGTAGGTGCCCATCCGAGCCATACACGCAGCTCCTGTTTCTTTTGTTTAGCTAGGTGTGGTCACAGGCTTTATCCAAGCTTCTGCTCTTATGCCCTCTAAGGCATATATATATATAGCGATGTAACCTTAGAACAATATTCAGACTTGCTGTTCGGGGAACTGGAGGAACAACAGATGCATGCCAGGCATAGATTTGCGGCCTTTCCTGCTACATGATGAGAGTCCTGATTGGATGTGATGGGAATGCGATTGAATGCGATTAAAACCCTTCCCTGTGGTTGGAACACCACTTCAAATAGTTTTGATCAAGATACACAATTTTCTACGAAGCAATGTTCAAGACCGCAGCTGCGACACACGAGCTTTGTCGCCGTGATTAAGAAAATTAGACCCTCAGGAAACGCTCAGGCAAAAAAAACTGCAGAGTATTTTTGAACCTGGCTGCATTGCATTTATGCTTAACATTTGATAAACAGGAATACTTGCAAGGAAAAACTGATGTTTGTTGAGTTCATTCTGGTTACAAGGAAACACGGCTGCGTCCAGTACTATCTTCTACTCCGCCTTTCAATCAGTGCGTCAATCTCTTCAGGTAACAAGCCCTGCATTCCAGGAGGGTGCAGGCAAAGCTGTGAGAGCAAACAAAGGGCGAATGAAAACAAACAGTCCTTTTGCAGCTTGTCAAGTAGACAAGGAGACTCAATAGACACAAAGAAGCTGGCTTGTAAGGAGGAAGAATGCAATTTGCCAACATTTCCACTTGCTTACGCAACATCATAATGCATACTGCAGACAAAATCAAAAAGAGCCATTTAGAGTTAAATGATGGCCTCTATTGTTACTTTAGCGTTGTGTGTTACACTATATGCTGATAATTCACTGATATTATTTCACTGATGTAATTCCCTGATATTTTTATCAGCAGGTAAGCACGATAATTGTACAGAAAGCATAAGCTCAAACCTACCACGTAGGCCCCACTAATCAGCACAACCTGTAATGGTGCAACTTGTAATCCAGTTTTTAGCCTCAGGGTGCACATCGCAATTAAAACTACTAGTAGCAAATTGATTTAAGGCTACCATATCAGTCATATTTCGTTTGCATCGTGAGAAACACGAGGCGATAACATTTTCAACAAGGAACAGAGGAGAACACAGGCATAAAGCACGAGTGACTTACCGTACCCTTCCTATATCACCCCAGGTAAATAACGTTTTTTGCTCTCCAGAATGATGCCGGTATCGTTTATTATATAAAAATATTTTGAGGTTCCGGGGCTGCCCAAAATTGCCAAAAATAAAGTTTGGTGGGTGGCCGAACAGAGAGGTGTGGCTCTTCTGCCGTCCTTGCCCCCCTCCCATCCCAGTCGGAGCTCCAGCTGCCCCTGCCACCATGACTCATGTGCACACATGCACACTCAATCAATACAGGTAACCACATGCACGCACTGGCATACAGGCACATACAGGCACGAACACATGCACAAGCTGACACATGCGCTTGAATGCCGTGGCTACAGATTACATCATACATACAGACATATAAGCAGGTCGTCCAACTTACATCGTACGGGTCATCTTCAAGGACGCCTTGAGCCCACTGGTTGCCAAAAGCCAGGTGAGAGGGCGGTTGTGACCTCCTAACCATACAAACTAGGGCCTCAATCTCTGCAGGTGAGGCCCCCTCTAAAGGGCTATCCTCCTCTTCCACAAAGCTCTTACCCTGCATTCAAAATTTGAGTTATCATATAGGTCATCTATGTGTGACATCTACGATCAGCAGGTAACTGTACGTGATATGAGCCTGTGCGAGCACGTCTGCTTGTTCGCCTCATTGGATGCTGCCAGTGAATGTATGCCGGTATTTGCATTAATATGATGCAGAGCCAATGGAAAAAAATAGCGCTGGCAAGCTGCCCAGTACCACTGCTTTTCCTCATATCTACTTGCCTGCAAAAACGATGGTATGGCCTTTATTCTGTCCTCTTTTAATTGTAACTCCTTAAGACGCTTTGCCTGCAGTTGGGTATTGTTGGCAGTGCAAGGAAGATCAGAAAAAGGGCTTCACAAATAACTTGTAAGTGCCCCGGCAGACTCATACATCTATGGTTATGGTTTTGCACTTGCTGATTTGGTGTGAGAACTTTGGTGTTTAACCCCAAATAGCACCAGAAGAGGGCGGGAACAAGGACCTCAAGGGTAAACTACTAGGAAACTTGTGATCGCTGAGCAGGCGTCTGAGGAATTTTTTACTTTTGTTTATTTTGCTTTTGTTTATTTGATGGCATGATTTCACAACGCATGATGTGTTACACTTGCAAAGCATGCATGTGCGTCCATGCTGGCAATCCCAAAGCCTGTGCATTCTGTCCGGCATGTGTGTGCATGCGCAAACTAGCGTGCGTGTGTATTCCAATTATTGTGTGTGTGTGTGTGTGTGTGTGTGTGTGTGTGTGTGTGTGTGTGTGTGTGTGTGTGTGTGTGTGTGTGTGTGTGTGTGTGTGTGTGTGTGCGTGCGTGTATGTAAGTGTATGCATGTGCATGTCTATGTGTGTGTGCTTGTGCTGTGTGTGATGTGAGCTATCATTACAAGCATCAGTGACCTACGTATGAGATGGCTGACAAGGTGTCCTGTTCATTTTGACTTCAAGTGTGCGCATGACATGTCGCTGCTCACCTCCTCTGCCGCAGCTTGGCTGCCGTCCCAATCTACTTTTGCGTAGACATAGATGCCTCCCCCTATTGCACCTGCTGCTAGGTAGCCCTTCTCCCAGTTGGTTAGCTTAGCGTACCACGCTTTCTGCCTCCTTTCAAGCATCTCTGGACACGGCAACAAACTCGTTGTGGTCAGCTTTGCTGTGCTAGCAATTTTGCTGTGCTCTAGCAAACGCACATATGTACACACACGCACCCGTGATGGATTCACCCCCTTTTTGCTTGACATCCTTGAAAATCCAGCTTTTGGACTGACCGCTGCTGCTGGCCTCTGCCCCCCTGTTCAAGCTGCCACAGCTGCTGCTGCACCTCAGTTGACTTTCTACTGCTGCAAGGGAGTATGATGCGAGCTTGCATGATGGCCTGCTGGCGTCTCCTAAGAGCTTCCAAGCCAAGCCCGACATCATGGTGAATAACGGCGCGTTTACAACGGCGGGTTAATGGTTAAGGTTAATGAATATTGGAAATACTTAACCCGAATGTGTGTTTACAACGCGCGGTTAAATGTCAGGTTAAGGAAATTCAATCGGGTTAAATAAATTACTTTTTTCTCCCCACCCCCCCCCCCTGGGAGAAAAAAAAATAAAAAGGTTAAGGGCTAAAAAAATTCCAGGAAGTCCAGGATGCAATTGAAATGAGATATTAAAACAGAGGAAAGCATGCCGACAGGTCAAAAAGGCCAGGAGACCCGAGTTTTGCCTCTGGTCAAAGATGAACAAAGTTCATGTTCTGCATGCCACGATTATGATAGTTCACAGGGGATTACTAAACAGATTTATGAGCACGTTGGCACCAACAGCGACAGAAAGGAGCAGGTGTTTGACCTAATATTAACCCTGTTTGTTGTAAATGCAAACGGGGTTAAAATAGCAACCG
>Ga0307945_1002691_pt1 | contig 14454 bp, 9 predicted proteins | sample OrgLakmetagen228_FD_201818 | JGI IMG/M metagenome (GOLD analysis project Ga0307945, IMG submission 201818) | Saline water microbial communities from Organic Lake, Antarctica - #228 | ecosystem: Environmental > Aquatic > Non-marine Saline and Alkaline > Saline | place: Antarctica: Organic Lake...
ACGCGGATCAGCACATCCGCCCGGGCGGGCATCTCGGCGAGGCAGGCGCGGGTGATCCGTTCATAGTGCATAATAAAGCGGGCAACCTGGTCATCCGTCATCACACGAGTGGGTTGCGCTTCCCCGTCAGTGCCCTGATCAGGTGCATCATCGGTTTTTGAGCGCAATTTATGCTCCTGAAGAGTGCGCCATTCCAGAACAGAATCCATGGATGGCGCCTTCAACATAACCAGGCAGTCAATCTGGTTAAAAAACGACGCGTATTCGGATTTAAGGCACCGGTTTACATACCCGCGCCAGGCCCCACCAGCGTCCTCGTTCTCTTCGAGAGGGTTTACCGGGGCTAACAGGGCATCACCCTCTTCCGGCTGGGCACCCACACAACAGCCTTCAATCAGCACAACCTCCGCTCTGCCGTAAAACACCGGCCAGCTGGATTCCGGGGCGCGGTCATCCCGGGATTTATCAAACAGCGGGATAGCCGTTATGTCGTCTGCCTTGGCCCACGTCAGCCTGGCGATCAGTTGCTGCCCCAGTTGCAGATCGTGGGTGCCCGGCACACCCCGCGTGACGAACAGCGGATGCTGTTCCTTCGCCAGTCGCTCCCGCTGAACCCGGGTCAGATAGAGATCATCGATAGAAAAACTGGCTGTCGGCACCCGATACAACTCAGACAGCAGCGCCTGCAGGAAAAGCGTCAGTGTCGATTTGCCAGTACCCTGGGCGCCGTTAATGCCGACCAGAATGGGCCGACGACGGTCCTGACGCAGGCTCTGAATGTGCTGGGCCAGCGGCAGAATGACGTTGCGGACCGTGCTGAAGTAGCTGTCCGGCAAAGCTTCCTGCCTGATCAGTGTCTCGGTCATGGTGGTAAGGTCGGGCGTGGCCACGGTGGTTTCCTGTCTCTCGTTGCAGGCCCTGGTGTAGGCCGGATTTCAGAATCTGTCCGGCACACCTGCAGTTTTTATACCGTAGCAGTATAGGTCGCTGAATTGCGGTTTGTCGCACGCCCGCCAAATCTGGGACACTGAGCCTGGATTTGCCCCCCTCCTGAGGCCGTTATGCCCGAGCAGAACGTGAAAATCGAACACCGGTATCTTGAACTACCCGATAGCTTCTACACCCGGGTCAAACCAAACCCGCTGAAAGGCGGTCGCCTGGTATGCTTTAACGCGCCACTGGCAGAGACCATGGGATTTACGGCCTCAGACCCGTCGGACTGGGCGGGCGTAGGTTCTGGCACCGAGCTGCTGGAGGGCATGGACCCGGTCGCGATGAAATACACCGGCCACCAGTTCGGCACCTATAACCCGGACCTGGGCGATGGCCGGGGGCTGCTGCTGTGGGAAACCCTGGGGCCGGATGGCCGCCGCTGGGACTGGCACCTGAAGGGCGCGGGCATGACACCCTATTCCCGCTTCGGCGATGGCCGGGCGGTATTACGGTCCACCATCCGCGAATACCTTTGCAGCGAAGCCATGGCGGGGCTGGGCATTCCCACCACCCGGGCGCTGTTCATGGTCAGCGCAACCGACCCGGTGCGGCGGGAATCCATCGAGACGGCGGCAACGCTGCTCAGAGTCACCCAGAGCCACATCCGCTTCGGCCACTTCGAATTTGCCGCGCATCACCATGGCAAGGAAGCGCTACGGGCATTGCTGGAACACGTGATCACCCTGCATTTTCCGGCACTGGCCGACCTGCCAGAAGCCGAACGCTATCAGCGCTGGTATGAAGAAACGATCGAACGCACCGCGCGGCTGATTGCCGACTGGCAGGCCGTGGGCTTCTGCCACGGGGTCATGAACAGCGATAACATGTCCATCATCGGCGAAACCTTTGACTATGGCCCCTATGCGTTTCTGGACGACTTCGACGCCGGATTCATCTGCAACCACACCGATCAGGGCGGTCGCTACGCTTACAACCGCCAGCCCCACATCGGTTTTGTGAACTGCCAGTACCTGGCTAACGCCCTGTTGTCGGTGATGAACGAGGACGATGTGCGCCGTGGCCTTCGCCACTATGAAAACGCCTATAACCAGCGTTTTCTCCACAACATGCGCAATAAACTGGGGCTTTATACCGAATCCGAATCCGAAGCTGACCTGAGCCTGATTATGGACACCTTCAGCATGCTGCATGAACACCACATCGACTACACCCTGTTTTTCCGGGGGCTGTCAGACCTGCCCTCGAAAGGCCCCACGCCGATCAGAGACCTGTTTGTGGACCGCAGCGTTGCCGACGCGTGGCTGGAACGCTATCAGGCGAGGCTGCAGGAAGAGGAAACCGGTGAAGAAGAGCGGCAAAGCAGAATGCGGGCCGCCAACCCGAAATACATACTGAGGAACTATCTGGCCCAGAGGGTGATTCTGGAAGCCCAAAATGGCGACTATGAGCCCATGGAGCAGTTGCTTGAGGTGCTGAAACGGCCATTTGATGAACAGCCGGAGAACAACCAATACGCAGCGGCGCCTCCGGACTGGGGGAAGCATCTGAATATCAGTTGTTCTTCCTGACCCTAGACAGCTTTAGCAGCAATAATCTTGTCGTGCCACTCCACAGGACCCGTCTGGTGAACCGAAGAGCCTTTTGAATCCACCGCGACAGTGACCGGCATGTCCTCGACCTCGAACTCGTAAATGGCTTCCATACCAAGTTCTTTAAAGGCAACCACCTCCGCCTTTTTGATGGCCTTGGACACCAGATACGCGGAACCGCCCACGGCCATGAGATACACCGCGCCGAACTCGCGAATGGCATCGATCGCCACCTGTCCCCGCTCCGCTTTGCCGATCATCCCGGTCAGGCCGGTTTTCTCCAGCATGGTGCGGGTGAACTTGTCCATCCGTGTGGCGGTGGTCGGGCCAGCGGGGCCGACGACTTCCTCGCGCACCGGGTCCACCGGGCCCACATAATAGATGAAGCGGCCTTTCATGCTCACCGGCAGCTCTTCGCCACGCTCGATCATGTCCACCATCTTTTTATGGGCGGCGTCACGACCCGTCAGCATCTTGCCTGATAGAAGCACGGTTTCACCCGGCTTCCAGTCTTTGACGTCTTCCGGCGTGACCGTATCCAGGTTGACCCGGCGCACGCTGTCGCCCACTTCCCAGGTAATTTCAGGCCAGTCTTGCAGGCTTGGCGGTGTCTGCAGCGACGGCCCGGAACCATCCAGCAAGAAATGTGCGTGGCGGGTGGCGGCGCAGTTGGGAATAATGGCCACCGGCTTGTTGGCCGCGTGGGTCGGATAATCCTTGACCTTTACATCCAGCACCGTGGTCAGGCCACCGAGGCCCTGGGCGCCGATGCCCAGGTCGTTCACCTTTTCGAACAGCTCCAGGCGCAGCTCCTCGGCGCGGTTGGACGCGCCCCGGACCTGCAGATCGTGAATATCAATCGGATCCAGCAGAGACTCTTTCGCCAGCTCCATCGCCTTCTCGGCGGTACCACCAATGCCGATGCCCAGCATACCCGGCGGGCACCAACCGGCGCCCATCTGCGGGACCATTTTCAGCACCCAGTCCACCACCGAATCCGACGGATTCAGCATGGCAAACTTGGACTTTGCCTCTGAACCGCCACCTTTGGCTGCCACATGCACATCAACGGTATTACCCGGCACAATCTTGTAATGGATAATCGCCGGCGTGTTGTCTTTGGTATTGGTACGCGCGCCGTCCGGATCCGCCAGGATCGAAGCACGCAAAACGTTGTCCGGATGCATGTAGGCCCGGCGAACGCCCTCGTTGATGATGTCGTCCAGAGCCATGTCCGCATCCCACTGCACGTCCATACCCACCGTCACGAACACCGTCACGATGCCGGTGTCCTGGCACAGTGGCCGCTTGCCCTGGGCGCACATGCGGGAATTGATCAGAATCTGGGCCATGGCGTCTTTCGCCGCCTGGGACTCTTCTCTCAAATAGGCTTGATGGACACCCTGAATGAAATCCTTGGGGTGGTAGTAGGAAATAAACTGTAATGCGTCCGCTACACTTTCAATCAGGTCATCCTGGCGGATTACGGTGGTCATAGTGAGCCTTCAGTGTCGTTTGTTGATGCAAAGCATTAGAGCGCAGAGTTTACCAGAAAACCCGAAATTCGGGGATGAGCGCGGTGATCCTTACCAGATCCACCCTGTCCGGTGCCTCTGCCCGCAATACGTCGGCACCCATATCCGCCAGCATCATGGTGGCGTAGGGGTCGGGCAAAAGCGTGCTGAAATCGAGTACCTTCAAATGATTCAGGGGCTGCATCACTATTCTCTCCCGTCACTCTCTTCATGGAATTGCAACGCACCGTTCATCAAAAGCACATGTTGGTCGGTCACCCTGATATTGCCGGGACAATACGTTGCCCGACGGTCTACAACCAGCGGGAATGCAGATGTCCCCGCCTGAATAATTATATGAGGGAGATATCTACCATGAGCCATGATGATCAGATCAGCAACAAATCAGCTAACCGGCCTTTCCAGGAAGTACTGGAGGTCAACAGGTCACGCCGCAGTGTCATGATCGGCGGGCTGAGCCTGGCGGCAGGCGGGTTCTTAAGTAGTTCTCTTGCCTTCGCCCTGCCCGGGGCTGGAAAAGGATCGATGGGGGCGGCAAATGGCGTTGCTAGAAAGTCCTCGATTGATTTTACGCCGGTACCGGTGGCCGAAGGCAGTGGCCCGATGCCCGTTATCTCTGCAGATTACCAGTACCAGGTATTGATCCCCTGGGGTGAATCCCTGAAGGCCGGGCTCAACAGTTATGAAGGCGACGCGGATAAGCGCCCGACCGCAGCGGAGCAGGCGGAGCAGATTGGCATAGGCCATGACGGCATGTGGTTCTTTCCTTTCCGTCGCAGCAATACCCGTGGCGTGCTGGCCGTCAACCATGAGTTTGGCAGAAATAGCCACGTGCTGGGCAAGAACCTCCCCGACAGTCTGGAAGATGTGCGCCTTTCCCAGCACGCTCACGGAATGAGCGTCGTGGAAATCCGCAAGAGCAGCGGAGGCGCCTGGTCCATGGTCAAGGGCAGTGGATACAACCGCCGTATCCATATCAATACGCTGGTCGAGTTCAGCGGCCCGGTTGCCGGTAGCCCGCTGATTGCTCCCGAAGCCGATGCCCGGGGCACCGCCAATAACTGTGCTTTTGGACACACCCCCTGGAACACCTACCTTACCTGTGAGGAAAACTTCAACGGCTACTTCGGCGCCACCGGGGACTGGGAAGAAACCGAGGCCCGGGCACGGTATGGCTTCACCAGCTCCGGATTCAACTACGGCTGGTACAATTTCGATAGTCGCTTCGACCTCAGCAGTGAAGAATACCCCAACGAAGATCATCGTTTTGGCTGGGTGATGGAAGTCGACCCTTTCAACCCGGATGCCAGACCAGTCAAGCGCACCGCTCTGGGCCGCTTCAAGCATGAGGGTGCCACCGTGGTGGAAGGCCGTGGTGGGCGGGTCGTTGTCTATATGGGGGATGACCAGCGCTTTGATTACGTCTACAAGTTTGTCTCCGAGAGCAACTGGAAATCCATGCGTGCCCAGGGTTACAGCCCCCTTGACCGGGGCACCCTGTATGTCGCGCGGTTCAACGATGACGGCACGGGTAACTGGTTGCCGCTGACGATGGACAATCCGGCGGTGGCGGCAAGGTTTTCATCCCAGGCCGAGGTGCTCACCTTTGCCCGCCTGGCGGCGGATGCAGCCGGCGCGACGCCCATGGATCGTCCCGAATGGGTTAGCGTGGCGCCCAACGGCGATGTCTACTGCACCCTGACGAACAACAGCGCCAGGAACGAAGCCGATGCCGCCAATCCGCTGGCCCCGAACCCGGATGGCCATATTATTCGCTGGCACGACACGGATCAGCATACCGGTACCGACTTCAGCTGGGATATTTTCCTGATCGCCGAGGAGACCCATGGCGAGGGGGATGAACGCACTTTCAGCGATCCGGATGGTCTCTGGATAGATCCCGATGGTCGAATGTTCATCCAGACGGACGGCGGCCAGAAGAAAGGCCTGAACAACCAGATGCTGGTGGCCAGTACCTTTGATAACGGAGAGGTGGATGTCCGGCGGCTGTTTACCGGCGTCAGCGGCGACGAAGTCACCGGAATCGCCGTAACACCGGACCGGCGAACAATGTTCATTAACCTTCAGCATCCAGGGAACGGCGACCCGTCGCTAAGCAGTTTTCCCGCGCCTCCGGGCAGCGGCAGAATCCCGCGGGACGCAACGGTTGTTATAACCCGCAAGGATGGCGGCATCATCGGTTCCTGATGGGTATAGTGTCTGAGTAACCCGACCGGATTGTCCGGGTTACTCACTTTCACCGCCAGAACCAGTCCGGACTTGTCATCAATGGCACCAGTGTCAGGGGTTCTGCATAACGCGAATCAGCTGCCCCAGAGCCCGGGCAATTTGCGAAGCCTCGCCGTGTTTTTCCGCCAGCTGCATCAGTCTTGAGCCGTCTCTGGGGTCGTAGACCCAGCAGGCCGCTGCCGATGGTTCGCAGTCCCAGTTAATACTGGGGTTGACCCCGAACACGTTCAGGGATTCCGTCGTCCGGGTCACACGGCCGTCGGTTCCACGACGCGCCTCCTGAATGTTCAGGGCATCATTCATACGTCTGACCTGGTAGGTCACATGGGCCGGTCGATCCAGCCGTTTGACGCGCTCATCAGGGCGCCAGCCAGCGTTGCCCAGCAGCGCGTTGAGGTGAATCAGCAGGGCCTCGGTGTTGGACTCGGCCAGATACAGCGCGCGCAGCTCATCCAGCGAGGTTTCACCCGCTGGCTCTATGACGGCTATGGGTGACGGATCACGCGCCCCGCCCGGATTGGCTCCGGAGCTTCGGGTTTTAGGGTCTTTCTCCACCCGGGTAATCATCTCCAGGGCCGCGTTGTAGTGCTCGCCCTCCGCGCCGGCGCTCGAAACGTAGCCCTCAAGGGCTGAGCGGGCCTCATTGTAAAGACCGGATTCCAGCATCACCCGACCCCGGAAATACAGATAATCAGCAGGTTTTTCAGCGTCCATCTGTTGAAGCCGGGTCAGGTACTCGCTGGCGTCGCCCCAGTTTTCAGACCCGACAGCAGCCTCGGTTGCCAGCATTAAACGGCGCACCTCATGCTCCGGCTCGAGGGCCGAAGCCGTACCGACGAACAGTGCAGCAGACAAAAGACACCCGCCCATGACATTGCAGACTATCCGCACTCTTCTCAGCATATCTCACTCCTGCTGGTTATCATCGACAGCGTCATCGGTCCGGATTGACCCAACGTCGTCGCCCCCCTCCGCATCCACTTCAGCCTGATCCAGGATGCCTTTCGGTAATTCTCTTTTAACACGAACGCCCAGCTCAACAAAGCGATTGGCCTGGGATATCAGGTTGCCGCGGCCCCGGGTAAGCGTGTTCATGGCATTATCATAGCTTCCCTGGGCCGTGTGTAACTGCCCGCCGAGCTTCTCCATGGCCTCGACAAACACCCGCAGCTTGTCATACACCGCACCGGCGCGATCGGCGATCAGTCTCGCGTTCTGGCTCTGGCGCTCATAACGCCAGATGTTTTCCACGGTTCTCAGTGTCGCCAGCAATGTCGAGGGTGTTACCACAATAATCTTTTTCTCAAATGCTTCTGCAAACAGGTTCTCGTCCTGTTGAAATGCCGCCACAAAGGCCGGTTCGATGGGCATGAACAGGAACACAAAATCCGGGGAATGCAGGCCATGCAGCCGGCTGTAGTCTTTCTCGCTCAGCCCGCGGATGTGATTGCGAACCGCCTCGATATGCTGCTTCAGGGCTTCTGCCCCAACGGTTTCATCCTCTTCGGTGGCAAACTGCTGATAGGCGACCAGCGACACCTTGGAGTCAATCACCAGGTTTCGGCTGTCCGGCAGGTGCACGACCACGTCCGGGCGCAACAGGTTGCTGTTCTCGTCCCGATAACTGCCCTGGGTATCGTATTCAATACCTTTGCGCAGGCCGGAGCGCTCCAGCACCCGCTCAAGAATCACCTCACCCCAGTTGCCCTGGATTTTCTTGTCACCCTTGAGCGCCCGTGTCAGGTTGGCCGCCTCTTCGGTGATCTGTTTATTCAGTTCCTGCAGGGATTTGATCTCGCTTCTCAGGGCCTGACGATCCCGGGTCTCAGTGGTGTAGACATCCTCGACCCGTTTGCGAAAATCCTGAAGCTGGTCGCGAAACGGATTCAGCAGGGTATCCAGGCTGGTGCGGGTCTGCTGGCTGAAGCGTTCGCTTTTCTGCTCAAAGATCTTGTTGGCAAGGTTTTCAAATTCCTGTTTCAGCGCGTCGCGGTTGCGCTCCAGCAGTTCTAGCTTTTCAGTGGTCGCCCGGCGCTCTTTATCCAGTGTCACTTCCTGTTCCCGAAGTGTCATCTTCGCCTCGGCCAGCTCTGTGGATAGCGCTTCCTGTTTCGCCCGCCGGTCAGATCTGTCGTCTTCAAGCTCACGGATTTTCTGCTGCTGGCTGCGGCCTTCCGATTCCATGCCCGCCACCCGGTATTCCAGTGCGGCAGCTCTGCCCCGCCAATGCTCCCGATCCGCTTCCGCCTGTTCCCACAACGCCCGCTGCTCTGCCGCCGTCTCGTCAGCCTGCTCATTGCGTTGCCTGTCCATGTCGCGGGCATGCTCCAGCTCTGTCAACTGTGCCAACAGCATCTGCCGGGCCTTGCGCTGCTGCAGTAGCCATAACAAAAGGACAAGTAGAAGCAGCACGACAACGCCGAGCGCGGTCAGCACAAATGGCTCGTGCTGAAGAAAATCAGTAAGCAGCTCCGGCACCTTGGACTCCCTGTTTATGGACTTGAATTGTGTCGCGCATCAGTAGTTTATCGCATATTTCAGCCCACGACCCGGCAAATTCCATACTGCGAACATCGGCCTGAACAGACATAAAAAAACCGGCGCAGACGCGCCGGTTTTTTGGAATGAAGGCAATCGCTACATCTTGCCTTCGGCCATCAACAGCTTGCGTTCATGATGCAGACCTTTGAACAGGCTGAAGCACATCACAATCAGCAGGACGGTAAACGGCATTCCGACACTTACGGCTCCGGACTGCAATGCACTCAGCGCCTGATCGCCTCCGACATACAGCAGCACACCAGCGATGGCCCCCTCACTGACGGCCCAGAACACCCGCTGTGTTTTCGGCGCATCTATCTTGCCGCCTGAGGTAATGCTGTCAATAACCAGTGAGCCCGAGTCCGATGAGGTAACAAAAAACACCAGCACCAGGACAATGGCGACGAATGAAGTAATAGCGCCGAGGGGCAGGTTTTCCAGCATCTGGAACATGGCCAGCGATGTATCGGTGATGCCCTCTGAGGCAAGCTTTCCGACCCCATTCTGTACCTGTTCGATACCGCTGCCGCCAAAGGTGCTCATCCACAGCAGTGTGATCGCGGTTGGAATCAGCAGTACCGCGGTGATGAACTCACGTACCGTGCGGCCTTTCGATACCCGGGCAATGAACATGCCGACGAATGGCGACCAGGAAATCCACCAGGCCCAGTAGAACACCGTCCAGCCGTGGAACCAGGTGGTATCTTCCTCGCGCCCGAATGGATTACTCAGGGCGAACATGTTCGATGCGTAGGAAACGCTGGTATCCCACATCCACTGGAAGATCGTGCTGGTTGAACCGACAACGAGCACAAAGGCCAGTAACAGGGCGGCAACCGCCATATTGATGTTACTCAGCAGCTTCACACCGCCGTCTATGCCCCGGATAACGGAAATGGTCGCCACGGCGGTCACGCCGGCAATCACCGCCACCTGAACATTCAGCCCCGGCTCGATATCAAACAGGTAGCTTATCCCGGATGCCGCCTGCTGGGCACCGAAACCCAGAGACGTGGCAAGACCGAAAATGGTTGCCAGCACGGCCACAATATCAATGAGATTTCCGGGCCACCCCCAGACTCTGTCCCCGAGCAGCGGAAAGAAAGCGGACCGGACAGTCAGCGGCAAGCCCTTGTTATAGGCAAAGAAAGCCAGTGACAGACCAACGATCGAATAGATAGCCCAGGGATGGAGGCCCCAGTGATACATGGTGGCGCCCATGGCGAGTTTTGCGCCTTCCGGCGTATTGGGCTCGACACCGAAGGGGGTGCCATACCAATCCGTGTAATAGGCCACCGGTTCCGCCACAGACCAGAACAGCAGGCCGATACCCATACCGGCTGCGAACAGCATGGCGAACCAGGAAAGCATGGAGAATTCAGGCTTGGCGTCAACGCCGCCAATGCGGATTTTGCCCACCGGCATGCAAATCAGCGCCAGACAGAACAGCACAAAAAGATTGGCACCAAGCAAAAAGCCCCAGTCGAAAATGGCGATGGCGCCATTTTTGGCGCCATCCATCAATTCCTTTGCACCTTCCGGGAAGATAAGAGTTCCGGTTACGAATGCGATGATCAGCAGCGCAGTCACCGGGAACACAATGTCGTGCATGTCAAAACCGAATTTTTCGATGTTGTCCTGGCCGACCACATAGTCGGTCTGATAATCATCCTTAACAACATCACCCATCGTTAAGTCTCCTGTCGCCTGAAAATTTGAAAACTAGGGCAGGCGCTGGTCGTCCCAAAGTTAAACAGGCGGGCATGGTAAAAGTTTGAACTCTAAGAATCAAAGACCGGAACGTCATCGGGGCCCAGACTGATAACCGGACGCCCATAAAAAAACCGGAGCAAAAGCCCCGGTTTTTCTAGTCTCAGGTGAGCTTACATTTCACCCTTGGCAATGAGCAGTTTACGCTCATGGGTCAGGCCTTTCAGCAGACCCCATGTCATGATCAGCATGACAACCGTAAACGGCAGGCCGGCACTTATCGCGACCGCCTGAATCGCGCCGAGAGCATCATCACCGCCACCAAAGATCAGGGCGGCCGCAATGGCACTTTCCATCACAACCCAGAATACACGCTGGACAGTGGGCGCGTCAGTCTTGCCACCAGCCGTAATGCTGTCGACAACCAGCGAACCGGAGTCAGAAGATGTTACGAAGAACACAATCACCAACACAATGCCAACGAACGACAGAATGGCAGTCAACGGCAGGTTGGCAAACATCTGGAACATCGCCAGAGACACATCGGTCAGGCCTTCTTCAGCCAGTGCACCAGTACCCTGTTGAATCTGCTCCAGCGCAGCGCCACCGAAACCACTCATCCATACGATGGTAATGAGCGTGGGAATCAGCAGAACGGCCGTAATAAATTCACGCACCGTACGGCCTTTGGAGACCCGCGCAATGAACATACCAACGAACGGTGACCAGGAAATCCACCAGGCCCAGTAGAATACAGTCCAGCCCTGCATCCAGGCTTCATCTTCACGACCAAAGGGGTTGCTCAGCGGAACAATGTTGGCGACATATGTGGAAGACGTGACCCAGAGTGTCTCCAGAATCGCCATAGTCGGACCGGCGAAAATAACGAAGAACAGCAGGATGCCCGCCAGCGCCATGTTAATGTTACTGAGGATTTTTACACCGCCATCAAGGCCTCTGAGGACGGAAATCAGCGCCAACGCCGTAACGCCTACGATGATTGCCATCTGCACATTGATGCCTGATCCTGTCTCAAACAGGTAATTCATGCCCGACGCTGCCTGCTGCGCACCGAAACCAAGCGACGTTGCCAGACCAAAGATGGTCGCAACAACGGCCAGGATATCGATAACATGGCCCGGCCAGCCCCACACTTTGTCTTTCAGCAGCGGGAAGAACGCCGACCGTATGGTCAGAGGCATGCCCTTGTTGTACGCGAAAAACGCGAGTGACAAAGCCACAATGGCGTAGATAGCCCAGGGGTGAAGACCCCAGTGGAACATGGTGCCACCCATGGCCAGCTCTGCCGCGGCCGGGGAATTGGCCGCAACGTTGAACGGCGTTTCATACCAGCCGGTGTAGTAAGCCACTGGCTCAGCGACGCCCCAGAACATCAGGCCAATACCCATACCTGCTGCGAACAACATGGAGAACCACGACAGTGTAGAGAACTCCGGCTTCGCATCCATGCCACCAAGCCGGATTTTACCGACGGGCATGAAAATGAGGGCCAGGCTTACAATCACGAAAATGTTGGCACTGAGCAGGAAGAACCAGTCAAACGTGCCAATGATTTCCCACTTCAAACCATCCAAAACCTCTTTGGACTGTGCGGGGAACATCAGAGTGCCGATTACGAACAGTAGAACGAGCACTGCAGTAATCGGGAATACCGGCGCGTGCAGGTCAAATCCAAACTTCTGGACGTTGTCCTGCCCCGCGACGTAATCCGTCGAGTATTCGTCTTTAACAGTTTCACCCACGTTGGGGATCCCCCTCTTTTTAAGATCAAGTATTAGTAAAAGTACTTAGGTCTGTGCATTACACGTTGGACATCTTATTGGTTTGAACTCAAAACATCAAAGTAGCGCTACACTGCGATGGATATTTTATAATAGATTAAACTCAGGAATGTGACCTTGTTCGGCCCTTCGAGCACCGCGCGTTCCCAACCTGAGGTAACAATGGCAAAGACCACAACCTTCCCCTTCCGCTACGCTCTCTATGTCGCCAGCATTGCCGGGCTACTGATCACACTCCCCATGAGCGTTTATCTGAACGGCTGGTACCTGGCACCGATACTTTGCGCCGGGCTCGCCGGGCTCGGCACCTGGGATCTTGTGCAGAACAAACGCACAGTCAGCCGGAATTACCCGATTCTCGCGCATTTTCGCTACTTTTTTGAGTCAATCGGACCGGAAATACGCCAGTATTTTATTCAGTCCGACACCGAGGAGCGGCCGTTTTCCCGGGAGCAGCGCACCATCGTCTATCAGCGAGCCAAGAACGTTCTGGACAAGCGCCCTTTCGGATCCCAACTGAGTATGTATGAAGAGGGCTTTGAATGGATTAACCCGTCTCTGCGCCCGACGGACATTAAGGACAGCGATTTCCGTATCGAGATTGGCAGACACTGCGCCAAGCCCTACCGCGCAAGCGTTTTCAACATTTCCGCTATGAGCTTCGGCTCCCTCTCTCCCAATGCCATTTTAAGCCTCAACGAAGGCGCGAAACTCGGTGGCTTCTATCACGACACCGGCGAAGGTTCGATTTCGCGGTATCACCGCCAGCCCGGAGGAGATCTGGTCTGGGAGATCGGGTCCGGCTATTTCGGCTGCCGACATCCGGACGGCACTTTTAACGAAGAAATGTTCCGTAAAAACGCCGAGCTTGATCAGGTGAAAATGATAGAGCTGAAACTATCCCAGGGCGCAAAGCCGGGTCATGGGGGTATTCTGCCGGGCGAAAAAGTAACGCCGGAGATTGCCGAGGCCCGGGGCGTGGAAGTGGGTAAAGACGTGGTTTCCCCCGCCAGCCACTCGGCCTTCAGCACCCCTCTGGAAATGCTGGATTTTATCGACAGGCTGCGGACGCTTTCCGGCGGCAAACCGGTTGGTTTCAAGCTGGCAATTGGCCACCCCTGGGAATGGTTTGCCATTGTCAAAGCCATGCTCGAGACCGGCAAGAAACCTGATTTTATCGTCGTGGACGGCGGCGAAGGCGGCACCGGGGCCGCCCCGCTGGAATTTATCAATCGCCTGGGCATGCCCATGACCGAAGCTCTGCTTCTGGTCCACAACACGCTGGTGGGCACCAACCTGCGTGAGGACATCGCCATTGGCGCGGCGGGTAAAATCACGTCGGCGTTCAATATCGCCCGCGCACTGGCTCTCGGTGCCGACTGGTGCAATGCCGCAAGAGGATACATGTTCGCACTGGGCTGTATTCAGGCTTTGAACTGCCACACCGGCAAATGCCCGAGCGGCGTTGCCACTCAGGACCCCAGGCGTGGCAACAAACTTGACGTTGATGACAAAAGCCAGCGGGTCTACAACTTCCACAAAAACACCCTGGACGCCTTGAAAAACCTTCTGGCGGCATCCGGGCTCAACCACCCTTCCGAACTGGGGCCGGAACACATTCTCAGCCGGACGTCAAAAACCGAAATCCATTCCTTCCTGGACCTGTTTCCATTCCTGGAGCCGGGCGCGCTTCTGGAGGGTGAAACCGGCGTGCGTGTCTACGATATCTACTGGCCCGACGCCCGAAGTGACAGCTTCGACCCGCCCCCGTTCATCAGGGCACTGAGGGAAACCAAACTGCGTTAGAAATGACGTCCGAATTCGCCTGGCGATGTTTATTTTTAAGAAAGCCTGGTGTAGACTTCGCTTCCGCTAAACCACTGAGAATTCTCCCAAGTTTCTGACATAAGGGGTTCTCACTGGCACACAGCGAATCGGGGCGTGGCGCAGCTTGGTAGCGCACTTGCATGGGGTGCAAGGGGTCGTAGGTTCAAATCCTACCGTCCCGACCAATTAGATCAAACACTTAGCCCGATATCGAAAGAGTCGGGCTTTGTTGTTTCTGGAAAACAG
>Ga0307945_1002692_pt1 | contig 14453 bp, 17 predicted proteins | sample OrgLakmetagen228_FD_201818 | JGI IMG/M metagenome (GOLD analysis project Ga0307945, IMG submission 201818) | Saline water microbial communities from Organic Lake, Antarctica - #228 | ecosystem: Environmental > Aquatic > Non-marine Saline and Alkaline > Saline | place: Antarctica: Organic Lake...
ATGATGAGGCAAGCATTATCTGGTCCAACCTAAGTGCACCTGCATTGACTCTTACTTCATCTATAAACCTGCGCAGTCCAGCACCTCCTCATACCTGCACGTACCCGGGGCGGGCGATGATGAGGAGAGCTGGGCCCATGGCCTGACACCTGCTCTGATGTGGCAGCACTCGAGGGTGCGGGTGTTGGGGCTGTGTGTGGTGTGCATGTGTGCATGTGTGCATGTGTATGTATTTGTGCATGTGTATGTATTTGTGCGTGTGCATGTGTGTATGTGTGTGCGTATATGTGTGCGTGTGTGTGCGTGCATGTGTGTGCCCTTATGCAGGTAGAGACATACTGCGGGACAAGGCACTCTACACAATAATATTAAATAAGGCTTGCAAAGCCACTGCGTTATATACATTAAACATATCATTAAGTATGCCACGTGCTGCTTTTGCCGCAGCTGCACACCATTTCTTTTGTATATGCATGTCGCAACTTGCCATTTATGTTTATTAAGGTGGTTAGTAAATGGAACATGCAGTAATACGTAAGAAAATATATCAAAAACGGTAATAAACACAAAACTATAAAAAATTTCTGGCCGGTGCTTTGCCTGCTTGCTTGCAAAAAGTGACCATCCCTGTGAAAGTCAAAAAAGAAAAAACTGCGCAGGCAGCGAAAACCAATCCCTGCATTAAGTTAGGAAACGAGGCCACTTTGGTACAGAGTCCCTATCTGTGCTCAATGTCACCGTCTCATTTACACACCGTCTCATTTACACACCGTGCTCGATGTCACCGTCCCTCATTTACACACCGTCCCATTTACAGTCTCATTTACACACCGTCTCATTTACCGACTCATTTACACACCGTGCTCGATGTCACCGTCCCTCATTTACACACCGTCTCATTTACCGTCTCGTTTACACACCGTGCTCGATGTCACCGTCCCTCATTTACACACCGTGCTCGATGTCACCGTCCTCATTTACACACCGTCTCAATTATCGTCTCATTTACATTCCGTCTCATTTACACACCGTCTCATTTACCGTCTCATTTACACACCGTGCTCGATGTCACCGTCCCTCATTTACACACCGTCTCAATTATCGTCTCGTTTACACACCGTGCTCAATGTCACCGTCCCTCATTTACACACAGACTTTGACAGCAGCTGGCCCTCAGGGCATCGAAGATCTGGTTAAACAGCTAGTGGCGTTGGGAACGCAGCCCAAGGTGTGTGCATATGTTTGTGTATGTGTGTTCTGTCCATATATAATGGGGTGAGGAGATCAAGCCTAGGAGTGTGCGGTTGTTTAGTACGTAGTCCAAATCTGCAGGTTTCAGCAGAACAATGTGTGCACGTTTTAGCAGAACAATGAGTTTGCACGTTTCAGCAGAACAGTATGTCTGTATACGTTTCAGCAGAACAGTGTGTGCACATTTCAGCAGAACAAAGTGTCTGCACATTTCAGCAGAACAATGTGTCTGCTCACTTTTACAGGCATTTGTTCAATCATGCACTTATCATTGACAAATGGGAACAGGGCAAATGCACTCGTTCTCACGCTCATAACACGCACACACACACACACACACACACACACACACACACACACACACGCACACACACACATACAAAGACGTGTGCACACACGCACACACGCACTTGCACAGACACAACACACACATATGCAAGTGCACGTTATTATTTACGTCCACACTAAAACTAAAACGCGTTACTGCAGGCTGGGGCAAGCGCCAAGGCACAAAGGGCCTGTGGCAACGCTGGAGTGCACAGCGGTGCTGAGGGGAAATTTGCAAAGGTTTGTGGACAGGGCTGACAAAGGTCAGAGGCAGTGTTGAGTGCGTTAACATGTGAACACAGCATTTAAGCAGAGCTCGACAAAAAAAGGCCAGGCTTTGGGATGGATGCTAGCATGTCACCGGTGAGCATGTCAGGGAAGCTCAACGAACAGCTAAGGCCAAGGCAGCACACTGGCCCGGTGTTGAGGGATCAAGTACAAACCAAATGATTGGCTGATACAGTTATGCATACAACCACAAAGCGATCTAGTACAAACCAAATAATTGGCCGATACAGTTATGCATACAACCACAAAGAAATCTAGTACAAACCAATTAATTGGCTGATACAGTTATGCATACAACCACAAAGGGATCTAGTACAAACCAAATAATTGGCCGATACAGTTATGCATACAACCACAAAGAAATCTAGTACAAACCAATTAATTGGCTGATACAGTTATGCATACAGCCACAAAGGGATCTAGTACAAACCAAATGATTGGCTGATACAGTTATGCATACAACCACGATTACGTTGCAAGTTATGGAGTGTACATAAAGGCTCATGCTGAGTAATATACGATCATCAGATTCAATAGTATTGCAGACAGGTGCTAAAATATGCTCAAACCTACACGCTACACGCACAAAAAGGCATACACACAGCGTGATTTATGTGCAGCCTCACTTCCACTTACAGGAGCTACAGTGCTCGTCTATCAATAGGTATAGTCTATGTCAATTTCATCACACATGTCTTTGCATTACAGCCTTTTGTGTATGGCATTGGCGTTGGCTCTGCTGCTTTGCCCTGTGAGCACAGATGCCCACCACCTGAGAGCAACAGCTGATGCGGCCTTAATCCAATGAGCTCCACTTGTTCACCTGCTTGTTTACAGGCTCTGCTGCTTTGCCCTGTGAGCACGGATGCCCACCACCTGAGACCAAAGGGCTGTGGGGAGAATGCCAGCCAGCAAGGGCGCCAGCACCAGGTGAGAGACTTTGAGTGACTTAATTATCTTGTCACACCACACTGCACCCTCATTACGCCCAGCGGCCTTTGTAGCATAGTGTTATTATGTATTTATTATTTATTGTGTGAGATTTGCGCATTACGCCCAGCGGCCTTTGTAGCAGAGTATGATTACGCAACCATTGTTTACGATTTCCAAGTGCAGCTGCAGTGTGGCTGACGTAGGAAGCAGTATTCACTGAGTGTGCAAGCCAAGAGTGTGTTGGCAATATTCATGTGCAACATAGTGTACCGGTGCAGTAGAAGGGCGGAGCTATGAAGCATTCGCGATTCAGGAGGCTTGTATTTGAGAACTTTAATTGATTGGATCTATGAACTTTAATTGATTGGAGTTATGAAACATTTGCGATTCGGGAGGCTTGTAGTTGTCAGAAGAGCAAATGACATGGCTGAATGCTCTTTTAACAAACTTGTGTAACTGTTACGATGTGGAAAACTTACAAAGGGTGAACGTATGAGCTCAATGCGCCCGCGCGCACACACACACACACACACACACACACATATCATGCACATACACTCTCCCCCCTCCCCCTCCCCCTTCCACACAAAACACATATATACACACACATAAGGACGCGCACGTACACATACATACAAAGATACGCACACAACGCACAATGATTCGCATAAAACGCACACGCACACGCACACACACACACAGGTCCAGGTCCTCGATCAAGGCATCCACTTATTCCCTGCCCTAGGAGCTGGGGCCGTTGCCCTCGGAGGCTTTGCAGCAGGAGCCCCCCCCCGGGTGTGGGGTTGTGTGGATGCCGTCCTCAACGTTGGTCTGCGTGAGCATGAAGGCATGCAGAGGCTGCAGCACTGCAGCAGCAGCAGCAGCAGTGATGTTCAAGGGGCAGGGTGCGTTAGAGGCGTGCCTGAAGACGACACGCGGGGGATCCAACACAAAAGCAGCAGCGGTGGCATTCAAGGGGCGGGGTGCGTTAGAGCAAGGGGAGCTTCACAGTACAGTGCTTTGCTGGGGGATGCACACAATAGTATACATGAACAGGGATCTCACCAGCTGCAGGGGGGGCAGCAACAGCAGCAGCTGCAGCCGCAACAGCAGCAGGAGGAGGAGGAGCAGCACCGTGGTTGTTTCCAGCAGCAGCAGCAGCAGCAGCAGCTGGGACACAGTCATCATACTTACCTCCCTCCCTCCTCTATCACCTCCCTTCAATCTGGCGAGCTGATCACGCTACCACCTCCACTGGCATACCCCCACACACACCAGCACAAACCTGCCAGCAGATCCAATCCTGAAACCAATCTAGCAGCTAGTAGCACAGGAACCCCCACCACCACCACTTGTAGCATCAGTAGCCACACTCCAAATAGCACACACACCATTCCCCGCACCACACAAGGCACACACACCGTTAGCAGCACCAAGCAAGGCGCGCTCACCAGTAGCCGCACTGCACGCGGCACCCACACCGTTGGCAGAACTGAACAAGGCACGCTCACCGTTAGCAGTACTGAACAAGGCGCACCCAGCGCTTACAGCACCCAGCAAGGCACACCCACCATTCACAGCACCACACAATGCACACCCAGCCCTCACAACACCACACAAGATACCTCCCCCCCTGTTAGTACCGATCAAGATCACAGGCCTCAGGGATGCAGCAACAAGATTAACAGCGCCACCACTCCGACCACACAAGCACAAGAGACCAGCAGCGCCACCAATCCAATCACACACGCACAAGAGACCAGCAGCGCCACCACTCCGACCACACACACACAAGAGAGCGCCTACCTGTGGCTCCCAGTGCTCCCTTCTAAGCTGTCACGTTCCGAACTCGGGAACGTGCTGGGACCTGCCCTACACTTTTTGTCGCACCACTTGAGTCGAGGCCGACGAGTGCTGGTGCACGACGACCAAGGTGGGGGATGCGGAGAGGGGACGGCTGCGTGAGCCGAAAAGAAAGGGGTTCCTTGCTTTAAACACGCCCTCCTTTGAACGCACTTTCTGGCTAACTGCTAAGCGAAGGCATGTGTGTGTGCATGTTTGTGTCTGTCTGTGTGTGCTTATGTGTGTGTGTGTGTGTGCTTGTGTGTCTGTGAGTGCTTATGTGTGTGATGCTCAAGGTAGACAAAGGCAAACAGGCAGGTATAATATTGCCTGACAGGTTGACAGTTAGCTGTGCCCTTGCCCTCCCTCTCTTAGTGCCCTGTTACTTAATGCTTGTATACACTATAAGTGTGCACTTGGAGTGTTTTTGTGTTTCTCACCACTGCCTCAGTAGCCATTGGTTGTGTGCGTATGAGTGCCTGTGCGCGGCGCATGAAATGGGTGAGCAGTACCCTTTCATGGATTAACAAAGCCCCCATGACCTTTAAGGGGACCTGAAACCTGCATTCACTACACAGCTCAGATGTCTGCTTCTCTACAGATCATTGCACACACACACACACACACACGCACACACGCACACACACGTGCAAAGACATTACATACACGCATTACACACACATTGCACACAGGTGTGGACCAGAGCGTCTGTGTCGTACTTGCGCTGCTGCTGGCGTGCTACGACTTCCCATCCACCCCAGGGGGCATGGGCGCGAGTGGAGAAGGAGAAGGAGGACGGGGTGACCGCGTGCCAAACGAGTCTGGCATGAGAGAAAGAACTACCGAGCAGCAGCAGCAGCAGCAGCAGGAGCAGGAGCAGCGGGAGCAGCCCACGTGGAAGCAGGCTTTTAATTGGGACCCTGCTACAAAAAGAGGGGAGGCTCCTCCTGAGGTGTGTGCGTAATTTTGTGTTTGTTTTTTAGGTATGCGAAGAGAAAATGGAGGCAGCGCGTGTACTGTGGGTTTTTTGTATTTGTGCGGATGTGTAAAGAAAGGATGGAAGCAGCATGCATGTTTGAAGTGTGTAGGTATATACTTGTGAGCTGGTAAGGCTTTTTTGGTTCGTCTGTTTTCGCTGCAGGAAATGAGGCGAAGGTAATGCAGACCTAAAGTGACGTAGAGTGAAGTAGAGTGACGTAAAGTGACGTAGAGTGACGTAGAATGATGTAAAGTGACGTAGAGTGACGTAAAGTGACGTACAGTGACGTACAGTGACGTAGAGTGACGTAGAGTGACGTAGAGTGACGGAAAGTGACGTAGAGTGACGTAGAGTGATGTAGAGTGACGTAGAGTGACGTAGAGTGACGGAAAGTGACGTAGAGTGATAGGATGACGTTAAGTGGCGTAGAGTGACGTGGAGTGACGTAGAGTGACGTAGAGTGATGTAGAGTGACGTAGAGTGATGGAGAATGACGTAAAGTGACGTAAAGTGACGTAAAATGAAATGACTTGACAAAGTTGTAGGCCATCCGCACGGCTGTGGTTGATGTGCATATGCATGCAAGTGCAAAGCCTTTGCCTCCTGAGCCTCCTAGAACGCGTTGCTCTACGTTTCAGCCTCTACATTTCTTTCAACACGCAAAATGTGCAAAAGTGGACACACAGTCGTACATTCATATTTGTGGCAGCAGGAAGTAACCAAGCACTCCGTACGGCAGCGTCTAGCTTTCTTGGCAGCTTGCTATCCAGAGGTTCGTGTGTGTGTGTGTGTGTGTTGGTGTGTGTGTTTGTATGCTTTTCTGCGGTGAGTCCTCTTCTTTTGCCTCCCCATTTGTTACGATTTGCTCACGCTCAACCATTTGTTACGATCCTCACAATTGAAACAAGACGTACCAATAGTGGTAGTGTTGACACATACAGCGTGAGTAGTATGGGAAGGAAGAAATGTGGGCGCTAGCTGCTCCTAGGAACCTTCACCGCCAAATTTAAGCCGTTGCATAACAGACCTTGAAGCTGGCACAAGCTTTCAGACTCAGACTTGTGACGACATTCAGACTCACTCAGACTCGTGGCGACAGGCAGACTCAGACTCGTGACTCATTCAGACTCATTCAGACTCATTCAGACTCATTCAGACTCATTCAAACTCGTGGCGACATTCAGACTCAGACTTGTGACGACATGTCTGCTTTTATAAGCAAAAGATGGGAAATTAAACTTCCTTGCCCAAGTGCCGATTTATTTTGGATGTAACCTGGCTTTATGAATTTTAGGTTTGTCAAATGCACAAATGCATGCCTTGACGCCTGCCTCTAAAATGGAAATTTCAAGGCCAGAAACAGCAAAGGCTCAATTGCATCATTAGGGACGGATAGACAGACGCATTGAGTCATACATACTGTCACACGTATAGACTGACACACAAGTACCACAAAGCGCACGTGACCTAGGAGGTAGCTATGCAACAGCAAGTGCTCGTGCAAACTGTCTTTCTGTAAACACCTTTGCTTCTGCTTTTTTACCACTGACTCACTGCAACACCTTCCTCTACCTGTTTTTGTAGGCACGACCGACACGGGGGAGTTTGAAGCAGGTCAACAAGTTTTTTGTCACTCAAAAGCTGCGCTCTAGATGATTCATGCAGCCGTCCTTTTACCTGTCTATGTAGCATGTAAAACGCAGCTTCAGGGCACAGTATGTAAGCAGCTTACTGATGCTGGCCAGATGATGGCTTTTCAAGCAGAGTCAAGAATAGAAATCACGTGCTTGGTTGGATAGGCGCCCTTAACTACTCAGTCAGATAAAATCAACGTCACCGCAAAGTATAAGGCTCAGCACAACAGCTCATTTATTTTGGGGTGCCTTCAGACCAAGAAAGGGATCCAAGGTGGAAACACCATCCATCAGGGGAGCGAGTTCTTTGCATCGCTGTGGTAAGCCTTCTACCAGTTCCGTACATCCACGCCTGTGCGCTCTCTGCTCATACTCGTGCTCGTGTGTGCGACCAGCTCTGCTAGTGCTACTCACCTTTGGTTGGCTGCCATTCCCCACTGTCCCTTCCCGGAGCTGGGACCGTTTACTCAGACATTCTCGGTTTCATCCTGTTAAACATTAACACGACTAGGCAAACAAATAGAATCGGAGACCTTACACGGTACAGGGTCTCTAAAGGATCCTTTCTAATGGAACCTCTTAGAATGCTCACATGTTGTCAATTGATCACCCAAAGTATCAAACTCAGAAAGGTGATCAATGAGACTGGCATATTCAGCTTGAACAAGACATACAGAAATTCTCAACTGTCAAGGTCTACAAAAAAGGCCATCAGTCAGGAAGTGCGACTGCTAGCCTGCTCATAAAAAGCAATTAGTTCGTGGAGGAAAAAGTAAAGCTTGCTATTATTCTCGCTTAAGAAAGTAGGCACAACGTGAGCTCCTGTTGCTGGGTGAAACAGAGATGCATAATTTCTGCGGAGAGAAATCATATGTGGGGATTGACGCAGTGGAAAAGGACATGCTGCTCATCTTGGGCATCATCAGTATCACACAGGTCACAGGTGGGGGAGTTACTTTAATCTTATGTTGCTGTCTCAAAACATAGGGTGTAAACAAGAAGTCTGAGAAGAGCTGGCTGTGCTGCGATTGACATCACGAGGCAGGTTGAAAAACATGTACTTGGGAAAAAATGTAAGGCAAATGAGTGACCAGAGCCCTTTTGGTAGGAAGAGCACACCATTGGTTAAAAATTGCATTTGCTGTTGTGTTCTCTCGGATGAGTTTCAGAATGAGGTGTCTAGTGCTCCATGTGACTCTCCCTGAGGTCTTCGACAAAACAGAGTGTTACTTTTGCATGGGTTTCAAATTGGGTGGAAGGTTGGTAGTTGTAGGTTTTGCTCCAGAACCTGATTTCTAAAAATGCCGTGTGAGCGACTCCCAAACTCAGGGCTCGATGCCACCCAGCATGGCCTCTTTTCCTTTCTTTCTGGTCAATAACACTCTCCTCTCTGTATTATCTCACGATGCTCGGGGCTCTGACCCTCTGAGAGGCACAGCAGCATGTGCTTCAAGCTCTGAGAAGCTGCACTTTGGGTGGAAAATTAGCTGCTGTACTGACATACTTACATTCATTACATTCAATTGCATCCAAGAAGTGAAAGAGCAAACATAGCTGCCTCGGCCGTACTCTGAAACCGGCACTTTCTAACATTGGCATACTCATACAAGCAAGCAGCCTACTCATTGATATAGTGTACACATAATCTCATTCAAAAAGCACGATCATGTATGAAGATCACTGCCTGTCTAAACGTGCCATGACACATGTACCACGTGTCGCTTATATGGCCAAGGTGGAGCAAACCATCCAAGTATCAGACTCATTCAATTCTTATTTCCTCTCATTGTCGGCGTCGGGGTGCTTGTCAGAGGCAGGGAACATGCCAGCGGGCTCGTTGTTGAACTGTAAAATATCAAGGTAAAAAATTGCGGTGTACAGACAGGGATGTACTCTGTGTTGGTTTTACAGGGAGTTTTGATTGGTTCCATCATGACTAGCCTTTGTTGCTGAGCACAATTGGCCAGAAATGTGAATATATTTATGATATTATATATACTTGTTCTGGCTGTCTCATCATCACCAGCAGAGCTTTTCCCTAAACGCACAGTGAAGATACCCACAAAAGCAAGCAAACGAGCAGGAGGCACGCAACACGCAAAAAGGGAAAATCATTTGCGACTGCACTTTTTGCTGCGGTTCCTCACTTAGAAACAGATGCACATCATACACCTAGAATTTTAGCTAACCCTAAAAGAAAGCAAGATGAGTGAACACAGGCTCCTTTCAACAACATCAAGAGCAAAACAGCAGACAACCTGTTTCTTTTGCTCAAAGCACAAATAAGTAGCACCTAGCTTTGTTCTGACGCAGTCAGTGCGTGGTGTGCGTGTGTTTGAGGGTGTGTGTGTGTGCATGTGTGCGTGCGTGATGTGCGTGAGTTTGAGGGTGTGCGCGTGTGTTTCAGTGTCTTTGTGTGTTTGAAGGTGCAAGTACGTGCACGGGCGTGTCTGTATCTCTGTGTGCGTGTGCGTGTGTGTTGTGTGTGTGACTACTTTCAAGCTCCCTGACATGAGATATTTCATGCTAAATACATCGCCCCCAAGCACACATTTGCGGCCACTCTTCAGTCGAAAACTTTGCTAGCACTAATTTGTTTTGGACTACAGAGGCATTCAGCCTGGAATGGCTGCTCGACCAAAGAGGACAAGAATTTAGATTGCTCGAGCCAGTTGAGTAGTAAGCTGTCCGCAAACTTAACCAAAACGTACGTACCCCCTGTCCACTTACCAAGGATCGGGCGCCCCTCATGACTCGGTTTCTGAAGATTTGCTGGTACTGCATGCGGTAGTTCTCGGCAATCCTTGTAGCCTCATCCTCTTTCTCGTAGAACTCAATGCCACTTGACCACCTGCGTGCATCGTGTTATCGTGTTGTTTGTTTCACGCATGTCGGTGTATCAAGACGCAAATAGCAGCATGTGCTCTGTGAGAGAGTGAGTGTGCGTGTATAGGTGTGTGTGTGTACGTGCGTGTGTGTTTACATGTGTGATTTGATGCAGCAAGATAAAAACAAAGGCTGGATGGGCATGCATGCATGCACTACTGACTGTGGTTTGTGTGACATGCCTGCTCTTGGGTGGAAGTTGGTGAAGGTCAAGGGTATGCAGCAATGCAGGCTTAGGCAGTCATCAAGGTGCTCCGAATACGCATTCTATCTGTCTACTCACTCTGGATCAAAAAGGAAGGCTCTTCCAATCATGCCAAAGAAGAGCGTGCTGGCACCTGGAGAGGTTTGTGGGATGGAGGGGAAAGAAAGCCTTTTAGAGGGAAGGCATGCGCATTACATGTGCATGCGTGCGCAAAAACAAAGCATCAAACACGAGCACGTGCACAGGGCTGGAGGTATCAAAGGCACAGAGATGCAAGCAGCCGTCAGCCGTGTGCGCAATTTTGTTGCTGGGCTAATGCAAACACGTGATTGGGTACCCATTTGCGGCATGCAAGCACAATACAGGCCCAATCCGCACCAATGATGGGGATCGTGAGAGCCACGACATCAGGGCCCATGAACTTGCCTGCACGTGCAAAGAGGCAGGCGACGTACGCATGTTTGCAGGTCTGTTTGCATATCATACACACAGGTGCAAGTGAAAAGAATGTAGGAAGCAGAAGACGGGTGAGGCCGATGGTTTGTTGCTGCAATGATAAGCACACCTGATGCTCATTCATATATCATAGGGTGCCAGAGCATGGAGGGAAGAAGAGAGGAAGAGGTCTCATATCTCATATGTAAATCAGCATGGAAGCATAGCGCGTCAGAGGCGTGGGCTAAAAAGCGCAGGGAGTATGAGAGTAGGTAAACAGGGGCAGGCAGGCAGGGGCTTCCCAGGGGAAGGGCAAGAACAGAAATAAAGGACAGACAGGAGTGCACACACAGGTTGAAGAGGACTCAGTCAGGACAGTGAGGAACGATAACAGAGCGAGAAAGACACGAAGACCATGGCGCACGGAAATCCACAGCCACACCCAGCGCGCAGACCCATCTAATCAGAGGCATATCGAGAGGGAAGGCTTGCAAATCCTACTCACCCATTCTGGTCCTTTGGGTTTAATAAATGCTGATGTTTTATATCTTTATACCTTTAACGCGCGTGTTTCAAATTTGAAATTCGGGTTTGCCCGCAAAAGAGTAAATCCACCTTGTCACACACACACACACACACGCAAACACACACACACACACACACACGCACACGCAACACACGCACACACAAACAAACACACACACACACACACTCACACACACGTTCACGTACACACACAACACACACACACACACACACACACACACTCAAACACACACACACACACACACACGCACACGCAACACACGCACACACAAACAAACACACACACACACACACTCACACACACGTTCACGTACACACACAACACACACACACACACACACACACACACACACACGCACGCACACAAGCACGCATACACACACACGCGCTTGTACACACGCACTTGCACAAATGCACACACACAACACAAATAGAAACTACCTACACAAAGACAAGTAGACACACACACACAACAAACATATCACATGTTGTGTTGTTTGTTTCAGTATTGGTGAGTGAACTGTCTTGTATCATCTTTGTGCCGGTGCAGGTAAGCATGCCGACAAATCCTGAGGAAGGCCAAGCCTTTCCTAACATTGAACCTGCTGCCCAAACTCGTGTGGCAGAGCCAGTGAGTAGAATTTGTAAAACTTTGCTGCCTATACGCTTTTAGACACACCTTCGTGAGCGTGCTGGTTGTTGTTGTGTGTGTTTGTGTGTCTATTGCGTGTGTGTATCTGTGTGTCAGTGTGTGTTTTTTTGTGCGTGCGTGCGTGTGCGCGCGTACGTGTATCTCTGTGTGTGTGTGCGTGCGCGCACGAGTGCACAGTTGTTATTTTAATGAGTGGGGGTGTTTGCGTTGATTGTGCGCTCCCACATGGGATCCCAAGGTTTGACTGCGTAATAGGTACAACCCGTAAGTGATGTCTTCTGCCCATTCTTCCCAAGTTTGACCTCCGTCTTCTCCGTCCCTTGTTTGATGCCCACAACCAAAATGCAAATCACAATCCACATCAAGTCAATGCAAAATGAGAGCATAGATCATACTACTTGAGGTTCTACTAGGTTTAGACACGCATGTCTTTTCATTTTCAAGCCACGGGCACCAACGAAATGGAAGTCGACGCTGTCTCAGAGGTTTCACAACTCCTTAACCAGCCTCTCGCAGATACGTCTGCCGCTGAGATGGTAAGTGGAAGGAGTGACGAGAAGGGGTGATACACTGTACGTCTAGCGCTTGTGTGTGTAATTGTGCCCGTGTGTGTCTATTCTCCCTTGGAATTTGGCGAAAATGGAAACGTAAAATTGAAAACAGGGGTGGATCTTCTCGTCATACGATTTCTTCAAGCCCCAGAGAAATACCAGAGGTAGGGTCCCCGCTTTGGACGGACCATTGTCATAGTTTTTGCGGTGTGTATACGGTCCCTTGGCAAGTGAACCTTTCGATTAGACAGCCATAAGGACGTAGGTTTCCGGGGATGACTGTCCCTGGGAATGACCAAGGTTGCAGAACAAACGCTGCTAGGGTTTGTAGCACAGCGTATGCTTGCTACGCTACGCTACACTACACCTACGCTGTGTGCTACCTGCTACAAACAAAGCAAGGAGAGGTCAACCAGTTTCCGTTATCACGTAACAGTGCCGATTCCCTTATAAACTTTCTCTCTCTATATATAAAATAGGTATTTCTCAATTATTTGTGAAGCGAAGATACGGTCTTGGCTCTGACTGCAGTGTGGCAAAATAATAGCCAGAGGCAATGTTGACATTTCCTACACACCGTGCCTTACCGTACTTACCCCGGGTAAATAACGTTTTTTGCCCTCCGGCGTGATGTCGGTATTGTAAAATATATATTCATTCAGAGGCTCCGGGGTTTCTTGGGTTTGGCAAAAAGCAAGTTTGGTGGCATGCACACACTCTTGTACAAGTACTGGCTGGGCTAAATGCCCACCGGGGTTGGTGCAGGGAAGGCTAAAATATTTATTTACAGGGTCTGTGGTTCCCGGGATTACCTTTAATATTTCTGAAATTTGGGCACCGGGGTGAGTGCGGTAAGGTACGGTAAGATAACCCCTCGTAGCGCAGCGTAGCGTGCAACCCTGGGCATGACTGCATGTGCAACGCACAGATGGATGCAGCAATGCATGATGCAGTGTGCTCGTTCATGTTTGTATGTGTGTGTTTGTGCGTGTGTGTATGAGTGTAAAGTGTTTGCGTTCGCAATAGCTAGTGCATTTTGATGTGCCACCACATATCACATTGATCTAACAATGCTTGCCCTACTTGAAGGATGCACATTTTATTCGTTACATATTAACACATGAATTGAGCTACGACATTATATTCGTTACATGAATTGAGCTACGACATTATATTCGTTACATATGAACACATGAATTAAGCTACGACATTATATTTGTTACATGAATCGTGCTACGACATTATATTCGTTACATATGAACACATGAATTGAGCTACGACATGACTTCCTCAAAGTATAGAACACCACAAGCTCAGAGGACACTCTCTTATCATGGTTTTGGCAGTGGAAGTTCCTAGGAGCAGTTAGCACTTAAGCTCCCTCCTTCCCTTAATCACGCTGAGTGTGTTAACTTGTAAACATTACCAACGTAGCTGTTCCTTTGTGTTTTTTCTCCCCATAATCATGCTGAGTGCGAGAACACCACTAACGTAGAGTTCCTTCTCTTCTTTGTCTAAAATGGTGGAATGCTGTATGGCTCAACCCACAAGAGTGTTTTTCCTAATCCATGCCAGAAGTGTTCACACCACGGAGCTATTTTTCTTTTCTAGCGTAGCTGTGCCTTGTCGTTCCTGATTTGTCCCTTTGATAAATCTAATCGCACTCCTCTTTGTCCTGCTTTACTCCTTTGTGTCACAGGCCGTTCTGATTAGATACAGAACACAAGTCGCAATTGCCGGAGGAATGAGTGATGTTCCGCACATCTTCTACACCACCCAACAGATGCAGAGCCACACAGCGTCCCACTTGGAGAATAATGGTTACAATGGTTACAATGGTTACAATTGGGGGTGACCTTCAGCCAGGTTGTTTGGCTGATCGGCTGCTGACTGGTCTCGGCCAGCCACAAATAAATCCATAAGC
>Ga0307945_1002698_pt1 | contig 14437 bp, 12 predicted proteins | sample OrgLakmetagen228_FD_201818 | JGI IMG/M metagenome (GOLD analysis project Ga0307945, IMG submission 201818) | Saline water microbial communities from Organic Lake, Antarctica - #228 | ecosystem: Environmental > Aquatic > Non-marine Saline and Alkaline > Saline | place: Antarctica: Organic Lake...
CTCTCTCTCTCTCTCTCTCTCTCTCTCTCTCTCTCTCTCTCTCTCTCTCTCTCTCACACACACACAAATACACAAACACATGCACATGCACACACGCACAACACATGCACGAACGCACACAAGCATACACATCAATATCACAAAACAATACACTGACAGGGCGTGATAGGTGCAGCCGTGAGCAAGGACGGCGGTCTCACTTTTCAGCACGTGGGAGTTGTGCTGGAGGAGCCCTGGCATCTGTCTTACCCGCAAGTGTTTAATCACTCAGGCCAAGTGCGTGCAGCTTGACTCATTCAATTTAACAATGATAGAAACAGTGGGGTGTGAGATTCATCCTCTAGGCTACAAGAAATATTTGTGTAAGAACAATGAGGTATCAAAAATAGAGTGCAAGCCTCTGGCCTGCCTACCAGATCATACAATGGTTTGACCAGGCAGTCACAAGAAATATGCTTTCACCCCTCTGTATTTGCATTGGAGTCTTGTACTTTGGGAATTTTTTGTGTTGAGCTCGCAAAATGACTCCAGATTGCACAAACACACACTTCAGTAGGTGATTGCATACTAAGCCATGTGCATTCTTTGCATACATACACACGCACGCACACAAGCACACACACAAACAAACCACATATGCAGATGTACATGCTGCCAGAGGGCAGCACAAGCAGATCGCTGCGCCTATATCGTGCAGCTGATTTCCCTCAAGGCTGGAAAGTTGACAGAGTGCTCATCGACCAGCCCCTCATAGATGCCTCAGGTAATGGACTGCAACACCCACCTGCACACAAACACACACACACACATTTCAAACACACAAAACACACTCAATCACACATGCACACAGTGTTGCCACCACGCCCTGGGGGGGACGGCAGGTGGTTCATCTTTGCCTCAAATCGCAATCAAAAGTAAGTAAAGCCCGGGTGATGTGTCCTCACGCACCTCTATATTGAGCCTCTCGTCAGCTTTTGCGCATGACCTGACGTGTTTGCTGGACAGATATCCAGGGGGAGGCTGGAACAGCTCCACAGCAATCGGCTTTTTGGCGTTCTCCTGAACTTGGCAACCTGATATGGATCTCAATTGATTGCTTGAGCAGGTCTGAGCGCTTGCATTCCTCCCTATGGCATCTCATCCCACGCCGTTGTGAGTCCATTGTGGCTCCCATGTTAAACACATCACACTTTTTGGTTTCATAACCTCACAGTCCTCCCTCATCAAAACCCGCTGCCCTACTGCTATGCTTGCAGGAGCAGCAAAAACTGCAGGGAGCTGGAAATATGGTGCGTGCACAGCTTTATGATTATAGCATTTTGAAGGATTTTTGCAGCAGTAGTGATGCAATCATGCCATCATTGTGGTACAAGAGGCTACAGTCATTTGCTATGGGTGCATTGCCCTACAGAATAACTTGTGGGTTTGGGTATGCTTGCACGCTTGCCACATTTTGTCCAGGTAGCACTGACTAACAGCAATCCCCTGCTTAAAATCGGATTGGAGATGCAGCCTGGCCTTAATCGTCCTTCAGCAATTCTTGCGAGAAAAATTATGTTTGTTAAATGGAACGGCAGGGGAACCTCCACTTAAATGTACCACAAATAGCACAAGTATGTGGATTAAATTGGAGACTGGAATAATTCACTCATGGGTCTTCTGCATTAAGGAGGACGCTATGAGAGACTTCGTACTTGCACCTGTTAAGCTCTGCAATACAAAACAGCTGATGCTTCTTACTGCTTGCGAAATTCTCATAGCGCCGCTTGAGGGGCAATGTGCCACTGACTTCTTTTTGCCTTGAGAAAATGGTTCACAGACGTTTCGCTGGCTCTGGTAACAAAGGCTCAAAAGTATCCCCTCTTTGATTAAATTGAAATTAATGTGCGACCTTTTAAAAAGCTGTCATACCACGTGTCACACTTGTTGACAGGTCCTCAACTGATTTGAAGGGCAAGTGGCAGCTTCACCCTCTTAGTCCTGTTAGGTCTTGGCTGCAAGGCTCGCGCATGGGGGGGCCCCCTATCATCCACAATGGCAAGCTGCTTCGATTTGGACAAGACTGCGCTCACACGTACGGCCAGAAGGTGGGCGTGATGACTTGATGTATAAGCTATGTTTAATCAATACTAGAAATACGAATGCAACTGGTTTCAGCCTGTCCTTACATTATAATTCGGTCTGTTTTGTTTTTTGGCGGTCAAAGAAGTGAAAGTTTGTCACAGGGAATGGCCAATTTGGTTTTAACTTGTCAACGTAGTAATTATTCAGCACATGCTGTAACAAGGGGTAAGACGTAAGATACCCATGCCTGATGCACAGTGTACAACACTTGCATCTATTATGCATTATGCATCGTAACTAGTGTGGGCCAGAGCCATAGCTATACAGCAGCTGTATGCAATGGTGTGTGTGTGTGCTTGCGCGCGTGCAAATTTTGCAACAATTCAAGGTACATCTGAGACTCCTGCATGCCGTCTTCTCGTCGCGCTCATTCTTCCAGGCAAGGCCAAGTACAAAAGTCACACGCGTTTGTCACCTTGCTCATTCCTCATCATTGCATTCTCCTCATCTCAGTCATCGCACTTCACAATATTGCCTCATTCATTACATCTCATTCATTACATCTCAAATTTTCCTCGTTTTAGTCCTCACCTGGTCCTTTTTCGCAGTTACGCATGTTCCACGTCACCACACTCAACGCTACCCACTACGAAGAGATTGAGGTAGGCATAAGTTTGATGGACAGCAAGGAAATTGCTTAAGACCTGGAAGGCAGCAATGAAGTCGATCCCCGAAGCAACTTAGCGCAAATGCTGTTGAACTGGGGATATGGTACGGAGTACGGAGGACTGAAAGGCATTAGCGTAACAGCATGCATGTACGTGGGATGGACCATGTCACTGTAACAGAATGCATGTACGTGGGATGGACCCAGAATGCAAGCACGTGGGATGGACCATGTCACTGTAACAGTATGCATGTACGTGGGATGGACCAAGTCACTGTAACAGTATGCATGTACGTGGGATGGACCATGTCACTGTAACAGTATGCATGTACGTGGGATGGACCATGTCACTGTAACAGTATGCATGTACGTGGGATGGACCATGTCACTGTAATCTGGCACAATTAATGCAAGCGCCGACGGTTAATTGCAAGCACAATAATAAGGCTTCCGATTCTTTTTGCTCATTGGTGTCAAGCAGGTAACGCACTTGTGGTTCATGTCATGCAGCAGATCGAGCCTGCAGATCCCTGCACTTGCTTCGTTGAGGCCAATCCGAATGAAAATGACCGCTGCTGAGTCTGTCTGCAGTAAGACGTGGTTTGCTACTCCCCTTGTTTTAAGTGCACCCCTGTTCACTGGCCTTTGTTCCCTCTCATGTACGCTTACCAGTTCAGAGTTTCCGTGATCATTTGGTGTTTTATGTAATCCTTGTCCCCTTGCATTCTTCAGGTGCACATGGGTAATCCTTGTTCCCTTGCATTCTTCAGGTGCACATGGGCTTCTCACCCGCGGGCCACCAGAAGGAGGCTGCATGGAACGGCGTACGCCATCACCATCTGGACGCACACCAGATGCCTGATGGCACATGGCTAGCGGCCATGGATGGTGACCGTTACGTGTCAGACTACCTCACCTTCGGGTGAGAGTGGCTGTGATTGTCGCATCAGGCGTAGAGGGTCACCAGTTGATCAAGCATGCAAATGAGTGTAGCGATCCATGACAGGTTGTCAGAATGCATTGTGTGATTCACGGACACTGTTGCTAAACGGCATACCAGCAGCCTGCACGCACTGTGTATGTACCTTAAATATAGGGTTGGCCAGAGCCATATATATAGCAGGGAATTCGCCAAACCTATGGTCATATACGGTGAATATATACGGTTCTTGCCAAACCTACTTACATACATTGCTGGTTTACGCAGTAGCACTTTTACTAAAATGTGCGTTTGTTTACAAAAGTGAGTCTGGGCTAAAGGATGGTCATTCCAGCTCTAAGCGTGACACGCTCCTCTACAAACTCATACTGTGAGTACATACACACAAGCGCAAGCACACACACACACACATGCACACTCAGGTGGCTACACCGACTGGCAGTGCTGCTGCCCCTTGCCATCTTCCTTGGCTGTGCCTCCTTCTATGCTTTTCTGTGTGGCAGTTGGAAGGCTGCTTACATCCCCCTGCTGTCATCCCTCTCCCATACCGTACCCAGAAGCAGCCCTCTGGCCTTTTGTATGCCACAGTTCTTGCACAGGTGCGCCAGTGTCTAGGGTCTGTGCTGCGTCTGGATATTGACGCGGCAGTAGCATGTTGGAACTTACAACGATAAGCTATTGTCCCCCTCTTCCCAGCCCTCTCTATTATTAGGAACCGATGTAACGATACAGTTCCTAATCTTACATCTCGAGTATGCCTTTTACAACGCGCTGCTACAACCAAACAAGAGGTTCAAACAGGTTAATACCCTCAGTCTCAAGCTGTTGTCTTTCTTTGCCCGTTCCTCAATTTTAGGAACCGAACTAGACACTAATTACAAGCAGCCCTTCTGCACTAATAGCTGCAGCTGCAGGTGTGCTGCCTGCTTTGATGTGCATCGCTCCTTTGATTCCTTGCCTTGCAGCGTCCTGAGTGTGCTTGGTGCTTTGCATGTGCAGTGAAGTTGGTAATGACCATTGTTGTGTAAGTTCCCCATGCGCTGGGTGGCATATTCCATATTCCACCCACAATACTCCTGATTGCAGCTGACATATTTAAATCTTGTCTAAAGGCATGCGCCTTCTCAAAACGTGTGCACATGCGTTGACACTCCTTTATCTGTGCTTGTTTTGTAAACTGTTATGTATTGTGTGTCAGGTGAAAAGTGTTGGCTACGGTGCAAATGCAAGATTCAGGGGCATTTAACTAAGTGCTCCAGCATGTGATATTTGGTTGTGTGATTCGCCAATGAGTGGACTTAGCTTCAAGGCTTCTTCCAACGAGTTTGCACTTATTTATAAGTGTGGCATAACTGCTTAATCTGGTACAGTTTGCCACAGCGCACACCCTGAGTGGATGCATTCACGTGTGGCACAGCTTTCACCTTAGACTCGCCAATTTATCTGCTCCTCTACAACTACCAAGAAGCATAATGAAATACATAATTGGAGTCAACCCTCAGCCAGGCTGTTTGGCTCTTTGGCTGGTGGTCGATCTTCACTGCCCCCAAAATTTTGGCGAGCTCAAGTCCAAAGAAGAACCCTAGGGCTGACCAGGAAGAGAGCTGCAATATGCCCAGCACCTTGCAGTAAGGAGTGCTTTCCTGCTACAAAACTGCTCCTCCTGTGTGTGTGCGTACGTGTGTATTTGTGCCCTCCTCTTTGTATCCTATTCAAACCTCACACACACATGCTACCTTTTGGCTTCTGCCCTCACTCTGGATTCAGGCGGTACCCAGGGAAAAGCCACAGGTCCTGGTCAGCTCTCAGTCAAGGGGCAGGGGGGGCTGGCAGCCCCCCTTCTTCTGAACGGGATGACGCAAGAGACCAGTCCAGAAAGCTGCGTCTGCCACGCACTGTGAGGGATGCATGCAACTCCCTTGCGCAAGGTGTGTGCGTTGTGTTTGTGTGTGTGCGTATGTGCGCATGCGTGCGTGTGTGTATGCGGCACACAGTTGTGAAACCTGCAGGAGGAAAGTGGAGAAGTAAAAGCAGCAAGAGCAAATGTTTTTTAATTACATGACCTGAGATTACGCACCTGATGGCCTATGCCTATGCACGAGGTTCACTCGATCTTATGCCTTCATTACCTGATAAGTTTATTAGGCTCAGGGCGCCACATCGTTAAGCATTTCCGACTCTATTTGTTGGTATAAGAAAACAGACTGGTAACTGGTAACTACCAAAACAATGTACAACTTTACTGTCAAGCATGCCTCCGGTGCTTACTTTCAAAAGTACCATGTTCTACACAAGCTGACAAGGCTCTAGAAAAATTTACAGCCGGCATGTAGAGCTATGGAACCAACCTCTTGCTTCGTAATTGCTTTGTAGTTGCTCCGTAGTACCACTCATCATTGGACAGAAAGGCTCAGCAGGCAGGAAGGCTGAGTTTCAGGAAAAACAAGCACAACATACGATAGACAGATATGAAAAGACGCAGATTTAAACTGCAGCACACAAAGTCAGCACACAAAGTCAATTGACCAGACAAGACAGCAGCTAGAATAACTCACAACACTTTGCCTTCCAACATGCCACAAAAGGAAGGAAATTTGCTACCGCGGACTGGCACGACTGGCGCAGGAAGCCTCAAGCAGCAGCAGCTAACGCGGAGGCTCCTCCTGCAAAACCTGGCATCCTGGGCAAGCAGCATCTGTTTGGTGTCTCCCTGTGGCGTTGGTTCACCGTAACTGTGCTGACGTGCCTGGGTGCTCTCTTGCTACTTTTCATCTTGTGGTTTTTTTTCAAGATGGAGGTACGCACTGATGTGTTTGTGTATGTGTGATTTATTTCTGTCGCCGTTGCTTAGACTTACTGCCACAGTGCTGCCCTGCTTAAGTGCGCTCTCGCTGCTCTGCGTCCTTTGCCTTTCTCCATAAGATCAAAGTGCTTGTATCGGCGTTCCCTGTGTGCCAGTGAGTGCTTATGCTGCGTTGAGGCTGTGCAGACATGTCTAAGTGCCTCCTTATTACTCTGCTCTGCAGTTCAATTTTCTTATTGTTGCTAGTTTGAGGTGCACGCACAAAGTTTCTGAGCTAGATGTGTGGGTGAGCATGTGTGTTACAGTTTCCACGCTTGTTAGCCATTTCCTTTGAGATCAAGCACGTGCACATGAGCCACCTATTGAGTAACAAAGAAATGTAGGAAACAAGAGCCCATCGCTGAAGGAGGAATTTCCTTGAACTGATACGCTGCTAGCTCAGAAGCTGCCAGGTCAACCAGCTCAAGACTTTTCATATCCCGCTTCATGCCAACTCGTCTCAGCATTGGTTATCCTGTAATTATCTATTTATGTCGTAGTTGACCTTTGAGATCACATGTGCATGCTCCAACCCTTGCACGTGTGCTCAGCAGGTCATGGTGGTGATCATGGTCCAACCCTTATCATGCTCCAGGTCATGATGGTGATCATGGTCCAACCCTTATCATGCTCCAACCCTTGCACGTGTGCTCGGCAGGTCATGATGCTGATCATGTGGTACACCTTTGAGATGACATGTGCACGCTCCAACCCTTGCACGTGTGCTCGGCAGGTCATGATGCTGATCATGTGGTACACCTTTGAGATGACATGTGCACGCTCCAACCCTTGCACGTGTGCTCGGCAGGTCATGGTGCTGATCATGTGGTACATCAAGACGTTTGGTGGGGAGCCAGGCCCTCTTCCTGTAGATGGTCACTTCTCCAAGTTCTCACTGCTGGTCATGTCTTTTGAGGCCAGATCACTGCCACTACAGGTATGTGTGTGCGTGTGTGTGTGTGTGTGTGTGTGTGTGTGTCAGGCTCAAATGCGTGGGCACGTGCCACGTGTCCATTTTGCTTATTTAGTTGGTGCAATTTTACCTTGGTGCCAGTTGCATGCTTATGAGGCCCAAATGCTGCCGCTTCAGATGAGTCTGCAGTATGAGCATTAGTATGTGCTTGCATGAGCATGCGTATGTCTGTATATGCTTGTTTATGATAGATGGAGTGATTTTCTTGGTTTTGTTGACCTTCATCACATAATGTAAATGTAGGCACCCTTATTTCTTCCGCACCCCCATCCGCTGTCAGGCTTTGAAATGTAGAAAATCACATAAGACTCATAAGCATTAATAACATCCAAGCATGGGATTGCTTGTGTTGTTGGACGGGTCTGGCCTGAACACGGACCACTAGGCTTCAGAGCACTAATCTTATCAGCAATGTAACCACCCCCTCACATGTAGATTAAATCTTAACTTGCGGCTCGCTCTCAGGCTTTGAAAAGCACTGAAGCCAAGTTTCATTACACGTTTGCCCATGATACTGTATAAACCCTAGTTCGCTTTCAGGCCTGTGTGAGGCATTACAGTCAGCTTTAATTTGTGTAAAATCCTGGTGCCTCCACATATCCAATCCGCTCTCAGGCCTTCGTGAAGCACTACAGCCAGTGTGCAAGTGTAGGCGAGATCGTAGTGGTGTGGAACAGAGGTCCTCCCCCAGACACCCACGTGCTCAACAGTCGTGTGCCTGTGCGTGTGCGTGTGGAGCCTGAAAATTCCATGAACAACCGCTTCAAAGTGGACCCGGATCTGAAGCACAGGGGCGTGTTCATGCTGGATGACGACATCCTGATGTCGTGCGCAGACATAGGTGAAGGGCATTCACTGCTGTACATTTTCTGATAGCATTCTGTTTGTTTTGAGCTCGCTGCTTGCCTGACTCCCTGCCGTATTGTGCAGATCAAGGTAACAAATCTCTGTATCCTTTAATATCTCTATTAGGTTTAATTGTAGTGCGATGAAATACCTTTGGTCAGGCCCACCATTCCTGTTTTATAAAACTAACCTGCACGCTTTTCACCCTGTAAGTAGTCAGGACCTTAGTTTGACATATCTAAGCACCCCTGCACACTCAGTTTGTGCAATTGAGTGTCCAGGTGGGCAGGGTGGAAATCCCTGCCAAAAAATGGATTTCCAAAAGCTCCTCCCCGGTGCCATCAACTTACCAGGGGTATTTGCAATAATATTGGGGACATTTTGGTGAAGGTCCGGGGGTCTGGGGTGATGGTCTGGTTTTGAACCCCCTTTTGGCAGGGGAAAGTGCGATTTGCAATCAGGCACCAACATCTATACCGTTTGGGGTCGCGTCTGTTTTGCTGAACATTATAAAACATATTAATAATGTCCGGCCATTAAAATATAAGTTTGCTGGCCTTTTTTTGGAGCTGTCGAAACACAGTGTACTCGGAGATGGACTGACCAGAGCCTGGTATATTTCGGAAATCTCAGTTATCGCTGCCCACCACGGCCCATCTCCAGCATTCCAGACCATGTTACTTAACAGGACATGCCCTGGGAGCATACTGAAGGACTCCCGACACCCAGGTGGTGGCCAGAAAGCGTGTTTCTGGGGTTTCCAGAAATGCACCATGTTTGCCCAGCAAACAGGCCCACGCCCTAAATCCTTTGGGGGCAATTTCCACCCCCCCATTTTTTTGCTGTAATGGGTATGGTTTTACGCAAAACGTGTCTGGGAACAAAAAAATGGTGGAAAAATGGTGAAAATTGGATTTGGAGTCACATTTCTGTACCCATGTATGGGTACAACCACCTTTTGGCAGGGAAATGGCACAAATCCAGCCCCCGACGCACACAGCAGACCCCATACCCTTTTTTGTTAAATGTGTTCTTTTTTACTACCCTGGCCCATTGAGTCGAAGAACGATGAGGTTTAGGACGAAATTTGGCTGGGAATGGTGGGCCTGACCTTTGGTGTGAGGCGTCTATTGCTGTCTTAAATTCTGCTATTTGCCGTGATTGCAAAAAGTGTATTTTGAACTCATGACAATATGTGTCACGTGAAAACATGCAGACTTCTGTTCCTTCAGTTAGCATTGGCAACCATATATTTGAGTAGTTTACATTGCCTAAATGCTGCAGCTACAGATGATGCGGTGTGCAGGTAGCATTGAAATGCATTTCTCCTTTTTGATGGCCAAAACAATTCCCGTGATGCATCTGTCTACCCTGGATTCTGGCGCTTTTTGCAAAGCAAGGTGCCTTGCTATATTGGCGGCCACTAGTGTTTGTATGCAGGGAGGATCATTTTATTGTGATGCAAGTGCAGCTCGTTAACAAGCTCGGGACACACACACACACGCAAACACACGCAAACACACATACGCGCATACACGCATACACACATACACGCACACACACACATACGCCTGCAGTAGCCTTTGAGCCGCAGCAACCCATCAGGACATCACGACAAACCTGCTTCCAATAAATATAACACTGGCTGCTAACATTGATATAACACTGTATGAAAATGAACAACAAGCTGCCAAATATTCAAGACACTGGCTGTACATACTTAAGTAAATACAAGTGTTCCTCTTTAGATACTGCAATTATTTTTGGTAACCTTTTCTGAAGGCAGCACCCTGATTACATCAATTTCAGCAGCCGCAACCCTTCTGTTGCACACTGTCTTCCTGCTTTTCTACCCCCCCAGAATTTGGCTTCTCTAAGTGGAGACAGCACCCAGAGCGAATCACTGGTTTTTACGCTCGCCTGCTGGAAGGAGAAGTGCCAAATTACCACTGCACGCATGTAAGTGGTGAAGGAACAAAATAAGAAGAGCAATCTGGTTGCATGCACTCCTTCACGCGCGTTTGGCGTTTAGTTGTAATCACACTTTCCTTTTTGGCTTACCTTTCTAATGTTTTTGGTCCATACATCCCCCTATGAAATCAAAGAAAGCGTTTATGATTTTTTAGTTAGATAAGAGTCATGACGAATTGCTGGCAAACAGAGCTTGCACCACCACCCTTGCACCACCAATGAATTGGGTGAGAACGCACATGATCAGAATAGTTAACAGTCAGCATGACTGGGACCATGAGGCAGTCACACTCCCCACATCATTTATTAACCATCATCTTATTCAGCTTTGATATAAACTTTACATCTTGCGCTCATGCTTTCATCAATCCTTGTGCTTCTCCTGCTACAAGGAAAAAGTGCCCTACCGTCTCAGAGTACCACGGAATGCAAAGGAGGGAGCTGTCGATGCACCTCCATCGCAGTGTCAGATGCTCACCTAGAGTCACGGACACTGGAACTTGGTGCTGGCGGCTGCTCAATTCAAAGTCCATCGTACAACCTTGTTTCTGTAATGTCTGCATTACAGTGCGAGATGCACACCTACAGCCGTGGACATTACAACATCGTGCTAGCGGGTGCCAGCTTCATGGACAGCCACCTGGTTTTCCCGGCGTACAGCGCTCTCATGAACTCGGCTGTGAGTGGCAGGTTGCTGTAGATGATACGGTACTTTACAGGAGAAAAAGAGACGATGTTGTAGTTTTACTTTCTGGTCCAGGTGGTTCACTGTCTGTCTGAGCAGGTGCTTCACCAAAACAGGTTTCTGCCTTAAATCGTTTGCCTGAAACTACTCATTTCTCATTTCAGAATTACACCAATGCAAAGGGCGCTTGCTCGTCCTTTTTCCCAACAACAACTTCGCTTACATGCATACATGTGCTCTACTCATGTGTCCTCCTCCTCCTCTCCAGTTGGGGGATGGGGGATGCAAAATACCGTATTTTTTATACCTGCGAATAACAGATGCTGCATCTGGTTCCCTTCACTACTGCTCCTTGACTGCACTCCAATAACGCATCACTAAACGGTTGCTCAATGCGGTCAGCCTGTCAGTACTTGAATATGAAATGCTCTAATGCCGTTTTTTGTTCCTGCCGAACCACCAGAATGCCACCTAACTGCCCTCAAATTAGCAGCTGCAAATATTGCTATTTGAACCGAACGCTCAGCAACGTCAATGTTACCTTTTCTGTACAGGGTCGTGCATATGTAGATCGCGTATTCAACTGTGATGACCTTCTTGTCAACTACCTCATGGCTGCGAAGCTCAACACGTCGCAAGTAAGCAAAGCAGCTCATTGGAACGGTCTCTCTTCTACGGAACATACCTCTTCTACGGAACATCAGACATCAACCTTTGAGTCTCAGGCTTCCGTCTGCAAAGCACTGCTTGCATACAATTGGAGCAGGCATCAGGGGGAATGTTGTGTCTCAGCTATTTGAGAGCAGGGAGTACCTTCACGTCTCCATTTATCCTTCTGGCATCCACCCCTGTCCTATTGATTGTTGCTACAACTAAGTATATATTTGTTCTGCTCCCTTGTTTTTTCTGCAATTGGCATGTGCAATGGAGGCGCCTTTGCAAGTGCGCACCTTTACAAGTTTGTAGTCACCTTATTTTTGGCATCTTTGATCTTAAGACATGATCTTTAGATCTACCTGGAGTATCTGTATCTCACAAGTCTGTCGCTGCCCCCTTACTTTCACAGCACGCACAGTGGGTGCGCCCTCGGAAGCGTGTCGATGTGGGTCGTCTAACCAGCACTCGCCTGAGCGGGGCCCGGAACGTTGCTCCCATTCGACATCAATGCACAGAGGTTAGCAAAAGTGTTCAGGTTTTTGTTTTGGTCTATGTTGTGTGAGGTGGTGCGTAGAGCGGGTCGATGCACAAATATCCAGGATGTGTCACAAAGCGTGTTCATATTATACACCATTATATCCTTAACTTCACAACATAGTCATGCCTTATTTAACGTATGAAATGTCCCTAAAGTCCTTATGATACATCTCTGACGAATTCGTTGGGTGTGCCAATGATTTAAATTGAGTTTACGTAGGCCTTGTCTAATCAGAAGTTTTTCCTAGCGCACATTTGATCTATGTTGGAGGGGAGACGAGTAGTAATGTAGGCTCCTGCTAGTGCGAGCGCTTGCTTAAGAGTTTTGCCTGCATCACGCTGCTCTCTATCCGCGTAAACCTTTGCTCTCTTTCAGCAGGTCTCCCTCTCTTGCCCGTATCTTTCATTAACTTGCAGGACTTCGCTGCAATGTTTGGCAATCCATTAAAGGCACGTGCATACCCTTTGGACTTCATGGGACTGGGCAAACCTCTGTGCCTGGGCTATCTGGGTTGCATGTACATATGAGCCACACGTTGTGTACACAAAATGACAAGGTATGAGAAGAAAGAGGGAAGCTGAAAGGGAGCACATTAGCCAGAGCCCCACCAAAGGGTGCACAGAAGACAGGTATTGCATTTCAATGCTGCATGTATGTACCATACATCATGAGCATGTATATGTATATGAAACGTAGGGTTGTAGAGAGGTAGATAAAAACGAGTGGAAAATCTTTAACATGCTTAAAAGGAGGGTCTGTAATTAAAAATGTTGAATGTTGCTGTCTTACACATGTCCGTTGGATGCCTTGGATACCAATGAGGGTCAACTGGCCTCTTCCCTGCATGATTTTAATCGGCACCCCTTGACGCTTTCACTACACTACTTGGCGCTCCAATTTTTTACGAGCCACTGAATCTGTTTTCTTTTTTATCGCTGCGGACATTATTACATGCGTACTTTTGTTTCGACATGTGTCAGTTATACGAAGCTGCTTACCCCCTTCGCCATGGCTGACAGGAACACCGGGAACATGTCATGACACCTTATTTTTACACAAATTGTTGGTCATGATCTTAGTAATGTACGGATTATTATGCTGTCCTAATTCAAACAAGTGTGAAATGGGTTACTGTAAAGTACTGTTAACTGATAATTCTGAGTTTCTTGAACAAGAAATGTTTGGGTATATATTTGTGGTCACATAAGGGGATGACTTCCAGCCAAATTCATCGGCTGCCAACTGGTCTCGGCCAGCCACAAATATATCCATAAGCACAATAGTAGTGAAAAGAATGTGGGGGAAAACTCTAGAATTCTGCCGATTAGGAATCAGACTTGCTTAGATAAAGGAAGGAGATTGTTCTGCTGAGGACGTTCAAAAACGAGTTGACAATAGGCTAGGCTGGTGGGTTTAAGAATCAAAGAAAAGATTCTGCTAGTCCAAGGAACCCCAATAAAAACGTACCAAACAAGGCTTGCCTAAAAACCGTAATGCAGTGAGAGCTGCCCATAACCGAACAGATGCATGGCCCTGCCAATCCTCTGGCTATGAAAGCAAGCTTTTTTGCCTTTTGGCGTGTTACATAGGTCAAAGGGAGAAAGCAAACTCCCTACTATGAGGCTGAGATCAAGCCGAGGCAGACAATATAAAAAGAGAGAGGGGGAAGTTGCAACATACACGTGGAGCATACAAAAGCAAGCGAGGGGAAAAGGGGTGTCTATGTAAAAACGTTTGCAAGAAAAAAGGCTTTCAATCAAGAAGTTTGACTGCTCGCCTGGTGTTCATAAGGGGGGTAAGGGTTACACAGCTATATCCGCCTGGTGTTCATAAGGTAGGGTTACGCACCATATCTATGCCTCTGGGGGGCATCTGAGCGGAAGCTTGGAAAACGCCTGTAACCCTGAATATCTATGTAATAACGTTTGCAAGAAAAAAGGCTTTCAATCAAGAAGTATGACTGGTGTTCATAAGGTAGGGTTAAGCACCATATCTATGCCTCTGGGGGGCATCTGAGCGGAAGCTTGGAAAAAGCCTGTAACCAAATCAGAAAGGCGCTTCCATTTGGCGCATACGTGCACATGTACACCAAACCTCGGAACACGTGTTCTCAGCATTCGATGCATAGACCTGTTTGGACGGCAAGGGTAAGGGTAAGGGTAAGGGTTACACAGCTATATCCGCCAGCGAGGGCAGTTGAGCTATAGCATAAAAAAGCCAGCTTCAAGAAGAGAAAGAGGCCAGACTGAACAAG
>Ga0307945_1002700_pt1 | contig 14436 bp, 15 predicted proteins | sample OrgLakmetagen228_FD_201818 | JGI IMG/M metagenome (GOLD analysis project Ga0307945, IMG submission 201818) | Saline water microbial communities from Organic Lake, Antarctica - #228 | ecosystem: Environmental > Aquatic > Non-marine Saline and Alkaline > Saline | place: Antarctica: Organic Lake...
GAAAAAGGAGCAGATTTGTACCCTTTTTGTCCTGGTGGGGGCACCGGAAGGGGAATTTAGGGGGGGGAGGGGCAGGGGGTTTCAGCCCAAAAATCATTCGTGCCTATCCAACATTTTTTCTTCTGGCGCCTCCTGAACCTGCTCAAGAAAATGTTACACCAACCTGTGTAGCCTGCTGTCCTCTACGCACTTTTGAGTGCAGCACTGCTCCTAATCCATAACAAACAAGCTTCTAAGCCCTGCCCTTGTTGTTACAGTGAGCTGTGTTACTGTGGTACCTGCCCTTGTTGTTACAGCGAGCTGTGTTACTGTGGCACCTGCCCTTGTTGTTACAGTGAGCTGTGTTACTGTGACACCTGCGCTTGTTGTTACAGTGAGCTGTGTTACTGTGACACCTGCGCTTGTTGTTACAGTGAGCTGTGTTACTGTGAGCTGTGTTACTGTGAGCTGTGTTACAGAGTTTCCAGAGTTTACAGAGTAAGCCATCAGTCAAAACGTGCGACTGCTAGGCTGTGTTACTGTGGTACCTGCCCTTGTGCACTGTTGCGTCTCCAGGCAGATTCAATAACAGCCGTGCAGGCAACGTAAACCGCATGTGTGTTTGTGTGTGCGTATGTGTGTGTGAGTTTGTGTGGGTAGGTATGTGTGTGCCGGCAGTGTAAACGGCAGCCCTCACTAAAACCGCATAATTGTGCATGCAACGTTAACCACACAATCGTGCACGTAGTGTAAACCACACAATCGTGCACGCAGTGTAGACTGTACAATCACGCAGTGTAAAACCGCATTTTAAACTGCACAATCATGCACGCAGTGTAAAACCACACAATCGTGCATGCAGTGTAAAGTAAACAATCATGCACGCAGTGTAGACTGTACAATCACGCAGTGTAAAACCGCACAATTGTGCACGCAGTGTAAAGTAAACAATCATGCACGCAGTTTAAACTGCACAATCATGCACGCAGTGTAAAACCGGACAATTGTGCACGCAATGTAAAACCGCATCCCTCACTAGAACCGCAGTGTAAACCGCGTCCTCACTAGAACCCCAGTGTAAACCACACCCGTCACAAAAACAGGGCCACTTAGGCACCGAATGTGAGAACGTCCTCCGTTGCAAGACGGGAATGAAATGGAAAGCTATTGATCGTGGATAAGAAGAGTCACTGACTGGGTAGGCTTGGGAGGCCATCAATTGTGAAAGCCGAGTTTCAACAGGGTCTATTAGGTTCAAGTTCATGTTGAAGGTCCCCATGATGCTTCCACCTGAGAGCAGCTGCCTATGTCATTGCCCATATTACTACCTGATGTCGAGCTTGTATATATTGTTTTTGCAATTGCCTGTGGCTTAAGCACCTTCAGGGAATGACCAAACAAACTCTTTCGCGCAGCTGTCGCGAGCGCAGAATGGCTCCCTTATTTATGCTGCAGAATGGCTTCCTTATTTTGCTTGCCCAGTAGGTAACAAACAAAGCCCTCTGGAGAGCGGCTTGCTTAGTTTATTTCCAGAATTCGGGCAAAGGGTGAGACCAAAGGTGGATGGTTGACCGGGTACCATAAATAAATCCTCTACCTTGTTTCGGCTTCATTGAAGTGCTGAGGCAAAGGGTGAGACCAAAATTGGAGGGTCTGACTGAGAACCAGATATCAGCCCCTTGCTAATCGAAATAGGTGTGACTCCTGCATCGTGGTTGCTAGCATCTGCGTTTAAAGAGCTGCTGCTCAAAATGTGCGAACAGCAAAGTAATCACGGTTTTGGTATTGAGGGTACAGACGTTTGGACACGTAATGGAGACAGCTGAAAATTGGGGTTAGTAGTTGCCTTGAGGACATAAGCAAAGCACACGGAGGATATGGGTTCAGGGCATGGTCTTGAGCATGCTACCTAGAACCTAGGCCTTGAGCATGATACCTAGAACCCAGGCCTTGAGCGTGTTACCTAGAACCTAGACCTAGAAGAAGTCAATCATGGAATTGAGGTTAATAAGGGCATGGTCTTGAGCAGGTTACCTAGCCAATCATGGAAGTGGGGTTAAGGGTATGCCTTTGCAACTTGCAACTGATGCAGGGTGAGCATCGTATGAGCAAAAGCACAAGCATACAGTTGTCCACATGTGTACTCACACACACACACACGCACACACACACACATGTACACACCCGTGTGCACACACGCGTACAACACATGCAGAGAATGGGGCTTAGAGCGGGGACTGGCGATCGGTGTGGCCTTGGTGTCATGCATGCCAGGCGGCACTGCATCCAATATAGTGGCTTTCATAGCAAGGGTGAGCGTGCTTGCATCCTTTGGCATGAAGTATGAGCGTGTTTGCATCCTTTGGCACGACGTATGAGCGTGCATGCACCCATAATAGTGGCTCTGGGCATACACTTCCAACATTACAAATTTCATCCGCATGGATGAGCGCGTGCATGCATCCATCACAACGGTCATCCCCTCATAGATGTGCTTGGTATGCATTCAACATTGCGGATTTCATTCGCATGGATGAGCGCGTGCATGCATCCATCACAACGGTCATCCCCTCATAGATGTGCTTGGTATGCATCCCACATCTGACATTATTGCATGGTAACCGTGTTTCTACGGGTGTCCTGTGAATTGCGCATACCTGGGCACATGCTTTCAAAAGTGTATGCACCAGCAGCGCTGTTACAGCGCACATGTCCTCTCTAGTGTGTGCTCTTTTGTATATGCACGGCAGTGCCGCTGTAGTACATTAGCCTGTCGCTTTTGTAGTACAGTAGTACAGTAGCCTGCCACTTCAGTACAGAAATACTGTATTTTTTATGGTAGCACAGTAGTACAGTAGTATGCCGCTCCAGTACAGTAATACTGTAGTATGGTAGTACAGTAGTACAGTAGTCTGCCGCTTCAGTATAGTAAATACTGTAGTACAGTAATACAGTAGCCTGCCGCTTCAGTACAGTAATACTGTAGTATAGTAATACAGTAGCCTGCCGCTTCAGTACAGTAATATTGTATTTTAATGGTAGTACAGAGTCTGCCGCTCCAGTGCAGCAATACAGTAGTCTGGTAGTCCAGTAAAACAGTAGTATAGAAGTACAGTAAAACAATAGTAAAATAGTACAGTAGTACATTAAAACTATAGTACATTAGTATAGTAGTACATTAAAACAATAGTACAATAGTTTAGTAGTACAGTAATACTGTAAAATAGTAGTACAGTAGTACAGTAGCCTGTCACTTCAGTACAGAAGCCTTCATCGCAATGTCACACACATCCCTTCTTCACATTTGCTATGACACTTGATGCCACTTTGCTGTGTTATGCATGTGCACATGTGCATGCTTCACCATCTGTACCATGCAAGCTCCACCATCTGTGCCATGCATGCTTCACCATCTGTGCCATGCAAGCTTCACCATCTGTGCCATGCAAGCTTCACCATCTGTGCCATGCAAGCTTCACCATCTGTGCCATGCAAGCTTCTCCATCTGTGCCATGCAAGCTCCACCATCTGTGCCATGCAAGCTTCACCATCTGTGCCATGCATGCTTCACCATTTCCATTCATTCAACGCACCTGTATGAACGCTTGATGCCGATCTCCAGTAATGTGTGGGCTGAGCTATTTTCATGGGACTCGTTCATATTTCTGCACTACGGCAACGCTACTGCTGTGCTACACGTGCTGTATCATTTTCGTTCATATTTCTGCACACCTTTACTGATCATATTTCTGCACACCTTTACTGATGCCAATCTGCCATGCTACTACATATGCTATGCATATTTGTGTCCTTCAACTTCAAGCTGACTTGCCAGCTCTAGAGCACACCCTTCTTGCATACCACCCATACCACCTAACTCCCTTCTTGTGTAACACCCTCTCTGCCCTTCTTGCATAACACCTAACTTGCATAACACCCAACTTTCATAACACCCATTACACATAACACCAAATCCCCACTCATGGCACATGGCACATGGCACATGGCACATGGCAATGCTCGTGACGCACCGTAGCCTGGTAGTGCAAATCTTATCTGTTGCTGTGACGCACCGTAGCCTGATAGTGCGAATGTGGCCTGGTGTCATCAATTGGTGGAATTACATTATAGCCTGATGATGTCAACACCAGTGGAAATGCAGGATGGTCTGGTGGTGTGGACAGTCGGTGGAAATCAATATTAATTTAGAACCTAGCATTAACCCTTAAGTACCCCTTGTAGCCCGTTTCCAACCCCTGTCCAAAACCCAAGCAGAAGGGAACCTGAGTCCTTTGGACGATGGTTCCAATATGGCCTGGTAATATCCACCAGTGGAAAAATAATGTAGCTTGGTGGTGTAGAGAGTTGGTGGAAATACATTTAGCCTGATGACGTCGACAGATGGGTTTTAGCATTCCATAGCCTGATAGCGGCAAGTGCCAGGACAAAGACCACACGCAATCCAGAGCACACAATGCACACCACCACATTCTGAGTGTGGTGTGCCGCTCAATGTGAGCGTCAGTCATTCTTCTCAAACAGCGACTGGCTTCACAGTGCGCCCTTGGCACAGCAATGACGAGCGCCGGTGCCTCACTTAAGACTAAACAGCACACTCGTACTGTTGCAGTGTGACATGCCGCTCAGCGTAATGATGACGAGCGCCAGTACCCTCATGGCCATTGCCGCCACACCCCTGCTGTCCTCCATCCTGGTAAGGGAAATGTTTGTTTCTGCTGTGCGCGTGCATGTTTGTGCGCGCTTTGTAATACTAAGCCTTTGGGCAGGGAGATCATGGCCGTGACTGCCACACCCCTGCTGTCCTCCATCCTGGTAAGGAGATATTTTGTTTCTGCTGTGCGTGTGCATCCTAATCCTTTATTAAGGATATTTGTAATACGCTTTGTAATACTAAGCCTTTGGGCAGGGAGCTCATGGCCGTTGCCGCCACACCCCTGCTGTCCTCCATCCTGGTAAGGAGATAGTTTGTTTCTGCTGCGCGCGTGTACGTTTGTGCGCGCTTGTAAACAAGTCTGGGGTGATACAATTTATAAACAAGTTTGGCACATATACCACGTATATACGCCGTACAATATCTATCGGTTTTTCATTGTGCGCGCTTTGCAATACTAAGCCTTTGGGCAGGGAGCTCATGGCCGTGACTGCCACACCCCTGCTTTCCTCTGTCCTGGAAAAAGTAAGGCGTGTGCTTCTTTTGTATTGCTCGTGTGTGCGTGCTTCGTGGATCCTATTCCTTTATTTAGGATATAATGTTGATATAATGTTGGCTTGTTTTTATACTGCACATTTCTTTTTTGGTCTTGTTGTGTGACAATCACGCGTACTGTCTACCAGCTGAGCCTATCTCACTAGTATTTGTTGCCAGAATTGCGTGCATACACCATTCATGACCGTACATTTGATAAGTTCCCTATTTAAAGTGCTGCGTGCATACAGTCTGTACATGGTTCTGGCTAGCCACTACACACACATACGCACACCTTCACACACACATACTAGCACACAGACACAAGCACACACACACCTTCTCACACACACATACTAGCACACACACACACGCACACACACACACATCCACACACGCACACACAGGTCGGTCAACTGGTGAATTTGGACCCCAAGGCCATGTTCCTTTCAGTGCTGCAGCTGGTGCTGGCCCCTGTCCTCATCGGTGCTACCATCAACACGCTTCTCCCCAAATTTGTGAGTCGTCAATGATCGGTTGCTTGATTGGCAATTGGTGGCATGGTGTTCTTGAACGCAAACCTCGTTCTCATAGATTGAGCAGCCATTCCAGGTTGAATGCCTTTGTAATCCAAACTTAACTAAACTAAACTTGAACGCAGAAGTCTTGGACAGCGCTATCATAACCACCCTCTTACCCCAGTTTGTGAGTCTTCAATGGTCGATCTGTTTTCTTTTGGCCTTAATAGGTACCCTTACTATCACGCTCCTCCCCAAAACTTAGAAATTATCTAAACGACTAATCATCTTATTACCTGCACGCCTTGCTCAACCGTTAGCACCCCCTTATGTTGAATTTAGCGCTTTTCGTGGCTCTTGAATGGTGGCTCTTTTTCCTTATTTGCCATTTTGTTGCATGTTGTACTGCAATCCTGCACGCAGGTTTCCAATGCACACTTTGCCGTGCTTTGAATTGACGCATCGTGTGTACGTGCACCATATATGATATTTATGTACGTGCACCATCTTTTCCTAGGTGTCCAAAGTGAGGCCTTTCATGCCCATGGCTGCCACCGCAATCGTGGTTCTAATTGTGGGCTCCATGATCGCATGCAATGTGGACATCATGGCCAGCTATGGCCCTCAGGTAGGAATTCGCCTTGTCATGGTTGTTATGCATGCAATGTGGACATCATGGCCGGCTATGGCCCTCAGGCATAAAATAGCCTTGTTATGGTTGTTATTGTTACAATGGTCACAAGAGGGAGCGGCCATCAGCCAGGTTGTTTGGCCGATCAGCTGCTGACTGGTCTCGGCCAGTTACAAATAAATCCACGAGGTCAAGTACTAAGGAAGAAAAAGTGCAACTTTTGGTAACGGGTGGACGTCATGGCCAGCTTGAAGCATCATGACTCAGAATTTGAATGCCACGGCCTGCTTTCAGCCGTGAAAGCTAAAAGCTGGCCATGACCCATGCCGATCCGGCTTCCAATGTCATGACCCAGACTATAAACGTCATAGTCAGCTTTCAACATCAGGGTCCAAACCAATTCAGCTCTGCCCCTCAAGCATACATAGTACGGTTAATACTATTTTCTGCAACTGCAGCCTTGGATTATGTGGCTGTATGGGATCCTTTTGCCGTGTGGACATCATGGCCAGCTTTGGCCCTCAAGCATTTAAAAACACGGGCAATGTCAATTCCTGCAACCGCAGCCCTCAATTGCATGGCTGTGTGGAATTCATGCCCTTGTTTGTCCTACCTGCATGCAAGTGATATACAGACTTCATGAGCTGCACACACACACACACACACACACACACACACATACACACACACAAATATCCTGCAGAGCTCATCGTCAGTCAATGCAGTGCACATTGTGCACACCTCATACTCATTTGTGCGCACACGCACACACACACACACATATACACATACATACACATTCACATGTACAGGTCATACCTGCTGTGTTCACCCTCCATGGATGCGGCTTTTTCCTGGGCTACTACGTCAGCAAGCTTTTTGGGACATCCGACAAGGTGTCACGCACAAACTCTATAGAAGTAAGTAGCATGCGCACACACACACACAAACACCCACACACATACTCACAAACACACACACAAACACACACACATACACGTGCGCGCACACACACATGCACTTTCATGTGCATGCACACGCGCACATGCGTACGCATGCACAGACACACACGCACACACACATAAGCACGCACACACACATACACACACATACACACGTACACACACGCACACACACAACACACAGGTGGGCATGCAGAGCTCAGCCCTAGCAGCAGTTCTTGCCAAGCTTCATTTCCCGGATCAGCCCATGGTAAGCCTGGATGTTACGCCAAGCACATTCAGAGTTTGTGTCTAGCGCGATCCAGCCAAACACTCTCATCCCTCACACATCTCAGAGATTGTGTCTGGCGCGATCCAGCCACACACTCTCATCCCTCACACATCTCAGAGTTTGTGTCTGGCGCGATCCAGCCAAACACTCTCATCCCTCACACATCTCTTAGGATGGCAGTCAAGTGCCTCGACTGATGATTTAAACCCCCAGTCAAGTGCCTCAACTGATGATTCAAACCCCTAATGGTTACAATGGTTACAATGGGGGGTGACCTTCAGCCAGGTAGTTTGGCTGATGATTTAAACCCCTAAAGACTGTAAGCCGTTTCCCATTGTGATCTTGACCAAACGCTCTTGTCCGCCACTTTCCTCCTCCCCACTGCTCGGCTTTTCATCCACGACCATCGTGTCCTATCAAGGGTGGCAACACCTGAGCTCATGAATAGGGTTGGCCAGAACCATATATACACGGTGTATGTACGGTATTTTTGGCAGGGAAACCACCAAATAACGGTCATATACAGTGTATATATACGGTTGTGACCAACCCTACACATGAAATACGACTGCGCACAGGTAACACATTTTGTGCACACCTGCACACCTAAATACTTTTGCACCTCCACTTCCTGTGCACCTCCCAAAACAAACCTTCACCACTTTCTGTACACCGACGCACACCATGATGCGTGCTTAGGGTTGGCCAGAACTGCGTAAATGACCGTATGTTTGGTGATTTCCCTGCCGAAACTAAGTATATACAGATATACACCGAAAAACACATATATGGTTATGGCCAACCCTATGTGTGCTCCTTCTCCCATGCACCTCTTTATTCCACAGCTGTTGCACCTACTCACACCATAGCTTGTGCACCTGTACAATGTACAATCTGTGCCTCTCCTTATTACATGCACCTGCACAGTCTGTGCATCTGTGCAATCTGTGCAATATGTGCAATCTGTGCCTCTCCTTATTGCATGCAACCTCAAAGTCTGTGCACCTGTACAATATGTGCAATCTGTGAAATCTGTGCCTCTCCTTATTGCATGCAACTTCAAAGTCTGTGCACCTGTACAATATGTGCTATCTGTGAAATTTGTGCCTCTCCTTATTGCATGCAACCTCAAAGTCTGTGCACCTGTACAATATGTGAAATCTGTGAAATCTGTGCCTCTCCTCATTGCATGCAACTTCAAAGTCTGCGCACCTGTACAATCTGTGAAATCTGTGAAATCTGTGCCTCTCCTTATTGCATGCAACCTCAAAGTCTGTGCACCTGTACAATATGTGCAATCTGTGAAGTCTGTGCCTCTCCTTATTGCATGCACCTGCACAGTCTGTGCATCTGTGCACCTGTACAACCTGTGAAATCTGTGCCTCTCCTCATTGCATGCAACTTCAAAGTCTGTGCACCTGTGCAATCTGTGAAAGCTGTGCCTCTCCTTATTACATGCACCTGCACAGTCTGTGCATCTGTGCAATCTGTGAAATCTGTGAAATCTGTGCCTCTCCTTATTGTATGCAACTTCAAAGTCTGTGCACCTATACAACCTGTAAAATCTGTGCCTCTCCTCATTGCATGCAACCTCAAAGTCTGTGCACCTGTGCAATATGTGCCTCTCCTTATTGCATCACGCTTGCACCCCTTAATAGGAGGGAGCGTTTCAAATGACACAGTACACGGCACTTGTGTCAAAAGAGAGAAAAAGCCACGCTGGTAGTGTGAACACATTCAGCTTGATTAAAAAGGGAAAGAACCTGAGGAACTCTCACTCCTGAAAATAGCGCATAGGCCGTCTGATGAGGATCAGGGGAGTTGTGTGCAGAGACAACCACACCCTTGTCTTCAAAGGCCACTTAATGAGGATCATCAGGGGGGCCGTGTGCTGAAGCAAGCCTGTTATTAGCTAGGGATTTGACCTATTATATGCAAGGGAGTGAGTTCATCTCCCTATGCTAAAAGGATAAAAAGGTTAAAATAGGCACCAGGATCACGGCAGTAGTCCTCCCTCTCTGTTGTTGCTCATGCCGCTCTTTTAACCCCAGAAATACTAGTTATGGGGTCGCTCTTTTAACCCCAGAAATACTAGTTATGGGGTCGCTCTTTGAAACCCAGAAATGCTAGTTGTGGGGCCGCTGTTTCAATCCCAGAAATGCTAGTTGTGAGGCCGCTCTTTTAATCCCAGAAATGCTAGTTGTGGGGCCGCTGTTTTAATCTCAGAAATTCTAGTTGTGGGGCCGCTCTTTTGACCCCAGAAATGCTAGTGGTGGGTAACCCCAACGTGGGTTTTATGCAACCTTCACGACTTGAATACTGGTGGTGACTTCTGCATACTTTAAGCCGCTTTGGTTCAAGGTACCGTAAAACTCCTTGCCAGAGGAACAAGAAAGGATTGTCATGGGTCATAGGCAGGACTGCCGGTTTGTGCGCCTCTGTAAGGGCTTTTTACAACATCTATGACTCTCAATTTAATATCGGTTAGCCAATTGGGCCGATGGGAGGGCTGTGGGTTTGGCCTGATGCCCTAATGACTGTGGGTAGAAATACAGGTGGTGGAACTTGCACTGAACTTAGCACCCTGGTGTGTGTGTGTGTGTGTTTGTGTGTGTGTGTGTGTGTGTGTGTGTGTGTGTGTGTGTGTGTGTGTGTGTGTGTGGTTGTGTGCGTGTATATGTGTGTGTGCGTGCACGTGTGTGTGTGTGTGTGTGGTTGTGTGTGTGTGTGTGTTTGTGGTTGTGTGTTTCATTTGCTTGCAGCCCTCAATGGGAACTTCCTAGTTTGCTCATCCGTGACGTTGTGCATTCATTATGAACTTGGAACTTCACAGGCGGTTGTCACCCGCAAACATTGCGTGCACATGAATCATGTTTGCGTGTAATGACCACACAGGATCACTGATGGCAACGCAAACCCCTAACGTTCCAACCCAAATGGCAACTCAAGATTTAAAGCTCCAATCATCATCCCAAACTTTTTGCGTGCTCGCTGACCACACATTGCACGCTGCAGGAAGTCGCGTTGTGCGTCATGCCTGCGTGCACCCACAACACTAAAACATGTCCGCGGTAGCAACTCAAAAATATATGACCTTGTGCGTGCTCGCTTAGTGCGCATTGCATGCTTCAGGTAGTGACTGTGTGCATCATGCCTGCGTGCACCCACAACACTGAAACATGTCCGCGGTAGCAACTCAAAAATATCTGACCTTGTGCGTGCTCGCTGAGTGCGCATTGCATGCTTCAGGTGGTGGCTGTGTGCAGCATGCCTGCGTGCGCTCACAGCATTTAGGCATGCCTGGGGTAGCAACTCAAAACTTTCTTGCTGTCAAATGGCATCATCCCTAACCTTATGCGTGCTCCTACTCATGCTATTACACAGTCACAGCACTTGTCGTGCTACGTTTTGCTCTGAGACTTGCTGCTGCCAACACACAAAAACACACAACGCATTACATTGGTGGTGGCCGCATGCATTATGTCTTGCATTATATCTTGCATCATGTCCACATGCTCATCACGTGTAGGTGGTGGCCGCATGCACCATGTCTTGCATCATATCTTGCATCATGTCCACGTGCTCATCACGTGTAGGTGGTGGCCGCATGCACCATGTCATCTTGCATTATATCTTGCATCATGTCCACGTGCTCATCACGTGTAGGTGGTGTCCGCATGCATCATGTCTTGCATTATATCTTGCATCATGTCCACGTGCTCATCACGTGTAGGTGGTGGCCGCATGCATCATGTCATATTGCATCATGTCCACGTGCTCATCGCGTGTAGGTGGTGGCCGCTTGCATCATGTCATCTTGCATCATGTCATCTTGCACCATGTCCACGTGCTCATCACGTGTAGGTGGTGGCCGCATGCATCATGTCATCTTGCATTAAATCTTGCATCATGTCCACGTGCTCATCACGTGTAGGTGGTGGCCGCATGCATCATGTCATCTTGCATCATATCTTGCATCATGTCCACGTGCTCATCACGTGTAGGTGGTGGCCGCATGCATCATGTCTTGCATTATATCATCTTGCATCACGTCCACGTGCTCATCACGTTTAGGTGGTGGCCGCATGCATCATGTCTTGCATCATATCTTGCATCATGTCTTGCATCATTTCCACGTGCTCATCACGTGTAGGTGGTGGCCGCATGCATCATGTCTTGCATTATATCTTGCATCATGTCCACGTGCTCATCACGTATAGGTGGTGGCCGCATGCATCATGTCTTGCATTATATCTTGCATCATGTCCACGTGCTCATCACGTTTAGGTGGTGGCCGCTTGCATCATGTCTGCGTGCACCCACGCCACCCTAGGATCTCTGATGGCAGGCTTTTGGAATGCAACAGGTACGGCACATGACGTTTTTTTGCCTTGTATCATGCATTGCCTTATACCATATGTATGAGTTATAAGTCACGCGAACTTGATTGAATGCCAAGGTGGGTCAGCCAAAGAGGCTGCTCACCCCCTCTGAAAGGGAGGAGAAAAATGTATGGAGGTCACATTAGGTGCAACTGCCTTAAGGCGTCACTATGGATACAATGCAGATTGGCGTAGGGCAAACGGAGTGTCTCAGTACAAAGTTCATAAGGATATAGGTATATAGAAATATAGGGATGTATAGGGATTAGGGATATACAGGGATATATAAATGTCAGTGGCCAGGGTGCCACAAGCTAGATTGAGCACTACGTCGAGAGGGTCTGGCCTAAAGACTCTTTTGAAATTGATGGTTAAAATGCATGCACGTTGCACATGAATATGTGGAGAGTAGGAACAGCAGCAGGTGGAGGGCAAGGAAGAAAAGGCAAACGAATCCTCCTTAGTGAGGGAGAACGTGGTGTTTTGGCAAACATGCAAAATTACCCAACCGATTGCCCGTCTCATTATATGCTTTAAAGGCTGATACAGATTGCAGGATAAATAAATTTGCAATAATTGTCTTACGTATTAATAGACCAGCCTTGGGCATCAGTCCACTCTCTACCTGAAAACCAGTCCACTTTCTGGCTGGAAATCATTCCTAACTTGCATGAGTCAAAGCTGAAAACCAGTCCACTTTCTGGCTGGAAATCATTCCTAACTTGCATGAGTCAAAGCTGAAAACCAGTCCACTTTCTGGCCGAAAATCACTCCTAATTTGCATGAGTCAAAGCTGAAAACCAGTCCACTTTCTGGCTGAAAATCATTCCTAACTTGCATGAGTCAAAGCTGAAAACCAGTCCACTTTCTGGCTGAATATCATTCCTAACTTGCATGAGTCAAAGCTGAAATATACGGGAGTGGCTGAAAATCATTCCTAACTTGCATGAGTCAAAGCTGAAATTTACGGGAGTGTTTGTCACTGCCTGCGCAGCTTTTCCTTAATTTCAAAAAGCCCTAGAGTTACGTGAATCATGTGTAGGGTTGGCCAGAACCAAAATATATAAATATATGTATATACGGTCATGCACGGCATACATATACAATTCTGGCCAACCCTAGTCATGTGCAGATATATGATGCCCCTCAGGTCTTGTAGGCAGGAACAGAGAAACAAAGGAACACGCCAAGCGGGGTGGGAAAAAACTAGCAGGGCAGCTCTCGGCAAAATTGATAGCTTCTTTTGTGTAGGGGGGAAGAGCACCTAAAACGTGAGGACACAGAGGGCTAGTCATGAAAGGGATGAAAAATTTGTGAGCACCTAGAGTGCTCGTTGAGCTGACGACCTGTAAGAAATTGTTTTGCTTGCATGGTGGGGGGGCAGGTTGGCAGGTTGCCTGATGGGGGCGCCTACACAGCCCCCTGCCTGAATCATGCTGCATGGTGGGGGTTGCCTGGTGTGGGCTTAGGCGCTATCAGGAAAAAAGGAAGAACTACGATGCAGGCAGTAGAAATCACTCCCCACAATATTTAAGGAAAAAGGGCCTCATTGGTAACGGGCACCGCAAAGCTCCTCCACCACTAAGAGAAAGAAAATATCAATGGGGATCAGGAGGGTTGCAGGTTTGACCTGAAACCGGCTCCTGATGAGAGTTGATAATAGTTCTAGAAACCAATTGAGCAGTTCCTTTCTGTCCTTCAGCGTCCTTGCTCGTTCCGTTTCAAAGTCCTTTGGTGAAAGCGTGCATTTTTGTGCTCGTGGCACTATTTCTCCTTATTTAATGTGGGGAGCGGTTTTTTACTGGCCCGCCTATTTTTCCATTTCCGTGGCGCTGTAGCAGTGTGAGAGGAGAGAGGAGGCACTGGAAAAACTTAATATTCTTTCTCCATTTTAAATTTCTGCCTGCTTGCGCAGTTAAGAACCCGGATGCCTGATTTGGAGCTTGGACTTCTAGCTGCTCGGACACGCGATAGTTGACTCATATGGAAGAAGCACGTTTAAATGCTTTACCGGAAGGGCGCGTGCAATCGATCAATAAAGAAAGGGAAGAAAGTGAGACCTATCCAGGCAGAGATCACTTTTCAACTCCAAGTTGACGATATGTTTCCCGTGTAATCTCCTTCAGACACTTGTATGGAAGTAGGGTCGCTTTTGGTTTTCTTACCCACAGACCTTACCAGGGCGGCTGGTGTCGTGACTTGCTCGGTTTGCTCATGATTAATAAAATGTGTGTTGTGTACTACCTACCTGCATGCATGCGTGCGCCCTTGCACGTGCACGTTTGTACCTGTGTGTGTGTGTGTGTGTGTGTGTGTGTGTGTGTGTGTGCAGGTGAGTGTGTGTTTGCGTGTGTGTGTGTGTGTGTGTGTTTGTGTGCGTGTTTGTGTTTGTGTGCGTTTTCGTGTGTGTGTGTGTGTGTGTGTGTGTGTGTGTGTGTGTGTGTGTGTGTGTGTGTGTGTGTGTGTGTGAGTGTGTGTGTGTGTGTG
>Ga0307945_1002702_pt1 | contig 14431 bp, 12 predicted proteins | sample OrgLakmetagen228_FD_201818 | JGI IMG/M metagenome (GOLD analysis project Ga0307945, IMG submission 201818) | Saline water microbial communities from Organic Lake, Antarctica - #228 | ecosystem: Environmental > Aquatic > Non-marine Saline and Alkaline > Saline | place: Antarctica: Organic Lake...
TGCCTTGCATGTTTTGGGGGCGGGGGGTGGGCTGGGCGGGCCTGCGCACACTGATGTGAACTTTGGTGGGAAGAAGACAAACCTAGGGGCTGCGCCCCATGACTGGGGCTTCGCCAAAAAGCATATGCTTCTCATCTTGAACTTCTCCACACTCACATTTATCACAGATGCTAGAACCACCATGCCATTTGCAAGACTCCACTCTCAATTGGTGTGCACGCAATCTGAACCTGCTGAAATTCCTCAACACATGTTTGTCCAAATCCTTGTACAAGTAGGAGGGGATAGAAAAAGGAGAACCCTTTCCAGTACTGTTATCAACTGTAATCAGGATCCAGTTTCAGGCCAAGCCTGCAACCCTCCTGATCCCCATTGATTTTTCCTTTCCTGCTTTTCGCGGTGGAGGAGCTTTACGGTACTCAGTATCAAAGTGGCTCCTTTTCATTAATTAATGTGGGGAGTGGTTTTCACTGCCTGCGTAGTTTTTCTTTTCTTTAGGCCTCTGCTGAGCTTACTATTTTTGTGTGAAACTTACTTGTATGTATTATGTGTTCTTAATCTAGGGACTTTCAAACGCTTCCCCTGTTGTTTAGCTAGGTGTGGTTACAGGCTTTTCTTCAGCTTCCGCTCTTGAGCGATGCTCCTGAGGCATATATAGCGATGTAACCTTTTTACCTTTCATACGTATGTAGGGTCGCTTCAAAAATCTTCAGCCTCGTGACCATCAGCTGTTTTCCACCCGTTTCAACCGCACTTCATCCAGGCCTGAAATGTCTGACGAAATTATTCTCAGAAGAGAAGGAGAAAATCAAATGTTGATCAAGAAAGATATTGCCTAGATTGCATGATAAGGGTTTCATGCATTAGATAACCGTTAGATGCATAAGATAACCAATGACCTCACAAAACGATAACGGGCTCTAATACTAATTATTTGCTAGGTAAAAGATTAAATAGTTTATAGCAGTCATGCGGTGACCGGTATCCTATGGTGTCATATAGGTAAGTAGCTTTTAAATGCTTCTTTGTCTTTGGTTCCTGGGTATGTATTCCTTAAAGTTACTTTCCATTTGTCACCTACGTTTCAAAAGACATGGAAATCGTTGACCCCCAAGCAGACACTAATTAGGCCCCCATTACATTAACAACCGCCTGGTTCGTTCTTACTGCTGTGTATCTAGTAAGCGGAACTCAGCAACCTGCAGAGTGTGTGAGAATAAGAATAGAATTGAGAAAGCTGACAGTGAAGCAATCTAAACTCAAATCCAATGTTTTGTGCGACATTTTAGTAAGGTATGCACAAAGAATCGCAAGAATCATTGCTATGGCCCTGGGACATATATTTAACCTGATCGTACGCAATTGTTAGTTCTACAAACACACCAGCATCAATGAGGCAAGGTCATCAAGGTACAAAATCCCTCTATCTTGGTAGGGATCACAAAACATGACGTACACTTTTCATGAATGAAATCACGTACTCATCTAGAATTGATCTATATCATTGGTGTGTCAACGATAGCACAGCTTCCGTTACCCGGTCGCACTCGGTGCGCCCTTTGGAAGTTGCACCGGTGCAGCAAGTAAACCTCCCAACCGGGGGCAACTCAGTCATGCATACACCAAAGAAACTTGACGTACACATATGGGCAAGAGAGGCACTCATGCTGCCGATGACGCAGCTGTGCTTGGTTACGACTTTCAAGCCCCCCCTCATCCCGTGCAACCAAATCAAACGTACACCAGAAAGAAAACCTGAAATACAGGACAGCACGAGGCACTCACACTTTCAATGACCCAGCTGTACTTGGTGAGAGGGATGCCCCAGCGCTTCTTGGCGTTATCAACGGCTGAGGGAGTGGCGTGGTCAGCCACGATGACTAACGTGCGCTGAGGCTCCTGTGTGTACGAGTAGAGCGAGCAGCGAGCCAGGCATTATGCATACGTGCATACGGTATGTGCAGAAGTTAGCATGGGCTTAGTGTTCATCTGGATAGCTGCTGCTGCTGCTGCTGCTGCTGCCAAGAGAGGAGCCACACGGAAGTTGGCACAACTATAATATGCTGTTTGGAAGCTTTTCGTGCTCCTGGTCCCAGGCACTTGCAAGGGATCCTAAAACATTTTCAGAAATGTACCACACGGACTTCAAAGACGTAGGCAAAGGAATTCATTGGATACGGAAAAGAAAAACAAGGCAGGCAGTGAACACCACTTCCCACAATATATAGAAAAAGGATTGTATATGAGGCCACATTACTATAACTCTTTAGTGGCCCACGCTCCTGCCCCCCTGGACAGCAACTCTTTTTACCATCGGTCCACTACACCATAGATATGGAGCATCAGCAAACTTACAAATTTCCTGTTTCCGCCCCTTGTCTCACCACACACAAACACACACACGCACACACACGCACACCCACCCACACACACACACATACACAAACACCCCCACACACACATTTTCCCTTTTGCAACTGCGCAGCTTCAGCTTTATGATTGAGCACACTTGCATCATGACTGCCGCCGCTGACATGTCGTCAAAAACTCACAAATGTAACAAATGCAACAGGACATCGCACTGATCATTCCACGAACATTCCTTCCTATATCATACATTGGTATCACGCACGCGCTTGCTTTTCTAAATTAATGCAAGTCCTCTGGCACAAATCCAACATTCCCGTCTTTTTCTGACCCTTCCACATCAGACATCCACTCAGCTCCTATTCTCCCTATAGTCCCCTCCGAACTTTCCACTTCGACAACCCTCATACGCGCCTGGGATATGCATTGCTAGCACATGCAGAGCGCAAATCCAAAAAGCACATTAACAAGGCAACACCTGGCCATCTGCAGCTTGACGGCTGCTGCCGGTAGCTCTGTCTGGGCGCTCCACACGCACGGCACCACCCTTCAGCAGCAGCTCCTGCACCAACTGCACCTGCTTGTGGCCCAGCTCTGATGGACCTGTATGGGTGGGAATCACGTGTGTGTATGTTTGTGTGTATGTGTGTGTGTGTGTGTGTGAGGCGACTCGCGCATGGCTCCTCCCACCTTGTGTAATATCTCCTATATCCAGCTGGTTATAATAGAAACCTGAAGTATATCCACCTCTGAGGTCGCGTTACGATCACCATGGAAGCTAGGGACAATTCTTGTTGTCGCTGTTCACCTTTATTGCCGAGGCAACGAACGCTCAAACTTTTGGATTGGTTGCCACACTTAACTTAAACCCTGCCATCCCCGGTCACAAAAACAAATTTGCTTGCCTTGTGAGGTCGTTCTACAATCAATGTGAAACCTAAAGCCTTGTGTGTGTGTGTGTGTGTGTGTGTGTGTGTTTGTGTTTGTGCTCAAACTTTGCTAGTGCGTACCAGACGCTGATCAGCTTATTGACCAAGGCAACAACCGCTCACCTTTTGAGGTTGCACTACGATCAATATGAAACCTAAAGCCTTGGAACAGTTCCAGGCTCTCCCCCCGCAACATGCACTGGCGAATGCGTTGGGGGCCTCCCTGCATCAAGCGTGGATGTGATTGCATGAACAATGGGCGATCGTGAATTTCATTTAGAATGAGCTGCACACAGGAGATCCTGTTATTCGAGCACCTTGTAAGTAGCAGGGGGGTAATTACACTGTTTGACCACCTATTAAGGTATTTACACTGTTTGACCAGCTATTCAGTTGCCACCAACACATAGAGATGGGCAACGCCTCCGATGTGCTTCTACATAGATGTGCAGGACAAAGCATTGTGGGTGTAGGGGAACAAGTGATCTTAGCTACAGGCTTTTGGTTCTTATATCAAAGCTGGAAAAAACAACCTTCCTACTTCCTACACTTCAAGCTCCTGGTGAGGTGACCCTGCTTTGTGAGGTGAAGTGACACTGCTACGTGAGGTGAAGTGACCCTGCTTTTGGTTTACTGCTCAAGGTGTTTGGGGAGAACGCACTGGATTTACTGCAATAAAAGAGTGACACTGGATTTACTGCAATAAAGGAGTGACACAATCCCTCCAAGGTTACGTTCAAGGACGCTCAGACTGTCATGTGAAGAGGGTATTTGAAAGCCTCACGCTGCCACATTGGCAGCACCTACGTATGCAAAGTTAGTACGACACTCACGGATATCTAACAGTATAATATCTAACACCCACACTCACACTAGAACCCACCCCCACCCCCATGCCCATACCCAAAACCACGCCCACGCCCACGCCCACGCCCACACCCAAAACCACGCCCACAACCACGCCCACACCCCCACACACCAATAACCACAGCCACAGCCAAACCCACAATACGCCTACCCACTCACCCACTCACCCACTCACCCACCCCTCCACACCCCTAACCTTCTTCCCTCCTGCGCTCACCGGCAATAAATACGGCCCCTCCTCCACCCAGCAGCCCGCAGCCATGCTAGCCTCCGCCCACGCATGGCTGAGAACATAGCAACCTGCAAGGATGCCCGCAAGGGCACGAGAGCGACGGCGTGCACGCGCTGCACCTGCAGCTCCGTCCTCACAGCCCACCACAACGTGCGTGGTTTCCCTGTCAGGGCAACGAGTGACAGACTTTGAAAAACATAGATGCACACAAACATACTATTTTGTGTTTATGGGACTGCATCACGCACAGTTGTACTTCCCTGAATCCCACTGCACGGTACGTGATGATAACGTACAATCACAAGCCCCTGCTTGCTACAAATTAATCAAGATTTCTCCCAATGGTTTTTTGGCACAAAGAATGTGTGTGCATACAATGCTCCTCATCACCTCTTTTTGCATGGTTTCCTTGGGCCAGGGTTGAGTGAGGAACTTGTGTCTGACATTGACACATACGTGTGCAGGCGTAGATTCGTTGATCCACACCTTCTGAAATCCTATCATGATAGCTTCCCTTATTCAAATGTTTGAGTGCGTGTTCAAGGATGGGCTACTACGTGCTCCTCTGCGCATTGAGTAAAATTGCTACTACTCTTGCACAGTGCTGGCAGTGCTTAATTCATGTGTACAGGAAGCGTGAAGCGTTGCGAGGTCTTCCTAAGTTCCAGCTTCACCAGAAACCCAGTACACACGAGTCTCACTGTTTTTCAGGATAAGACTGTTAAAGCATTAACTCACACGCTCACACCCACGCACACGCTCTCACACACGCATACGCACACACGCAACTCACAGCTTGATGTCGTTGCTGATGCGTGCCAGTGGCTGCTGTTTGCAATATGCGTGGAGCCGGGTGGACAGGTCATCGGTCAAATACGTCAGCACCTGTGTTTTTAATCAAAACATTTTGGTGTTGTTCAGAAACGCACCATGTTAAGTAAACACAGGAGGAATCCTTAAAGCTTCAGTCGCATGTCAGGAGTCCAAGTAATATGGGCAGCCTTTGCCTGTTGCCACATTCGTGCAAGTGCGCCTGCTGCTACCGTACCTTGCAGAGATCTAGCCTGCATATACATGACACGCAAAACAACTGAGCTCCTGCATGCATACCACAGGCAAGCCCCCTCCCCAGGTTTCCACCGCGCCACAAGCATTTAATCAAAACACCAAAAGAAGCCTTGGCCTAATCTTCATGCCCCAATTAATACCATCCATTCTAGCCGAGGGCAAGGGAACATCCCTTTTCTGAGGAAAGAGCAACTTCTCAGGGTAGGCCACACAGAACCTTGCAGGCTTGGCTTACCAAGTATACAGGCTTGCTCAGGCTGCTGCTGGCAGGGTGGTGGCTGCTCCCTCCACTCCCTCGCTGCCTCCGCACACTGCTCGCCTTGGGGTCTCTGCTGGTTGGTGCATCAGCTGCTCCTGCGCTCCCAGCTGCCCGGTTCTCTGCCCCCAGTCGTGAAGGAGTCACCCCCCCCGCTTTTGTATCCGACCCTTCGCCTTTGGCTCCTCCTCCCCCTCCTCGTGCAGGCGTTCCTGTCCTGGCTGCTGCTGCTGCTGCTGCTTGCCGCGCGCTGCTTGCTGCTTGTGCAGGACTGACACTGACCCCTTCAGCCCCTGCTGCTGACTCCCTCCTGCAACTCAAGCTTCCGTCTGGCCGTGCTATTGAGATCTGCCCTTCTCGACTGTGACCATTCAGTCCCCCTACCAATGCTGCTATTTCTGCTGCTGCTGCTGCTGCTGCTGCTGCTGGTGCTGCACGTGCAGGGGTAGCGTCTCGCGCAGCTCCTTGCTGCTGCGCTTTGCCGCCTGTTTTTAGCCTCTTACTTGGAGCGGCACCGTTTTCTGCGTGAACAGAATTTGTGTCATTTTGGGCGGGTAGATTACTAGGACCTCCTACTGCAACAGCAGAAGCAGGCTGCTTATTAGACTTCCGAGGCAAATTTGACTGTTGCTTCTGCGGAGGCAGCGGCGGTTGCTGCTGTTGCTGCTGCTGCTGCTGCTGCTGTAGAGGCTGAAGCTGGGTAGGCTGTGGCTGCAACAAATGTGCATTCGGGTGAGGATTTAGGGGCCTATTTGAGTGATTTGGGGGCAGGTCTTTAGACTCAGCACACTCCTGCTCTTGCTGCCGCTGCTGCTGCTGCTGCTGCTGCTGCTGGCCTTTGGAAGACGGGCGTCTTGCCCGGCTGCTGCTGCGCCTGCCTCTGCCTCTGCCGGGGCCTTTTCTGATGCTGCCGTGGCATGCGGCCATGTACCTCTCCTCCTCTTCCTGCGCAATGAAGGGCTGTCGGGGTGGGCTATGTGCATCCTCGCAGTCTTCAACGGGCTCTTGTTGGTCTTTGTGAGCTGGCTGCTCTTCCTGCTGCATGCTGCTGTGAGGGGGTATATCCTCCGCAAGGTCACAGTCACACGTACCCTCCTTCCCCCCTTCTTCTGCACCTTGGCCCCTCCAGGTGTCCCCCTCTCCTTGCACGTTTGCCAATTCTTCCCCCTGCTGTGCTTCCTGGCCCCCGACCGCACCACCATTTGTAACACCAGCACCAGCACCAGCACCAGCACCAGCACTGATTCCCCCCTGCTGGCCTGCTGCACCATCCGCTCCACCAGCTTCTACTGCCTTACGTTGCCTCTTTGCACCCCCTGTCTTGACTCCTAGCTTGGCCAATCTGGCACCACCACGATTAACTCCCATAGGGGGATTCGACTGGACGAGGCCTGGGTTTGGTGAGAGGAGGTGGTGTGTGTGTTGTTGCTCTTGCTGCTGTTCCTGCTGCTGCTGCTGCCCCAGCTGTGGTTCTTGATGCAACTGCACTGCGTGCTCCTGCCGCTGCTGCTGCTGCTGCTCATGCTCATGCTGCATTGATATCTCCTGCTGCTGCTTTTGCTGCTGCTCCTCACATTGCTGTGGTGGCAGCAACTCTTGGATCTGAGCTTGAGAGGGCTGCTGTTGTGCCTGCAAGAGCTGCTGTGCCTGCTGCTGCTGCTGCCGGTCTCTGGCCTGCTGCAGTTTCTTGCTGATCTTGGGCTGCTTCTTCTCGGCCTTGTTCCCCCTGCCAGCAGCTTGCTGCTGCTGCCCATCTTGCTGATGTTTAGCGTCCTTTTCTTTAGCTTTGCCGCTCTTTGGCCCCCCGACTCTTGTCCCACCTCTCCCACTTTCGTTGTCCTTCAGACTTATAGGGTCGGCTTCTTGGCCTTGCACCCCGCCTGCATGTAAAAACAGGCAAAGCTCTCGTCATGTGCTGAAATTTAATGCAAAGTAAGCCAAGTGTGTCCTCAAGGGAGGGATCATACATGTGGTAGAGATGGCATGTACAAGAGAACATGTTAAAGATTGAAAGTGTTGATCTGATATAACTGGTGAGCCAGCTGGATGCCTAAGAGTTGCAAGCAGATCGGACAGCTCACTGGCTTGAATAATTGTGAGTGGCTTCCAGATGAAGAGGTTTGCATGTGTGCAATCATTTCTGAGTTAACGTGAAACTGTGTTAGCACTAAAGGGTTAGAACGCACTTCTCTGCAAGTAGTGACCCTAAATATTTAGGCAATGCAACGCACTTCTCCTGCTGCTCTTCCTGCGCCCAACGGTCTCCCCTTTCACCGCGTTCTCTGCGGCAAGCTCCTGGTATGCTGTGTTGGGTGACAGCCACACGTCTTGCTGCAGGTCAAGCAGCAGAGTGTCCCGGCCACGCGCGACAATGTGCTTCTTATTCCTGTGGAAGAGCACGGGAGATAGAACTTATGAGGTGCCAACCTTTGTGAAAGTAAGCTACATCTTATTTTGTTCAATTACCAATGCAATCAATTGAAGCGTTAGCTTTTGCGTGCTTTATAACAATTTCCAGTCCCACAAAAGCTAGATATTATTTGTTGTTATGTTGGATAACGTTGCAAGCATCGACATCAAAAACAGGTACACCCTGCTTCAGCGCAATAGATCAACTGTTCTAGGCAATGATGGCGATGTCTTTGACGTATTACCACTGCATGATTGCATAAAAAAGGAATTGAGGCATGGCTTCACAACACCTTGCGCTTGTAAGGAGCAGAAATGAGGGCTTGTCCTCCCCAGACATTTAAAGCACAAGTAAAGCTCAAGATTCAGTAGAATAAAATGGAAAGGGTTCTGTTATGTAATTGCATTGTGACAAGTGAATCTCGACTGGGACATGTCAAGTACATAAAATGTGTGGTGCATTCTACCTGATCAGAAGCGCTACGTGTTTCCATGAAATCGCGGTTTGACAAAGACTTCAAAGCCTACATCGTTCCTCTCTCACGTTGACCATTCAACGCAAGAAATTTGAGTTAACCGAACTTGAAGCATCCATTCTAAACACCACAGATGAGCAGATGAGCAATGTGCGTGGTAATATCTTGCACTTGCAAGGAAATTCCACATGATGACCCACGCAGACACACAGGCAAACAAACACACAAACACACACACATTTGCACACAGACAACCCACTCTGCGTCATAGCCCGTCACGATGCTGTCCATGCGGTCAATGCCATCAGCACGCAGGACACGCAAGCGCTTGCCGAGCTGCTCCCCTCCTGCATCACCACGCTCCTGCAAGCGGAAGGGCACAGTAATTAGAAAACAATGAAGAAAATTACACATTACACCAATTAAACATACAAGAATACACGATTCTAGCAATGAAGAGATCTGGCGATCCGCGCTCCCCAGCACGAGCACCTACCCAAACAACCCTTTCCAGCATCAAGCACCTGCTCATATCTATTTGTTGCCCAATACGGCACAGCATGTTTGGTAGGGCCTTGGCTATTCCCTGCAAAGAGGCTCCTTTCTGCCTTGTGTGGAAACGACTTTGCACATCCTTGTATCGAAGCGCCACCTTTCTCTGTGCGCTTTCATTTACATGTAGCATTGTGGTGATATCAGTGGCAACACTTTTGCTAAATATTAAATACAGTGAGAAATGCCAACAAACACACAAACACTCACACACACCTCTTCACACCCTTGAGCACGCTTTCGCTTGCAGTTGCTTGAAGGTTGGCCATCTGTAGGAGGGGCACCAGCATTAGCAGCATCGGCACCACCCACGCCATCGTCGCTGTCGTGATCCATGCCAAAAGGAGTAAGGGGCTGAGGCTGCTGTGGGCTTGGCAATGTGGCAAGGAGGGGGTGTGGTGGATGGAGAGGCTGTTGGTGGGCCTGATGTGGGAGAGCTTGTAAAATTTCTGGCTGCAGTGGTGACGGTGCACTTGGAGGGCGCTGCTGCGCCTGTGGCAGTGATGACGTGGGGGGGGCCTGCCGCGGGGAACGGTCAGGGTTTTGTGGTTGTTGTTGTTGTTGTTGTTGCTGACGTGGCGGCAGAGCACGACCTGCTACGAGCCTGTGTTTTTTCGGGCCACAGCTCCCCTCATCTTGTGGCTGCACCCCCTCAGCTTGCTGTTGCTGCTGCTGCCGATGATGATGATGGTCGGATTCCTGCACCTGCTGCCCTGCACACTGCTCGCTCAGTGGCTGGTGCTGCTGCTGTTGCTCGCTCAGTGGCTGCTGCTGCTGCTGCTGCTGCTGTAGCTGTTGCTGTGGCTGTAGCTGTCCCTCTGCTCTGTGTAGGGCCCCGCCATCACACACGCTGCCTGTGCCCCCTTGTAGTCCTTGCAGTCCTTGTAGACCACTACCTGTGGCAGCTATAGCAGTAGCAGCACTGGCACTGGCACTCGGACCGCCAACCCCTATCCCAAGCGCGGTGGCCGAGCGAATACGCTGGTGCTGCTGCTTGCGCTGCTTCAGGGGCTGCCTTGTGCGTGCAGGCAGTGGGGAGGGAGATGCCCCCTCCTCCTCCAGTGAGCTGTTGCACAGCAAAGCTGCGGCAGCAGGCAGTGGGGCGGGGACAGCCAGGCTTCTGGTGCTGAACTGCTGTGCAGAAATACGGTGGGGAAAGGGCAGGTGAGGAGTGGGGGACGCAAGGTGCTGTGCCACGCTTTTGCCGCCTCCTCCTAGGCTGGTCTGCCGGCCACGAGCAACAGCAGGATGGTTGTGGCTGCTGCCGGGTGCAAGGAGCAGTCCGGCCAAGCCAGTGTGGCACACACCCTTGCCACCACTACTACCTCCTCCACTGCCCCCAAGCTTCCCTCCTTCTTCCAGCTGTCTATCATCACCGCTGCCAACACCACCACAACCACCACTGCTGCTGTCAAGAGGCCCCTTGCTGCTTGGCAGGCCGCCACCGACTGCAGCGGTGAGGGCAGAAAAACAGTTAGTGAATGGAGTAGAAGCATCTTGTTACAGAGACGAACAAAAGAAAGATGCGTCTTTTAAGTGCTTGAGTTGTAAGCGTGCCCACATGCACACTTTAATGTACACGTGCATTTGAAGTTGTACTTGCATGCGCAGTGCATGTATACATTATGTGTTATGTGCAACAGGCATAATATGAAAACAAAAAACCAGTGCAGTGCACAAGCTCGCATACAAACACACACACATCTACCTGTGACGCCTGCCTTGAGGACTCCTAGCGGAGATGCGAGGCCGTCCTCTCTTGCGGGCAAGGGTAGCTGACCTGGCAGAGCGATCGGACCATCGCTAGGCTTTCCACAAGCTGCCCGACCCACATGACTTCTCTCCCCGCCCTCCACACACCCCTTCAGGCTGCTCCCGCCCTTCCCTGAGGCTGCTCTCAGATCATCTCCAGCACCACCGTCCACTGCTGCCAGATTGCACGGTGACCTGCTGCGTGCGAGCCCTCTACCACCCTCGCTCGCGGCACCAGCAACCATGTGCGCCTGTAGGTGTGATGCAGGCACACCAGCATTCCCCCCTCCCTCCTCCTTGTCCGGCACCCCCCCCGCTGGGGCCTCTACCCTCACCAACTCACCCCCTAATCTATCCCCCTCTCCCCTGTCTTCATCCCTCACACCCCCCCTCCCTCGTGCTACTGCACCCCTTGTGGCACCTGCCTGGACACACAGCTCACCCGCTGTGCCTGCTCCCACAACGCCTGTGCACGTCTCTCCACCGTTGCCATCCACAGTCAGCCCTCCTCCCTTCCCTTGTGACGCGCCATGTGCCTGTTGAAAAAGTGGTGGTCTACGTGAGTGTGCCCCTGCAATTTTGCGTGATGCTGCAGGACTGCCTGCCCCTGGAGGTGCTGCTCTCTTTTTCAACTTGGTTGGGTCCTTGGAATCCCCCTGTAGTGCTGCCAGGATGGCTGCCTCTACCTCCCCTTGCAGCTGCTGCAGCTGCCGCACCTCTTCTCGATGGCGTGTTAAGTCCTGTGTGGAGATGCGCACATGCGCAGAAGTTGTACAAATTATAAAAGCGAGGAGAAGGTAGGGATTTTCTGCTTTCATGAGGGCGAGCGTACGTTTGTCCATGTTCATGCGTGTGCTCCTCCTCATGCTAAGACGTTGCATTGTATGAATGTATGCAAATGCTATTGAGCCACCACCTGTATTTCAGAGCGCAGTTACAAAGGCTGCAAAGTACGTACGTGCACCCTCAGCAGCTTTCGTCTCACTGCACGCACCTGTGGTTGTGGGGTGACCGGCTGAGCAAAGCCCATCAAATCCTCTAGCAGCTGCTCATTTGGAGGTAATGCCATCTGGACATGCTGCAAACGCAGGCACACCCACTCCACTATTCGCGCCTCAGGGGTGGCGGCAGTAGGCGCAACGGTGTCCAAGACAGCTGAGGGGGGTGGGAACAGGGGGCTGAGGGGAGTGCGTGCAGTGGGGGGAGATGTGTGAGGGGCATGGATCTTGCACTGTGCGGCAGATCCGTGCGTGGTAGCCGGAGCACAAGAGAGAAGAGGAGCTGGTAAAGGGTTTATGCTGTGCGCTGCTGGTGCTGGTGCTGATGCTGGCATGGCTTTGGAAGGTGCTGCGACGGCGTGGTCATGAACTTGTGGTGCAATTCTATCTGATTCAAAAGGCCCGTCTCGTTGTGAAGGCCCTGTCATGATGGCTTTCCTGCTCTCCTTTCGCTGCTTTTGTATGCCCTGCCTCCCAGACGTATGTGCATTTGTTGCTGCCTCCAGCATTGCTGCCAAACTGCATATCAGAGGCAGCACAACACAGCTTCAAGGACCAGAACTGAGGTGCCACTAAATTTCGGTCCCCATGGATACATGCGTCCACGGTGTAGTTGTAACCTCCTACTTCATAAACAAGCAGGTGTATTACATGTACGTGTGCTCACACGCACATACATACATGCAGACATCTGCACGCACGTATAGTACACGCGCACACACACGCATGATGCACACGTGCGCGTGTGCACATATACACACACACACGAACACGTGGAAGCACATCTGCACGCACAAATACACGCGCACCTGCGGACGTGGCAGAGCAGGCCTGCTTGGAAGGGCAAGGGTATCAGCTGGGGATGTGGGTGAGCAGACGATGGTGGGCAGGTGGGGCAGGTGGGGAACTCTTGCAGATGGGCCAGCGCGCAAGTGCTGCCGGAGTACGAGCAAAGGGCATAGTTGAATTCCACAGCTGCTTATTTCATAGACGCTGCTGCTTGCTAGAGCTTGGAAAAGTAAGGCAACACTATATAACAAAGGCGTGCTGAGCCAGGCAGGGGCATACCGCTCTTCTTTTCACATATGCAAACAAAAGCCTAGGGGGCTTGGCTAGCTGAAAGGTAACACTAAATTAGCCCACCCTCTCACACACAAATCGCCAAATACTGACCGGCAAAAGGCATGGCTGCACCCAGAGAATCCGTGAGGATCTTCAAAGATGTGGGAGCTGCAAGGAGGGGAGACAAAGTCATATTGGGCAGTGACAGGCAACGACAGCTCCTTTTTGCATACTGCCTCGCTCGCCACTCACAGACTGCCTTCACCAGCATGGTGGTAAAAGCTGAGCATAAAAGGTGTCATGCACGCTTCCAGTATCTACTTAGTGATAAGCAACTGCGTAGCATTCCTACCACAGCGGGCAGTAGAGCGTTGCCTCCATCCCCTCCACTTGCTTTCGCAGCAGGTCCAGGTCCATACTGTGATCTGTTTTAAGGGGCTGTACACCTATATTAAAATCGCATGTCCTACCCTGCAGATAGGTCTCTCGGTGACCAACCCCCTAAAACAGGGGGTCTTAAACCGGCTAAATCGGGGGGTCAATTGGCACTTTCAAACGCACTGGCAAACCCGCAATAGCAAATGAAAGGAGACGGTCAGCAATTTGAAATAATTGAATTTATTATTATTAATGAAATTGTTTTAATCCCCCTGCAAACCATGCTTGCAAGCAGCTCAGGTTGGTGGCAGTAAATGTATGCTAGCCTGCTGGACACACACACACATGCACACACACACATGCACAACACACGCTCGCACGCACGCACACATACGCACACACGCACACGCACACGCACACACACATGTACACACACACACACACACACACACACACACACACACACACACACACACACACAAACACACACACACACACACACACGCACACACACACACGCGCACACACACACACACACACACACACACACACACACACTCATGCATGCATGAATGCAGGTCTGAAGGCAACGCTCTTTGTCTGCAAACGGAACCAATACAAGGTAGGACTTGCTCGAACGTGCAGGCATGTTTTATCTGTGTTCAATTACCTAAGCTTGAGGCAGACGCTGCTTGGCTGTAAGCATGCGCTGAAAAGCCCATTAATTTGGGTAGCTGAAAGGGGGGGTCCAAATTCCAGGGTACTCAGATCCAGTCCATTCTTTGTTGCTTACATAATAAGGGGTCAGCAAGTCCATCTATTCACGTTTCAGAGGCAGAAAACTTCATCTTGCAAATGTTCCTTTCTGCCTGACAAAGCACACATAAGCATGCGCTGAAAAGCCCACTAATTTGGGTAGCTGAAAGGGGGGGTCCAAATTCCAGGGTACTCAGATCCAGTCCATTCTTTGTTGCCTACATAATAAGATAATAAGGGGTCAACAAGTCCATCTATTCACGTTTCAGAGGCAGAAAACTTCATCTTGCAAATGTTCCGTTCTGCCTGACAAAGCACACATTAGGAAC
>Ga0307945_1002707_pt1 | contig 14420 bp, 17 predicted proteins | sample OrgLakmetagen228_FD_201818 | JGI IMG/M metagenome (GOLD analysis project Ga0307945, IMG submission 201818) | Saline water microbial communities from Organic Lake, Antarctica - #228 | ecosystem: Environmental > Aquatic > Non-marine Saline and Alkaline > Saline | place: Antarctica: Organic Lake...
GCAGAACAATAGACTCTTTCTTTTTCTTTCTGAGCTTATGGATTTATTTGTGGCTGGCCGAGACCAGTCAGCAGCCGATCAGCCAAACTACCTGGCTGAAGGTCACCCCCCATTGTAACCATTGTAACCATTGGCAGTGACAATTCGTGTGATTTGGTTATTGTTGTGCTGTCTTATACTTTGCAATGACTGTGATTTGCTATGACAAATTACTTTACATTGTAGGACCGTCTCACAAATGCAAGCATAAACAGAGGCAGATTACCTTTGTGTCAGATAAAATCACCGTCACTGCAAAGTATAGGACTCAGCAAATCAAGTAATCAGCAGCCCCAGCACTGAAAAGTGAAAAAGCTGAAAGGAGTTAATACGGCATTGCTCAACCAGCCAGAGGACCGGTGAAAAGAAAGAGTAACTATTAGTAGGCATCGTGATTTGCTGCAGTCACAAGAAAAAAGAAAAGGATAGGCAGATAGTAGATAGTAGTTACTACCGACATATGACCAAGAAGGCTGTGGTGTGTTCAACTTTGCACACAAGACTCAAAAAAGCAAGCAAGCAAGCTGATTTGTCACTCGCCATTCCTTGATCAACTACCTACACCTTCAGGAAAAGATTGGACGAATAGAACATGCCTGTCAGACTAGAAGGAGGGGGCAGAACAGAAGTGGCACATCCAACAATGTAGGGTAAAAGAACACTCAGGCTGCTGCAATGTACTACCACAAAGTGTGTCATAAATGTTGCATGGCAAAATATTGTTCCAAAGCCGACAAGGTGCAATTATGGTGTTGGTAAGTGAACACCAGCTTATGCCGTCCTGGTCCCTTTTATTGCCTTTTCTCCTTAGGCCACAACAGCGCAGCCACTTTCCTCCTTATCATTAGCCTTGCGAGACTATTCCCACACCTAGTCAGACAAGGGGTAATCCACATTGAGCAAGTTGCTTGCCTGCGCTATGAGTACGAAGAAGGTGCATGGGCAGCTGTGGCTCAAACAAAGACGCCCGTCCACAAGAGCAAGAAGAAGGAGCCTAGACCCAAGCCAATTGAGGACAGCCCCCCGAGGGCAAGCTCGTGAGAGAGCACCCTGCTATGCCGAGTATGCGAGACTTGATACAGGAAGAAGATGCCGGTGAGCAGGAGGCCCAGCGTCAGGAAGATCGTAGTGAGGAGTGGGTACATCGACAAAGGAATGGGCGACGAGAGCGGGTAAAGCTGATCCTGTGTGTGTGTGTGTGTGTGTGTGTGTGTGTGTGTGTGTGTGAGTGTGTGCAAGTGAATGATACGAGTTTGTGATTGTGATTGTGTGTGTGTGTTTGTGTGTGTGCGCGCATGTGTGTGTGTGTGTGAATGTGTGCGTATATGTGTGTGCATGTGTATGTTTATGTCTGTGTGTGTGAGTGTGTGTGTGTGTTTATGTGTTCGTTTGATTGTGCGTGTGCCTGTTTGTGTATGTGTGTATGTATAGGTGTGTGTGTGCATGCCTGTGTATGTGTGTGCATGCATGCATGCGTGCGTGCGTGCGTGCGTGCATGCGTGTGTGTGTGTGTGTGTGCGCGTGCGTACGTGCGTGCGTTTGTGTGAGTGTGTGGATGTGTGTGTGCGTGTGTGTGTGTGTGTGTGTGTCTGTGTGTGTGGGTGTGTGTGCGTGTGCTTTTGTGCGTGTTTGTATGTTCAGAAAGCAAACACACTTCACGCTAGCTTATGGTTTCTATCTTGTATCATACAGCAAGCTGAGGATAAAGCTAATGCCTGGACAGAAAGAACATGGAAAATGACTTACCATAATGATATCCCTCGCGATTTGGTTGGAGTAATTATTTATTCATTATATATAATGGCCGCTAGTATGTCTATGCTGCGGAGGGTGGCCGGCTGTGCCAGGCCTTATTTGGCTGGAAGGTCTCACTCCCCTTCCGTGATTTCCGCCCTCCCTCGTCTTTCGGTGAGTCTAAGGCTCTCTCTGAATTTTATTCCTTGTGCATCCATGCCTCTTCCACAAGTGTGCGCATGGCTAATTTTGATAGCATAAACACTGATCCACGCCACTGGCTTTGCATGCTGCAACCACGCAGTGCGTCCCCCACCAGGGCTTCACTGCTGCCCGAGGAGTGGCGGCCAAGGCCAAGGGTGGGAAGGGGGGTGCTCCCCCTGCCCCCGCTCCTCCTGTAATGGAAGAGCAGGAGGACTTTGCTGAGGACGAGGAATTTGACCCCATGGATGGCCTGAGCGTAGGCGTACAGAGGTACGATGTGTGTGTGTGTGTGTGTGTGTGTGTGTGTGCGTGCGCGCGCGCCTGTGTTTGTTTGTGTGTATGAGTGTGTTTTTGTTGATACAGTGGAATGTGATGCGATTGTTACATCATCTGATGTGCTTATAACTTAAGAAAGCTGTCCATTACCTCCTCGCCACCTAGGAAGAGGGGAAATAGTAGTAAAAAAATATATATTCCTACAAAGCTGTTCACACACGCAATGCTAGGCTCAGGCGCAGGCGCAGTCTGCTGTTGTGGGCAGTGCGAGTTCAACGGACTTCTGGTCTCGTTTGACCTGCGTACGCGCCTTGAGAGCTGTGTGCCTCACAAAAATACACCAGGTAGAGCAAAGCATCTTAGGTACGCAAGGTGATCCTTCTTCCACGCAGGAGAGTCATGGCCTTGAAGGAGCTGCAGGAAAGCTACGACATCAACAACCGAGGCTACCAGCTGGAGCTGGCTCAGCTGCAGAACAAGTACCTCCAAAAATGTGGTGCGTGTTTCGCCAGCTCTTGTTTCCTTTGAAGCTGTGGATCCAGTGCTCCCTGGCAGAGCCCCTCGCGGGTTGAGTTTGTTTCAGTCCTTTCAATCACCAGCGTAGATGATCTCTCATATCTGACATGATGGAAGGGTTAAACACTGGTAATCGTCGGCAGTAACCCTACTCCACTCATTGTTGCTCCTGCGCGTTCTGCCTGTGTAACAAACCTGTGTACTTCTAAATACATGTACATCTTCACTGACCGCTCGCAGCCCCCCTGTTTGACGAGCGCAAGGAAATTGTGATCGGCAAGAAGGAGGTGAAAGACTACGACATTCCAGCAGATCCTGAAGCTGGTGGGTGGTCCGTTTCTCCTGCCTGCTTTGTTGTGGCTGCTGGGCTGGTCAATGGTGTTTGTAGGACATCACGTGTGATGTGCAACTTGCACCATTAACAATACTCATGTCTCATGTCAAACATCAATGCCATGCACGAACCCCAAACAACAAAACTGGCGCCAATTAACAACACCAACGCCGAACGCCAATGCCAAAACACCAACGCCAAACATGAATGCCAAATACCAATTCCAGAACCACACCAAACACCAAAGACACCACCAAAGACACCAATGCCAAACATAGACACGTACGGCCAGTAGCATGCCAAACGTCAACACCAGACTCCTGTTCATTTTGTGTGCACATGCTCAGATGCCAACGAAACAGGCATCCCCGGCTTCTGGGGAACCGCCCTTTACCAGCATGATAAGGTGGGTATAATCGAACAATTGTTGCAGCATCGAGCAGCATAACAGATAGTGGACGCAGGCAGGACTTGGTATCATCAGACAATTGTTGTAGCATTGAGCAGCATATCCAGGCTTGTGCTCAGACGGTCAGACGGTACGGTACTATGAGTACGGTACGGACCGTCTTTTTGTAAAAGGGCGTATTTTCTAATTTTACCTTATTTTACCGTCTAGACGGTAAAATACGGTACGGTGCACGGTATGGTGCCAAGCTGGCACTGCCAGTGCAATTTTGGCCTCAGGAAAACCTCTCCACCCCAAAACCTCCCATTTCCGCTCCCCGGTGAGCTCCTCCCATGTGCTGACGCCACACAATGCCTTCGTGAACGACCTGAGGCTGGGTTGGGGCTACATGAGCTCGGGGGTTGGCATTGCCAGTGCAATTTTGGCCTCAGAAAGGCCTCTCCGCCCCAAACACCTCCCATTTCCACCTCCCACATGCTCTTCTCATGTGTTGACGCCACACAATGCTTCCCTGGACGACCCTGAGGCTGGGTCGGGGCTGCATCAGCTCGGAGCAGGGGCCCAGCAGTGGCTTGCATGGAAACTCAAAGTCGGACGCAGTACTTGATTCCTGGTTAACAATCAGCGTTTAATACATGAAGAATTGTTGCAACAAAAAAAACGTGTCCAAATTTGGAGCCAAACGGCCAAATTACACCAAATTCACACTGTACGGTGACCACCGTCCTGTACGGTTTGAGACCGTACTAGTCAACTCGACCGTCTTTGTTCAGTACGGTACGCCGCATTACGGTACGGTACCGTACGTACGGTCAAAATTGCTCTAGTACGGCGTAGTCGCACAAGCCTGAGCATATCAGAGAGTGGACGCAGGCAGGATTTGGGTAGCTCAGCATGTAGAATGAGCATTGAATGTGCCACGCTGCTCACTATCATGCTGCTCTGCTGGCATGATAGATAGGCAGGCTTTTCACTGCCCAGCTGAGCAACTGCATGCTTGATTTGCACGCGGCCAGCGCAAGGTATGCTCAAGGTATGATGCGGTTTGATAAGCTTTGGTACGGTGGGAATAGTGGCAGGCTGGTATTGCCACGCATGTTGATTTAAACACCTGTAGTGCCGCCTAGGAGGTGGCAGGCAAACTGGTGTGGTAGGGATTCAAATTAGCTTCACACACACTACAAGCTGTGGCTCTACGTAAGGAGCTGAGGGCTTTAAACAAACTTCACACTGTGCTACAAGCTGTGGCTCTACGTAAGGAGCTGTGGCACACATACCCACACATATTGCTCCATACTTCAGAAGTGTTTCAGTGTTCATGCTCAGGGTCTTCGACACGACGACTGTGTGCTTGCTTTCAGGTGGGCCAGTACATCACCGAGCGAGACATGGAGGTGCTCAACCATTTGGTGGATGTAAGGGCAGAGGTGAGATCCCCTGCTTGTGTATGTGAGAGTGCAGGTGCAGGTGCAGGTTTAGGTACGGGTTTGGATGTGGGTGCGCATGCAGATGCAGGTGTGGGTTTGAGGGTGGGTGTGAGTAATGTACATGTGTGTGTCAGTGTATGTGTTTGTGTGTGTATACGTGCGTCTTTCTATAAGTATGCTCAAGCATGTATGTTTTTGTGCTTGTATGAGGCTGCATGTGTGTATTTTTGGTTTCAAGTGAGAGGACGAAAAGTTGTACAGACGGTCATCCAATGGTGTAAAGAAGACGGTCACCCAAGTTCTAAAGGTAAGGCACCTTGCATCCTCCCAACAACACTTGCGCATGCTTGCCTTTTCGCACCTCAAACACACACGCACACACACACACGCACACACACACAGACGCTTGAGCTGACTGTTACAGCTACCCTGCTGCCCTATGTACTTTGATCCAGGTCCTGATCGGCGAGGACAGGGGCTTCAAGCTGTGTTTTGAGTTTGAGGACAACAAGTACTTCGAGAACAAGGTGTGATGTGATTGCACTCTTCTTCAACTTGCTGTCAGGTTTTTGAAAGTGAGTGTCACAATCGTGTTACATGTGGAGCTTCCCTAACGCGTGTTTGTATGTGTGTGCATGTGTGTGTTTGACATCATTCATGCACGACCACGATGTGTATACCTTGAAAGGAGCAAGCAATCCCAGAAACAAACCATCATTCATGACACTTGACGTGGCCTGCTTTTGGGGAGTTAGAAGAGGGTGTGTGTGGTTTCTTTTGAGCGTCGCCCGTCCTCTGCATTATGCACTGGCATCCCACTTCAGACGCTTGAAGTGCCTTTCTTGTTGGAAATCTGAGGAGGTTATTTCTCAAATCAAGGGTGCTAGCCCCGTTACCGCACAAGCTGATATTTTAACTACTTCTTGATTCCAGCATTGTGGTTGTAGTCTCATGACAGTTGCAAGCACCTTTATATGTTACCCAGATGAATTTTCTTACGTCATCACGTGTCGCCATACCTCAACAGATGCTTGCAAATCTCTTCATCTTGGAGTCAGCAGAGGTCTCGACTGCCAACAGTCAATCATCCTTCTCTGCTTGTCACTTTGTTTCACCATCACGCCCTGCCACTGCTCCACAGATGCTGGAGAAGTCATACATCTTGGAGCCAGAGGAAGATGTCATCCCCAAGAAGTTTGTGGGCAGCCAGATCAGCTGGAAGGATCCCGCCATGGATGTCACTGTGGAGCAGGTGTGTGTGTGTGTGTGTGTGTAAAGGTACGTGTGTGTGTGATTGTGAACGATGTGGCAGTGAGTGCCTGAGTGGGTAGACAAGTAGATGTGGGCGGCAGCACAGAAGAAAGTGGCACAAAACGTGGGATGGGTCAGAAAAATAAGGCCAGACACAGGGAAGGGAGGAAAAATGTGACCTGCAGATGGTTTACTTTGGTGCACAAGCAGTTAGTAGCATACTTGAGGCGTGCTGCGGCAAGGTCTACATTATGTAGACTACATACGCCTACCTATTCATTAACGTAATACGCTCTGTGATTTTACAAAGTAGTAGAAGTAGTAGTGATTTGCTAAAGTTTGCCTCGTTGTCAATGGCTGCAGCAGATACCATTGCAAATGAAACATCATGCCACCGAAAATGGCTCATCTGTAAGGAGCTCCAAGAAGGAATTTAACCATAATGCTGTTGCGTGTATCAAATGCGGTGTTTTGTGCTTTCTGCAGTGCAAAAAGCATGTCAAGTGAGGTCTCAGGACCATACTCGTCACCTGCTCATGAGAGCTCTTTTGTCAATGGCTGCAGCAGGCCTGCCACTGCAAACAAAAGTGTGAGCTACCCGATCAACGCTGCTGCTGCTTCCAAACCCAACCATTACTGCTGCCCAACTAATCCGATCAATGCTGCTGCCACATCAATATTGCCAAACCAATGCTGCTGCCAAACCCAACCAATACTGCCTGCTTCTTGCTTTTGCAGCGCAACAAGTGTGCCACCACTGAGCATTGTGCTCGTTTGCTGAAGTACGTAACCATGTCGATGCTGCCAATGCTAATCAACGCTGCCTGCTTGCTTTTTGCTTCCTGCAGCGCAAGAAGCGTGTCAAGGGAGGCCCCAAGGGCCAAGGCGGCAAGTCCTTCACTACAGAGAGCGTGCCTTGCGACTCCTTCTTCAACATCTTTGACCCACCACAGGTGTGTGTGTATGTTTGCACATGTATGTGTACACGTGCGTACGTATGCAAGATTGGATTTGTGTCATTGCTTAGCCCACCAAACACACACTTACTTTAGCACACGTGAAATCAATGTCTGCTTGTATTTGCTCCACAAAAGTGTGCTAACCTTCCATGTGGGTCAGCGCAAGCAGTTCATATTTACACATGCCTTGTTTATGTGCGTATGTGCTCCTTCATTGATGTTTTAATTGCTCTTGTATATTTGACCTCTAGACCTTGAGATCTCCGATTTGCGTGAACTCACATTTCGGTCTATGTTGTTTGCTCCGGTGTGCAGATCCCTGACGACCCAGAGACCCTAGACGATGAGGCCCTGCAAGAGCTGCAAGAGGAGCTCACTGCTGACTTTGACATTGGTTACTCCATCAAGGACAGCATCATCCCCCGGGCTGTTGAGTGGTGAGTGAAATTTGTGGGCTCACACGTACATGTGTATGTGGGTGGGAGTCGGCAGGTGCGTGTATGCATGCACCAACGTGTTTGTGGGTGCGTATTCGTGTGTACGTGTATGTGCATGTCGTAGGGGGGCCCGTTTAAAATAGGCCATGCAACTGCCTTGATGAACTCTGTGGCATGCGCATGTGTGCAGCTGCTACCCTAAATTGGGTGACATCTCCTCATTCCGTTAATTATTTTGACTAAATCCATGAGTTAACAGACATATTTTGTTTTGTGGCTCTGCTTCCAAGTAGTGCATTTCTTTTTTTGTGCGCCCTGCCGCACAGGTTCACTGGAGAGATCGCTTCCCCCATGGAAGACTACGACATGGATGAGGAGGACATGGAAGACGAGTTTCAGGATATGCCCCCTCAGATTCGGGGTGGGCGCTGAATTGATTGAGGGGACACCAAGGACCGGTGCCGTGGGCTTTTGTCATTCTGCTTACTCCCTCACGTGCTGCAAACTCCTGTACCAGAAGGAGGACACAGGAGGAAACAGCATACCTTAGCACATGATGCGCAGGCAGCTTTCTCATGATTTCGTTGATGTGTTTGAACTTGTGAGGCACTCTTTTTAGAGCTGTGGCTGCGATGCTGCAGTTTAGGAAGGTCTCACCTGCGGTTCGTGAGGGTAAACATTACGGGGGTGCTTTTGTGCTGAGCTGCAGCTGTTCTATTTCGACTCGTGTACAGTTTGCTTGTGATATTTCTTTTTATGCCATTTTATTTTGACTGGATTGATTTCTAAACCTCTCAAGCAAGGAGCAGTGCAACTGGTCACAAACTGGATTAACTGTAAGCTTCCCTTCGTTTATGTTTAGTTTGGATTACAAAGCAAGGCCTCCATCCTGGCATGGCTGCTCAAACTATGATAGGTTTAACAAAAAACAATTTAAATTGATTTGTAATCTGAGATATGCTAAATAACAAAACCTTTGATATCACCTTCAGAAATATTATCAAATAAATGTTCAACTGGTGCCGTAAATGTATCAAACAAATGTTGAACTGGTGCCGTAAATGTTCGGTGGCCATACATAAAAATATAACATGTTTCTCATCTTGAATATTCCCGTTTTCACACAAATTTCCCGTGCACTCCTGTCTGGACTCCTTCCGTATATACCAGTTTTACATTTCAACCCATGTCCTCAAAGCGTTCGTCATCACGTTTTTGCTCAAAACCATCTCAGATACTCCGGCAAAACAAATGGTGCACGTGCATCAGAAGCCGGTCTCTCAGGCAAAGCAAACCAGTTGAGATAGGTAAGCCACTTTTTTTAAACAAGAGCAAGGATCTTGACCATGTGCCTCTCTCCAAATTGGCTGCCTGATGCCTGAATCTCAAATCTATGCGCAAATTAGAAATATTCAGCTTCCTGCACTGTAATAAGTCACTTCTGTATACAGTGCCATTCTGCAAATCACTAAAAGCATCCTTCATCTGTCTAGTCTATCAACTAGGAGCACCAGAATTCCTCAGGGAAGTATCTGCTTTCATCACATGCATAGCGTAAAGTATTGCTGTTGAATCAACCATCCTATTCCAAATATGACAGCTGACCTGAACCAGTAAAATGCAAGGGTTCCTGTGTGCATTCTTAAAGCACACACCAGTTTGCAGACGTAGATTTTATTCTCAAAATCCTCTTTCTTAAAAACACCATGTGTGCGAACTACTGCAAGGGACTGCTGAAAACATTGTCATGCTTCAAAAATTGCATAGCCCAAATCTGACTGGCATACATGCCAGCTGACAACGCATGTCTTAAAAGGCCACAAGATCACATGAGGCCTGTTAGATATCCTTTTGTCAATACAAATTCTTTCACTCTGCGTATAGCTGCATGAAAAGGCCTCAAAGCATGGGACGCAGCGTGGTGCAATTGGACCGGGTCACTAGCTTAGGGTCAGCATAAATCTCTCAAGCCCTCAGTGCCTGTAGCAGCATCCACAAAGCCACTCCCAAACTCATCATCCACATCATTGATAAAAACGAAAAGAGGAGAGAGGATAAAGGACAACCAAGATTTACACCTCTTAAAGGCACAGCGGAATAATTTTGCGGTATAAGACGGTACCGGTAGTCTTAGTACCATCAATTCAAACATATTCGTCTCCATCGTACAATTTTCTGGGGCATCCTGATGTTATTTAAATGATCCCAAAGGTGGTGTCTGTCAATAGAGTCATATGCTTTTTTTAAATCAATAAAGGCCGTGCGTGTGAAGGTGGGAACAACCTTTTGGTTCAATCTGTTTGGCAGCGTGGCTCAGATTGCACTCCCAAACAGCAAGGTTGCGCTCAGATTTCACTCCCAAACACCAGGACTGCGCTCAGATCGCACTCATAAATACCGGAACTGCACTCCAACTGCACTCCAAATGACCAAGATTGCAATTCCAAAATTGAAACTGCATCGCTCGGAGCGCACTCGAAGCGCTGTTGTACGCCAGCTCAGACCAATCTGACTGCAATCCGAAAAGCGCCTGTTTGGCCGGGCGCTCGGAGCGCGCTCGGAGCGCAAGGCTTTAGGACAGTGTTGCGCGAGAGAGGGGCAGCTCCAGCAAGTTGCAAGAAAGACCAATTGCCAAGATGAGGGACTGCTCCATTTTGCAAAATGGCATGTTTCGTTCCCAATTACGGATTCCATTCGATGATCCCTTTCTCCTATAGGCTATAGGATATAGGCTTAGGATATAGGCTATAGGCTATCGATCTCCTATCGACCTATCTGCCCATCTAGGCTGGCGTGCATAGGTCATAGGTTAGCATTATTGTACTATTGTCAGTAATTGTTATTCGCGCATTATATTTGAATGGTCGCGGGGGCAGGAGCGTGAAACAACAACAAAAATAACCTGCTATCATAAAAACATTATTTGCAGCCGATTGAGTAATGTCGATTGACAGCAATAGGTTCAATCCTAAATGGATCGGATTGACCTCATTTTTTGCTTGTGGCAGGCACCCGTAAAGTGCCACACTTACACAGGCGTGACGGCTGCTGAACATCACGAAACGAATGTGAATATGTAGGTGAGCTAATTGTGCGGATGTAGGGCTTAGAAAATAAGGATGGATGAGGCTTATCTTTTAGTGCCAATGTTCAAGGAACTGCTCAGTTCAGTGTGTAGCACTTTATTCCAGTTGGGAGTTTTGCAGAGTGATCTTGCCTTTTATCCCAATTCCTCTTCGTCTTCTCCCTTTCTTTTAATTTCCTTGGTCCTCACAACTGCTACTCCTTAATAGCTTAGTTTTGTGTCTTTCTTTTAAGACTGGGCAGTGGCGAGGACCCGCTCTTGAGCAGTTGGGATTGGTCCTTGCAAATAATTTACTGCCTTTCACGTTGCAAACGAAATGGAACTGGCTTTACTCAGCCTATTTCTTAGCACATGCTTGATGAGTCACTGTAATTAAAAGGGTTGTGAGCTAAGTTAGTGTGCTTGATCTGTGTCATAAAAGAGTGCCAGATCACCAGGGCCTGAAAGATATGGAGGTTCTGAAGACCTGCAAAGAAAGATAGGGAGGTCCTTAGGAAGCTCCTTAGGAAAGATAAGGAGGTCCTTAGGGAGCTTCTTTGGAAAGAAAAGGAGGTCCTTACGGAGATCCTTAGGATAGATAAGGAGGTCCGTAGGGAGCTCAGACAAATCTACGGGCATCCATTGCCTTCTTTCCCACGGAGGCCTTTAAGGAGGTCCGTAAGGAGGTTTTACCCTCCGTATGGAGGGGGGGACTCCAGTAGGGCACCGTTTTGTCGGCACCGTTTGGTGTTGTGCAAAAGAAATGTTGAGCTATTAAGGCAGCAGCAGCAGCAGCAGCAGCGGCAGCAGCAGCAGGAATTTCAGGAGGTCTCCAGCCAGCAGAGCCAGCAGCAGCGGCTGTGTCTAGATGCAGCCACCACCACCTGCCGAGAGGCACAAGCGGAACAAGAGCAGCAGCAGCAGCAGCAGCAGCAGGAAGCAGAAGCTTATGCTGCATTGCTGGAAGGCAAGTGATGCCTCATGGCATTGAATCATCAGATCGATCCGTCAGATTGGTGCCATCGATGCCATGAGGCACGTAATTGTGTTAACCAAGACCAATTGGCGGTGTGTGCACATGGAGGAGCACGTGCACACACCACCAATCGGTAAAGGAAATAAGGTGGAATACGCACAATGCTGCATGAGCACTGAAATCTGTGCGGTAGGTTTTGTGACATACGTACGTGAAGAATTACTTATTGCGCACTTTTTACCCCGCGGGCCCCCCCCCCCCCCCCCCCCCGGCTTTTGGGTTCCATAACACGTTGCACCATAGCTTTCCTGCTGGGCCCTTGCTTGGGCATGCAATCCTCTTTTATAGAGGCACAATACACAGTCTACATCAACTTTTTATACAAATTGCACAGCCTTGCTTGCTTTTTACCTCGGGTATGTATGTGCCTTGGACTGTGAAAGCAAGAGGGTGTGTGTGCGTGTGTTTATGTGTTTGTGTGGCTGTGTGTGTGCGTTCATGTACGTTGGATCCATTCCGGAACTACTTATTCCGGAAAGAGAGCGGCAGCCCCGACCATGCTTGCCTTCCGCATTTGATCTCATTACAACGCACAATCTCTTGCAGGACTGACGGAGTCTGTCAGGAAAATGCTCAAGGGACTGCAAAAATCAAGCCCGATGTGCAAGCAAGCAAAAACGAAGGCCTTGAACACATCAAAGCAGAGGGCGAGGAGGGGGAGGGGGTTGCTTGGGGCTGACCGCCCGCTTGAAAGATAATAGATAAGACTAAATAGGTAGAATTACTCTCCAACGTGAATTGCTCCACGAAAGAAACAGGAAATTAAAAGGGCTGCAGGCTTGACCTGAGACCAAATCCTGACTCCTGGTGGTAATTTATGATAACAATGGAACAGCTTGGCAGCATGCATAATATACAGAATGCTATTTTGTGTGTGTTGTAGAGAATGGTGCTGTGGAGAGTAGTGTAAACTTTTTGAAAGAGGTTGCAGAGATCTTTGTGCTGTTCCTGTGCGGCGCTGGTCTAAGAAAAAAGGAAAAAGAAAGAAAAAGAACGCAGATAGTGTAAACACTACCGGCATGGATTAGGAAAGGATGTTGTTTTGTGTTCTGCACCACCCAATGGATGCAGAGACACACAACATCCCACCTGGAGAATTAGATAAGAAAAGATTTTCAGTGGGGGTCGGGTGATTGGGAGGAGGCAGAAGCCTGCTCACCACCAGGAGTATTGCTCCACACCACCAGGAGTATTAATGCTCATATATTTGTGGGGGTTTATATTCAATGTCTTGTATCATCTGTATGTTTTTGTTGCGGATCTGATTGCATGTAGGCTTGATGTTTTCATGAGTGCAGTGGGCTCCTTGTGTGACTGCTATAAATGGTGCCTATTGCTCCTAGCAGGATGGTGTGAAGAGTCATACGGTGTCCGAGTAAGCGAGGCATTAACAGCTTATGTTGTTCTCGTGCTTTTTCTGCTTGTTGGAGTAGGGGAAGTGTCTCGTACACAGTACTTAATTTCGATTAAATGTATGTCGCGCTCGTTTAATTGTATGTCTCTTGGTTTCATACCTAGCCACGGGGTATGGATTGGCAGCGCCATCTGCAAGGATATCACGGGCATCTCTTCTTAATAAGGCTTGCATTATTGGCAGACCTCATTTGATACGTGTTTGATGAATTTCGTTTGGGGCCGCGTGCTTGCTGAGTCACTATGATTGCATCATTGAGGTATAGTGCGTATTGCATGATCGTTGCAGCACAAGCGGCAAACTCACATAGCACAACAGAAGGAGCCCGGATGGAAGATCAATTACGTTGCTTATAATTCAAGCAAAATTGCAAGCCAACTCTCAGTTGTTCAAATGTTGCTGCATTGTTGACACATAAAAGGTTAAATGAAATGTACAAAAATGCAAAATTATACAGTGGCACCTGTACAGTCTTCCTAGCAAATCTCGATGTTCTACTTAAAAAACTTGTGTTCAGACTAAATCAGTCGACTCTCACGCCACATGTGCAGCCACGACAAGTCGTGACAAATATCTTTTCTAATTCTTGTAATGCCTTAATAAATTAGCTGATGATCTGAGTCTGGTGCTTGATTGAGGCAGTGATGTGAGTTTCCTCTGCACGCTGTTGACTTCAAGCAAAAAAAATGAGTACTGACAAAGCGCATGGCACAAATGAATGGCACAGCCATTAAACAAGAAAAGGGGCATCAAACTATGTAGGGGAAGCTCTCCCTTGTTGCGCACGTGCATTCTGCCGCAACACAACCGCTAAGAAGGCTATCATGGCCACTGTTATGGCCACAAACACTGGAGGGCTCAGGTAACGCATCCTGCAGAGCAGACCAGGGATGAAAGGAGAAGCTGCAAACAATGAAAGGAAACACGGGTACAAAGGGCACTGATGCTGTTTATTTCTGGCAGAGTTTGCAGGACCAAAAGGAAGGTAGTAAAAGGCACAGTCCAATCCTTACTGGGTAAGGTAAGGTCAATTGTATTTTGGTACCGTACGAACAATATATCACGCCGCAAAAATATTGTTTTTGGGGGGTGCGGCGAGCTCACACCCCCTGAAATATATAAATAGTTGAAGGGGTGCGGATTGGTGCGGATTGATTTAAATAATTAATTTTGAGTTTTTGACGGGTCATGAGTGGGAAAGAGCCCCCGAGAGCCCCTGTGGGCCTGCAAGGTGCACATCGCTGCTGTGTTCCGAGACTGGCTGAAGAAGCGGTTCCCATTTGTGCACATCATCTTGGTACCGGCTGGCTGCACAGGTGT
>Ga0307945_1002708_pt1 | contig 14419 bp, 19 predicted proteins | sample OrgLakmetagen228_FD_201818 | JGI IMG/M metagenome (GOLD analysis project Ga0307945, IMG submission 201818) | Saline water microbial communities from Organic Lake, Antarctica - #228 | ecosystem: Environmental > Aquatic > Non-marine Saline and Alkaline > Saline | place: Antarctica: Organic Lake...
CAATCGATTGACACCCTTTTTGAGCAAATTGGGTAAAGGGGGGGGGGGTCTGTGGACATGTCCAAAAGTCAGAGGCACACGCGCTCAGGTGCAGGCCACGGGGTGAGTCAAGCCAATGAAGCAGCAATTTACCCCAAACTTACAGGAGTGTGCCAGCATGAGATAGTCAGTGGAAATGTGAAGAAATGGAAGCAACGTGGGACTGTGTAAGCCAGTTATGGGTGCCTGGTAGGTCACGTGTGCATGGGCGTCCGTATCTCAGTTTTTGCCCCACAACTCTGCAGCACTTCAGTTTCAGGTCTTGATGAGTATGCAGATGGATGCCTATTTGAAAAAGGAGCAGATTGGTACCCTTTTTGTCTGGGTGGGGGCACTGGAAGGGGGGTTTGGGGGGTGGGTGGTGGGTCAGGGGGGTCAAGCCCAAAAATAGGACGTGCCTTCCTTCAGGAAATTTTTTCCTGCCTCCTGGTGAGGTCATCGATTTCTTGTTTATTTGCTTGTACATTCATTAAAATTTGCACAGGTTTTACATTGACGTTTGCTCAGACATTCCTCTTCAAATTATGCATATGCGCCCTCTCCATCCTTGGTATTATATCAGGAATCAGCAATTCCAATTTAGCCTGCAAATCTCATACTCCCCATACCTTTTCCCTTTTTTTGCAGTGGCGTAGAAATTCCCCATATCTGCGGGGCTCCTTATCCCCAAACTATGCGGGTGTTTCATCGCTGCCGCCCGCGTAGCTTTCTATTCGTATGCCCGCACCTCAGTATTCTACAATTCTTATATTCAAGCTTTACCCGCCAAGCCCGCTATTTAAGCTGTACCAGCCAAGAAGTTAATGTTTGGCACAATGGTGAGCAATGTTTCGTGATATCGTATAGCGGACAGATAGGTTAAAGCGAGATAGGTACAATAATGGATCAGGCACGGATGAGCCCGGGAACCTAATAAACCACAGCCAAGGGCGATTGATGAGTGGCCAATTGAAATGGCCACCTGCAGACAAATGAAGAATTGAAACAAATATGTTTCTCTGGAAAGCAGATTGTGCTTGCACGTGTGCATGAGTGCTACAAGCCGAAAGAACATTTGAGACCGTTGCAAGTCATTTTCCAGCAGCAGCAGCAGGTACCTACAGTCAACGCTAAGGTCACATCCCTCTCTTACAATACCCATCACTGTCCCCCTAACATCCCTCTTAGCCTACGTGTCTATGAATTAGCAATTGCGTTCGTAGACGCAGTACGAGGTTCGTACTGGGCCTCAAGCCTCTCCAGGTGGTAGCAAATCCTCTGTGGCAGGCAGTCAAAGCTTCCGTTTGTCGTGCAAGCCCTATTAACACAGGGCTCTAAGACCATCAACAAAGCCTCTAACCCTGACTGAAAATGTCCACTTCAGCAACGCAAACCAAAGAACAAGCAAGGAACTCATGCTCACCATTGGGAACAGCGGCATAGTGCTTGGGGCTACGACCGCCAGCACTGTCGAACCAGAATATAGCAACTGCCTGTTCTGTTCTCAAAAGTCGGCCGCGCGCTGCGTCTGTCTGTCCATCTCACGTCTCCGGGCCCCGCACTGACTGCTGACCTTTACAAGTACCCAAATTTCTGACAAGAAACACCCAAATTTTACGAAGTAAGAATTGAGGAAGGATTTTTGGCCGGCGACTTTTTTGGGCATTTTGAATCCGCTGATAATAGTTCATATTTTACGGCGTAGTGACGCACTCTGGATTGTCAACTTGTTGAAACGAAAGATTTGACTGCAAGGTCACTTGGCACATGACGTGCATCTTCCAGCACTCGGGACAGGACTTGAAGACACACATACCGTTTTAGTATCAGGCAGACAGCATGCATGGTGGCTACAAACAACACATGAAGGACATAAATTGCAAGCTTTCCAGAGGGGTGTACGCAATCCACATGGCTTTGTGTTACAAGGTATGATGCATGACACATATTGGAGCAATGCAAGGCAGCATGCATGCTGCAGATTGGCTAGGAGACACACAATACAAGTTTACACGTAACTCAAGATGCACTCTTCGCACAACAGAACAATAGCATATATATATTCCATTTGCATGCTTTGCAGCAACATTTAAAGAACAGTTTCTGGACCTTCAGGCTAATGTGTCTCTTTCTTTGCAGAGCATGCTAGTACTGAATGCAGATCCACATAAGAAGCACATGACATGCTACTACTTCCGGCACTGAAATGTGTGCAGCATTTTAAAAGGATTGCATGCATGTTCATGTTGCTGGACCTGGCAGGACGTGCACACTTTTATTGGCTTCACTATCAGGTGCAGACAATCAGAACAAGCAAGATGCTGGCTATTGCGCCTTATGTATCGACTTGTGTGGTGCAAGCATCTGGAATGCACTTAGTCTGTTTCCGCCTTGTTTTCTAATTTACAATTTGTAATTGTCTTGCCTTTGTAACTGTCTTGCCTTTGTACCCAGCTTGCATGTGCGCCCAGGGGCACGCGCCCAGGGCAAAAGTACATCAGCAAACCATTGCTGAGACATTTAGACCATATACCACCAAGGCACACTCTCCCGCAACCTAGAGGGTTGTTGTGCCCTTCTGGTTGAACATGAACTCCATAGTGTGCGTGCCTAAGCCACCGCCCTGGTTCGCACTGGTTTGGAGTGCTTCGTCCCCAGGCCCTAAGTCACCTCCAAGCAGGTGTCAGGGAGTACGAGGCGGACCCTCTGCTTCTTGGCGGGTGAGCGCACGTCCGGCCCGGCATGGATATTCTCGAAGTCGTGTCCCGTGAAAGTCATATGTTGAGGAAATGTTTTTTGCAAAAAGCAGCTCAAGTGCCACGCAAAAATGTGTTCCTTTTCACAATAACAAAATTTCAAAATTTCTTTCAGGCCATTGCGTGTGCAATGCAGGCAACAAAGGTTTCCAGTTTCTTAGGCATGGCTGATTGCACGTGCAGGACGGATGTCGGATTGGAACCGCGCTGTAGCGAAAAAAGACTGAGCTTCGGAAAACGGATGTCGAATCGGATCGGATATCGGATTGGATGCCTTACACGCGCTGATAAGACTGCTACAACACGCGCTTTGAGGATGGCGCGAACAGGTCGTCCCATCGGTCGTCATCCGGGTTCTGACATAAAAGGTCTCGAAGGCCGAGTGAAAAATAGCAAATTGATATAAACGACGTATAATAATAATGTTGACACAGCAATGCAATTTAGGGAGGAACTGTCGAGGCAGAAGCAGCAGTCGTCGCCTCTGCGTATTGCCGAAGCCTCAGCATCTTGTGTTCTGTAGTGCCTCTTCGGAGTCTCCCGCCTTGGCACATCAGCAATCTACCAAACCCCGTCAGGAAAATGCCCCATCCTCCCCTTCCTCCTCCTCCGGGATGGGGAGGAGGAAGAGGGAAGGTGCTGCATCGCGGATGCTGCTGTCCTCGGGCAACGGTACCGTGGCTACCCACCTATCCTTTGATCCCGTGCAGCGGGCCCTGGAAAGGAAGCTTAGGTTTTCAAAGCTCCTGGAACTTCGGGCCCTTTACCGCAACTACATCCGGGCAAAAGCCCTGCTCAGCATGCCCTCCCCAGTGTACAAAGCTGCAGAGCCTGCTGCCACAGGTCCAGCAGCTACAAATGGTGAGGGGCGGGGGGAGGCGTGGTTGAAGGCCAATGTGTGCCTCACAGAACAGGGCACGCACCCCCTGAACTTGTTCAGTGGGAAGCCTCCATTTGCTACAGCCAGAGAAAAGAGCACACTGCCACAACAACTGCTCTTTTTGCAGGCGCAGCAGGAGAGGAGACGGACCCCTCCAGAATGAGCTACGAGCAAATAGAAGAGTTCCAGGAGCAGGAACGACGTAAGGAGGCTGTGGATGCTGTGGCTGAAATGCTGCTCGTGGCTGAACAGATAAAGGTGAGTCCTATTGTCCTCTTTTTACTTGTTACGTGCTGGGAGAGGAGAGAGGGCCAACGAAAGAGCAATCAATGCAAGATTAAGCCAGTGCTCCACCAGCGTTGCGCACCATGCATTTGCTCAATCAGTGACCCAAGCACCAAATGCATTAGCACTGCACTAAAATCTTGTTTGCTGCACAAATCACAAGACCAACCTCAAAATCTTGTTTCCTGCACGAATCACAAGACCAACCTCGAAGCGAAGCAGACAACCTGTTGACTTCTCATTTACCCACACCCTGTGGGAACACTTGTCTCAGGTTGGCCTGCGCACTGTCCCCTCTGGGTTTGGTGAAGTGCTTGTGTCACTTGGTACTTCCCCCACCACTGTTGAAGAGGCCGAGCAGCTGGTACGCAGCCGTGGCAAAGAGTTTGTGCAGCAGCTCCAGGCTCGTGTGGCGGAGGAGCTGCCAACACTTCCTTTTAACAGGTATGAAAAAGAAGTTGCTTGAGATTGCTTGGGAGGAGTTGTGGTTGAGGAGGAGATCAATCAAAGTGCGTATTTCAACTGGTGTGGACAAGCATCACGGTGTGCAAGCTTCATGTCATCAGTGTATGGGCAGCAGCGTACACCCTGTATGCTCATTCTCGGCCATCAGAAGTTTTAAAGTCTCTTCCGTGCTCATGACTCAGTCAACATGCCACTGCTGCCGCAGTGAGACGGCCGCCCTTGCTGCCCTGGAGACACAGAAGAAGCGGTCCGTGCGTGCAGCACAGCAGAGAGGTGACTTTGAGGCGTTTCAACTAGCAGGCGGGGGGGACGGCAGCGCTGTTGTAGGTGCGTATGGGCGTACACGTGACAATGTTGTTGCTGCAGTCATTTATACGCAGTGCTGAGAAACATTTAGAAAGAGGAGTACCATTTTAGAAATTATGAGTTTAAATTACTACCAAAAGTCAGCTTTCACTTGTCCTTTCTGAATTTCATGTTTAGCAGGTGACAAAGACAGCCCAGTCTCTGAGGAGGGCAGTAGCATCGGCAGCAGTGGCATTGTGCTACCTGGCCAGGATGCAGCACTTCAGCTGGAGCGAGGAATTGAGCAGCTGGCACAGGCAGAGAAAGTGGCGGGCAAGGTGCGTGGGTTTTGCAAAAAGAGGGTACTGGTGCGTCTATTTTGTGTTAAAAGACAGCATACTGGTACGAGCAAAAATAACTAGGCTTGGCTCTCTGGGCTCCTATGGGATTCTGTACATTGTACTGTACTGTGCAACATAATTTGAGTTTGTGAACTTTTACGCATTCTAACAAACCTGAAAACTGTCGTTCGAAGTTCGTTCAGAGTTTGTTGAACTTCCAAGGATTCGTCGAATTTAAAGCCACAAACATTTAAAGGGGCTCTGCCCTGTTCACTCCGAACTCCCACTCTTTCCTCATTAAACACCACCTGCAGTATGGTGGCCTCCAGAGCATGTATGTGTTTATGTGTGTGTATGTTGTGTGTCATGTGCATGCACATGCGTGCTTGTGCGTGCGTGTGTGTGTGTGTGCGTGCACGCGTGAACGTGAGTGTAAGTGTGTAGTATGTGTATGTGTATACACGCGTGTATGTGTGTGTGCGTGTGTGAGTCTCATGCTGCATGGTGGCCTGAGTCCCCCTTTGTGCTGCACTTTCTGCTGCTGACCCTGCTGCTGAGGTGTTCCTGTTCAGCTGACGCTTCTTGGTGTCTCTCTCCCTCTTCTCGGCAGCTGTGTCATCGATGGCACGAGTCGCCTCGCCATGACGTCCTCTATTTCACACTCCGGCGCTGCATACTTCGCTCCCAACGTAGGCCTTCCCTGCATAAAGTGCTTCCTGACATGGGGAGCACCCCCCACAAACTTGTGGACGCAGTACTTGCACTGCAACCCGGGGTGGGCCCTTTTTCAGCTCTACGATGGTGACATGGTCCCGTTCTGGGCCCTTTTCTTTTCCCATTTTCAATCTATTAACATATACCGTATATTGCATTGGGGTTAATGAATAAATTTTAAGCATGAACAGGGACAGGCCGGGAAAGCCTCTCAAGCCGCCCATCAAGGCCTCCAAGGGGGACAAATAGCGGGAGGTTGACCCTCTCTTGGCTGAAAAGACGCCAAGAGGAAGGGCGTCTTCAATCCCTTCATATGCACACACGTACCACGTACGCGCACACACACGTACGCACACATACACGTACGTGCGCACACACACACAAGTACACAACGCACGCACACACATACAGACAAAATCGTATACACACGCACGCATGTACACAATGCACGCACACACGTACGCGCACGCACACACATACTCGCACGCACACACACACACACACGTACGTGCACGCACGTGCACGGACATGTGCACACACACGTACTGACACACACATGTACGCGCACGCACACGTACTGACATACACACATGTACGTGCACGCACACATGTACTCACACACACACACATGTATGCGCACGCACACACGTACATACACAAGTACGCATACGTACACACGTGCGCGCGCACACACACACACACACGCACGAGCAAGAACACAACGCACGCACACACGTACGTACATATCCGTATAGACACGCACGCACGTACACAACGCACGCACACGTATGCGCACGCACACACTCACACACACACACGGATGCACACACACGCACGTATGCGCACACGCACGTGCATACACGTGCACGTGCAGCTCAAAGGGCCAAAGGCCCTTGCATAGGCTACATTGGGGTGAATAATTAGATTGTGTGCCCCTCGCATAGCTCGCATTGGGATTTTATTCAAGGTAATGCGCCTGTACGGTAACAAAATGTGTCAATTTTGGGGTGGTTTGGGAAGCCCAGGGGCTTGTTCCCAAAATTGCACATCAAACCCTTCAAACAGTTAGAGGGTTTGCAAACTTTCACGCACTGAATTGAAACCTTGCTCCCAGAAAAACGAGCTGAGCAACCCTCCTGTGTACGTACCGTGTACACTATAGCAAGTTTTCTCATATCTAATACCAAGGGGGGTCATGCCGCAGCTTTTGACAAGCTGGACGCGCGTGCCAGAGGTACATTTGTAAGAAAGAAGCTAGCTAGAAAAGTCAAAAAGCGGCCTGAAGTTAGGGTCTCCAAAACGTAATTAACACAGGCAATAAAAGTAGCATAGGAAGCAAAGGGAGTGCAAAGTTCAAAAAGCCACATCAAAGGAGGTTAATGAAAAGTAGCTATGCATGGATTTACGCACGGAATTTATAATTACCGCTGTAAAATGACCACAGCGTTACAATTATTTGCAAGTATTTTGGCTTTGTGTGGCCAGTTGAATTAATAGCATTTGTAAGCTTAAGGCGTGTCTGAATCTTGCATTCAATCAAGGGGGGTTGCGTTTACTTTGGACATCCATCGCAAGTAGTTTGTTAAAAAAGCAAAAAGCGCATTTTGGCAGGGATCCAAATCTGAGACGGCTCCTGCCAATTGGCTTTACTTAGTCAGGTCTGCAGTACTACTAGGTCAAAAATGGGGGTGTAAACACGCAACTAATCAACTCCACATCCGGGGTTACACAGGTGTATTAAACGCCACTGAAAACTTTCTGGAGACATACCCTAGGTAGGAACATTTGAAAAGGTGACGCATTCCGGGCCCCTGTCAGCCCCCTCCTGGGAAGTACAGTCGTGCATGTCTGTGCATCCATCCATGCACACCTGGCAAACTTTGAATATGCTATATGGTGAACACGGGGAGGTGAAGATGCTCCAGCCACACCCCTGTTTCTTGCTATCCTGAGAACTGTGCTAGAGTGACTGTTATGTCAACGATCTTATTAATAGCATCTAGTATGTTTAATTTGCCCGTTACACCCTAACAGTATGTTCACTATGTCATCAGTTTATAAAATGTACACAAAACTGTGTCATGGTGAAAGTTAGGTTGTTTACAGCCCAACAAGCAGAGGTTTGCTGACCTGTAAATTTGCAAAGAACTAGTGACACAGGCTCAGCTCCCTCCTATCCCTCCCTTTTTGCTGCTTGCAGTTTGTGGCCACACGCCTCAAGCCTGTGATCCGCAGGGCCCAGAACACTGAAGTGGGTGACCTCGTGCGCGGCACTGGCACATACCTGAGCGGCCTGTGGACTCGGCTCAACGGGGGTGGTGGCCGTGCGCGGGAGCCCGCCCTGAGCCCAGATTTGCCCCTGCCCAAGACGAATACAGCTAAGGAGGCAGAGCTGGTGGGTGGTAGTGGCATGGATTGTCTGGCTGGCTGTAGACTGTGAGGCATGGCTGGGCACTACTCTGTGTGATTGCAAAGACAATAAGAAGGACGTAGCCGCAGAAACGGCAAGGGTGGTGTCGTATCAACCAGCATTGAGGACACGAAAGAAAGTCAGCTGTACAATGAAAATGAGGAAAACGCTAGCGCTAGTGCTTTTGCTGTATGCAAGTAACAATTGCCGACCAAAAAGAGTAGCAAAACGGCAAGCCACTTCCTGCCGCACACTTTGGCTGTGCTGCACAGGTAATCAGCCAACTGAGCCTGGAGCTTGACGACATAGCAAAACGCCTGCGTGAGGCAGGGAAGACGCGTGAGAACAAGCTGAAGCAGGCAAAGGCACCTGAGGGGCGGGTGACCATGCCTTTCTTGCTCAAATCTATGGACGAGGTGTGTGTGTGTGTGATTGTGCGCGTCGTGTTTGCTAAAATGAGCCTGTTGCTTTCTTTAAAGATGAGCAATTGTTTAGAGCATTCAAGAGGTCAACATCCATTAATAATTCTTTGGTATAACATTTTCTTTTATTCTTTAAACATCATTGAACAAACCTGCCTATCTGAAGTTTTATATTGCCACCACTACTTACGCTCTTCCGTTCTGCAAGGCAGGCAGGCATTTTCAAACTATGCTGTATGCAATTGCACGCACCCATCTGCACTTCACCATACACCAGTCAAATTTTTGCCTTGAGTTCCCTAACGTGTGTGTTCTTCAATACGGTTCCTTGCACTCAGGAGGTGCTGCGCTTGAGTCGTGAGCTGGCACTGCGCACGCTGCAGCTGGAGATGGAGTATGCATACCGGGCTTTGGAGGATGAGGCTTTGGATGTAATGGGCTTTGCTGTCAATGGTGAGCCGCTAGTCTTTGCTGTGAACAATCATGATTGCACGCCAGCAGCGCTACCATTAAAAAATGGGGTAGGTATGGGAAATGCTTTGAAGGTGCATCAAGAAAAGGGTACTTATCCTAGTAAGAGGCATCTTGTGTGTCACACAAAGCATTTTTAGACAAACTCATTTGTCGCCGTCACTTTTGCCAAAGGCAAAGAAGTGAGAGGTGAACTCGGTGAAACAGATGACATTGAGGCAAAGGGCAGGTACTTCACAGGTAATTGATTACAAGGCGCATGAAAAATCCCGCAGGGATGATGACGCGGCATCGATATCAAAAGGCTAAATGCAAACTTTTTGATTAGCTCATTACCAGGTCATTTTCCTGCTGAATCTCTCTGTCCAGTTCTTACATCACGAGAGTGCCCAGGAAAAAAGGAGGACAAAATGCTGGGATGCTGTTTTAACATCACAGGCCCGTTCCTATTTACCTTTGACATCATCCTTAATATAAAAGGCAACTTCCAACATGCAACCCAAACCTCAAAACACTTTTCGGCACTCCTCAGTGTCATTATTAAAATAATGAGTTCAATGCACATCATAACACCCGAACTGTGTAATTCCCCATTGCAAGCTTCTGAATGCTGTTCTGACATCATGGGTTTATTTCCGTTTAACTTAGACATCATCCTGAATGCTAAACCCCAATCCTCTAAAGGCTTTGTCCTGCTACCATGACCTTCAGTCGAAGGAAATTCCTGAAAAAACTCGCTCCAATATGCTTACGATGACATAACCACCTGGAACGAACGGCAAAATGCACTCTTTATATCCACGGCTTGTCAGATTTAGTTACCCACTAATGATTATGCTAGTGCTTAAGTACAGGTCCAATTCCTTGGCTTCCCTATAACAACACCTTTTTCACTTAATTAATTGCTTGGAGGCGCTTACGTCCAGCAAAAATTCTAGGCTGTGCTTACGTCCTCCTACTGCAGATGTGCTGAACCGGCAAGGCTCCACTGCTGAGCTTCGCTTGATGGCAGCCGAGTTTGCTTTTCTGGACGAGCAGCTAGCGGCCTTGGTCACTCAGGTGCGCTGTCGAGCTGGCGTGCTTTCTAGGCGGAATCCTTGTTGAAAGTTCTCTGCTTGGCAACTCATTCTATGTATGAGAATCAGCAAACTGTGTCGCATTAATCCCGCGTCATCCATTATCACGCATGCAGTCATTCTACTTTCCAAAGGATTCATCTCCTCCTGTTTAGCTGCACCTAGATTTAGGACCATTCACTTGCACACCGCACTTCATCGCTCTCACCCCTCGCTCCTCTTTTTAATTCATCAGGTAACCAGTGGTGCCCAGCCTATGGATGTGAGTGTCAGCAATGGCGCTAGCAGCAATGGTGCAGCTAGCAGCAGAGCCAGCAACAGCAGCCCTGCAAGCGGAGGGGCGATGGGTGGTGTGGGAGGCAGTCTTGTGATGGAGGACTTGCTGGCCTCGTTAGCGAATGATGTGCCCGACATGAGGCAGCGAGCTGGTGTACCGTGAGTAGAGGAATTTTCCTTGTCTTTACTGACTGGTCATATTAACCTAATGATTAAAATGCACAGGCCAGATGATTGCTCAGACTGACCATTTCACCATTCTGCAGGGATCAAGTCGTTTTTGGAGGGCAGGGCTTTAGCATGACCAAGACGCGACTACAAGTGAGTATGTGTGATCATAGATGTTCAAAACCAGTGGCTCATCGCACAGGCAGGCATTCGTTTGTCGCTGTGCAAACCTTGTCAGGCTTCGTGGCTACCACACATGCAGCAATTGAGCGTTGCCAATACACATGTGCTAAATCTCAGTTACAAGAGGCTGTGGAGGCGTTGTTTGAGGCGATAACATTTTTGTCGCGTGGCCTCAAGCTCCTGTCTTCAGATGTCAGCAACTCAGGACGGAGGTTTTGGAGGGCTGCTTTAGGTAAGAGTTGAGGGGTCAGGCAGGACAGAAGCTCGCCTTTTCTGCATACAAGGTACTTAGTTACTCTAAGCTGGTGCTCCACGAGCAATCCTGCCATACTTGTTTCTCATCAAGCAGATGTAGGTATGATCAAATACAGGTAAAATAAGTTGCAAGTACTATGTTGCACTCCGACTTGCTTCCTGACAAGCAGGCAGCACTAGGCGCGAGCACCTTGCCTCACCTCCTTTCTCACCAGTCCGCTCTTAATTTCATACAGGTGGTACTCTGACACCTCGCGAGGTCTCAGCCTTGAAGCGCACAGCTCGTGACCTACTGGCCTTCATCCCCTTCACCATCATCCTCATTATTCCCATCACCCCTCTTGGCCATGTCCTTGTGTTCGGCTTCATCCAGCAATACTTCCCCCAATTTTTCCCTTCCTGCTTCACCAGCAAACGCCAGGAAATCATGGTCAGGTGAATTTTATGTGTGTGCGTATGTGTTTTATGTGTGTGCGTATGTGTTTTATGTGTGTGCGTATGTGTTTTATGTGTGAGGTATGATTAACAATGCTTGATGCTTCCATTTCAGAGCATCTGCATGCCGAGAGGCAGACCCACCTTTCCTGTACGATGAAACAAATTTGCACATTTTCCGCTTAAGAGGTATAGACTTTGTTACTTTTAGGACTGTGCAATGACCCCATCAGAGCCATTTTGCACCATAATACCGGCATGGTTGACAGTCTGTGCCGTCAGACCGTCAAAATGATGGTGATTCAGAAATGACGGTGCTCAGTGTCAGTCAGTCAAAAGGACCGTCCACCGTAATTTCCTATGTACCCCACTGTCACCTGCTTTCTTGTTGTGAAAAGTTGAGACCAGGGTTCGAATCTTGGTCATGACACAAACCTGTTGCTATTGTTTTATCCTACCTTTCTCTTTCATAAGCACACCAATTGTTTGTTCATACAGTAACACACGTGGAACAGTTAAGAGCAAGGAAAAAGAGCCAAAATGGTCATTTTTAGGGTTGGCCAAAGCTGTACACACAAAAATACAGCGTATCTGGATACGCTGATAAACGTATCCGTATATGGAAATTTCCGACCGTATACGTATCAGTATGGCCATACATGGGTTTTGGCAGACCGTAAATATACGCCGTATGTATGGTATAAACCATATATACGCCAGATATGGACCGTATTTGCAGGTGGTGCAGGGTTTGATTCCCAGCAACAGCAGTCTTTTTTGCTCTTTTTGGTCAATTTTTTTTCTCGCGCCTCTTCTTACTGAGCTCTTCCTTTGCTTCCCTTTTCAAATGATGCATGTGTTATGCATTAATAATTAGTGTTATTGGTGGGTACGGTAGTTGAACTCCCTGTTGCACTGAAAAAGGCCTTTTTGGGTCTTTTTGGCTTGAAGCAGGCCTAGCTCCCTGACCATTCATTCCTTGGATATAAAAGATTGGGTCATGCGTTCTCAGCTTTTCAAGAGCTGCAAAATGACCCCCCTGTGAATTAATTCTGAGTGAATCCATTTCCCCTCATATACGGAAATACGGCATATGTACAGCATATGGAAATCCCATGTACGGTTTGGGCCAACCCTAATCATTTTGGGGTCAACACCACACTTTTAGGGCCTTTTTGCAATATTGTACAAATTTTGTGCTGTCAAGGTGCTGTCATGCACCGTCTTGGAAGTCTCCAATTTTGAAATGTCGGTCTAGACCGTCAAATTATGGTGTCAACGTTTGACCGTATTTTGACAGACCAACCGTCAGACCTTCCTCGCACGGCCTTGGTTAATTTGTTGTGGCCTCCCTGCAGGCTCAAATTGTGCAAATAAAGCCGGGGCGTGCAAGTTGAAATTTCCTTCCAGAAGGTTGATTAAAAAAGTTCCTATCCAGTGCCATGAGAACTTTATTGGTGTCATAAATACCTAGTGTTTAGGTGCAGGTCCGGGAGTCTGGTGTAGGGGTCCGGTTTTGATCACTTTGACCCCACTTTTGGCAGGGGGACCTGCCTAATCCATTGTAAATTACACTGTTTGGAAGGTTAATTCATTGATTTCACACTTGTGTGCTGTTACACTTGGTGGTGGTTTTAGAAATGTCTTAGAAGGTGTGCAAAAGCTGCATCCTTTTTTCCGAATCTCAGCTGCCGTTTCCCACCACCATAGTCCATCCCCAGCATTTCAGGACATACCGTTTTTTCGCGACCACTTTGGGACCACACCTAAAAAAAATCAATTTAATTCTCGATTTCAGTTTGTGAGGGGGTCTGGGGACTATTTTTTAAGTTTGAGAGCCCCCCTGCGAATGCTGCCTGTGCACTGCTATTGCTGTTTGTTGAAGAGGCTGAAGCTGTGACTGAGGCTGAAGCTGTGGCTGATGCTGATGCTGCACAGTGCTCAGAAGCAGGGAAAGCGAGGTGAGGGGTTCACATGCCATCTACACTCACTCTGTATGGATGCCCCTGAAGGGGCTGTGAGAGGTGGAGGCTTGTTCTTGGAGCAGCGCGGGCGCACCACAGGCCTCTTCCCAGCCTCGCCCCTTGCCTTTGCCTCTTCCTCTTGCAGCTCCTTGAGCTGCCTCTCCCTCTGCAGCTTCTCACAGTCCTGCTGCTGAGCAGCCAGACTTTCAGATGGGGACTGAGGCTTCAAGAACAGGGCCAGGGGGTTCACACTGGCGGGCTTGGGGCCCGTTTTAAAAATCACCCTCAAAACTACTATAAATAATTAATTAATCACTTCGAATTCAGTTCGGAGAGGGCCCTGAGAACTTTTTAAATTTTCCGTTTTCTGGCAATTTCCAAAATGATTGTAAACAAACGGTACTACCTGACAGGGCATCGATGGGGGACATAGGGAAGAGCTTACGACACTAAGGTTGTGTCCAGGTGGTTCTTGGTTTTTCTGTTTTGCGCCCATGCTGTATATCTGGCAGGGAATGGCACAAATCCAGCTCCTTGCTCACACCCCAAAACTTCTATTTCATGCAAAACGTGCTTCATGTGTAGGGTTGGCCAGAACCGTATTTTACTAATTCATGAATTTACCATATAAGTACAGTTAAAGGTGTTGAAATCGTATCCTGCATGTTATAGAGAAATTGAAAACTCTCAGGGTTAAATTATGATACCGTACTGCGCTTGGTTGTTTTGCGAGTAATTAATAATTATTGAGGTCCCTTGCAATTAGTCGAGTCGAAAATAAATAAAGTTTTTTCAGACCTCGCAATACTTAGACTTTTTAATGCGGTAGTTTCTGGGTCCCCCCAATGGAACCTCATCGCCCTAAGGAGCAAGCTTCACTATATGACTTAGGTTGCACCAAACGGAAGCGCACAGAGGACGATGGTCCCGCTCGGGAGCTCATCATCCGCCTCAGGCCTGATGTGCAGCAGGCAGTAGCAGCCAGGGATGCAGCCATTGCAGCCAGCATTGCATC
>Ga0307945_1002709_pt1 | contig 14418 bp, 14 predicted proteins | sample OrgLakmetagen228_FD_201818 | JGI IMG/M metagenome (GOLD analysis project Ga0307945, IMG submission 201818) | Saline water microbial communities from Organic Lake, Antarctica - #228 | ecosystem: Environmental > Aquatic > Non-marine Saline and Alkaline > Saline | place: Antarctica: Organic Lake...
TCTTGCACACATTGCCATTAACGTCAAAGAACTGTCACCCTTTACTCTAGTGAAGAACCCATAGTTATTACGTCAAGGATCAAACAGCCCCAACACGACTCTTGCACCGTACATTCTCCTGCCTACAATGCATTCTCCTGCCTAATGCAAAATAGAAAAAATTCCAGTTTTGCTTATTCACCAGTCTCTGCATTAGCGCCAATTGCAAGATGTTTAACCAAGCAACTAATAAAGCTAAAACCTGCATCACAAGCTTTAATGACACACGTGTGTAAGTGCATTGCCACAATGTCTTGCACAAAATATATTTGAATTAAATCACAAAGTCACCAAGTCAGGTCCTGAGAATTATTCTAAACGCGGTGGAGGAGCTTTACGGTACTCGGTACCAAAGTGGCTCCTTTTCCTTAATTAATATGGGGAGTGGCTTTCACTGCCTGCGTAGTTTTTTCTATTTCTTTTTTCTTTTCTTTTTCACATGATAAGTCACACGCCACGTACAAAATAAGTGGACTGTAAGCATAAACAATCCGCATGAATGGTGCAGCTACCATTCACCTGTTAGTATCTGCATCGCCCCACATAATTCTATGTGCTTTGGCGTTGATACACCTGTGAAGTAAAATGTTGAATATTGATGAAGGCACTTGCTTGCGCTAGGTGATCTTTCTTGAAGGTTGGCTCACCTCTGTAGCCTCCTTTCTTAATTAAGTTGGCTACGAAATTGCTACCATCATTTACAGTTTGTAATTGCCAACAAAAAACCTACAGACGTCTACAGCTATAATTGTAATTTTAAAAAGCGCACCTGGCCTTCTCTAAATGCCACAACCATGAGACTTCAGTTGGTATGCTGGCTTGAGGCTCCAGGTCAGATTCCTGCGTTTCGGAAAACAATCAAATTTATTTCAACTAATAGGTAAGACCTTTTATGATGCTGTATTGAGTTAACGAGATACTGAGTTTGTGTGTGTATGTGTGTGCATAAATTTAGAGGTCTTTACACAAATGATTGATGTTAGAAGGTGAGTGACACGAAATGCTGTGATCCAGGAAGCGAAGCACACCTCAGCAGCATCCTAATAGCGCCTCATTGATCATCCAAACATCCTCATCCATGGACGGCCAAGTAGGCGACGACCTCCTATGAAGACGGGGACCACCACAACAGTAACGTTGGGCCTTTTTTTCAGCCAAGTTTCTACCAGGCTATCTTCGCTCGCAGTAGGGGCAGATTCAGGTGCAGAAGCAGGCTGAGGGGTGCTCCCTGTGCATGTATGTGAGTTGCACCTGCATTTCATGCCTCTACAATATCCTGGGTATGAAGCCATGGAGGCAACCGTGCCCATTTTACTACAATCCCTGGTACACCAAAATCTTTGGGTGATGCAAAGACGCCGGGATTTTGAGTAATGCAGCAAACTCGTGCAGTCATGCAAACAATGTGACAGTGAAGACAAAGTGTATGTACTGGTTTGTTCTTATCTTATATTTGTCCTGATCCTGCACTTTTTGCTTGTGTTGCATAAGAGTTGAAAGTTTGGCTAAAATAAAATTTTTGACAGTTACTGGAAGAAGCAAAATTAAAGCACGAAAGTGAAAAACACCAGATTAATGTGTAGGGGTAAAGACAAACCTGAAAGAATTGCAAAGCACATTCAAATAACCATACAGAAGGAGCGGATCAATGGTTTTTAATCTACGTTCATTCATCCAACCTCTGTGCCAAATTACATACAGCCACACAGTTGCAGCCACTGTTACAAATCACGCACCATTTCCAAAAGTGTTTGTGACGGTCACTGGCGTGTACGTCTTGATGGTAATTCCCCCCCCTGCTCCAGCTGCTTCCTCTATCTTTCTTTCAGGCAGATGCATCGTGGATGCAGCTTGCGGTTCATCAGACGGCTGAGAGGGGTTCTGCTGTTGCTGGGGCGCATATTGCGGCTGCTGGGGTGCATACTGAGGTTGCTGGTGAGGACTGTCAAGTTGAGGCCCGTGCTGCGATGGTGCGTATGAGGGCGCATACTGCACAGGTACGTACTGCACAGGCTGCTGCTGAGGCGACGAGGATGACTGCTTGTACACAGGCACGACTTGCTGACCATTGAGGGTCTCCACAGGAACCCGGACTTGCTGTGGCTGCTGCTGTCTTTGGTACTCCTCTAGAGGAACATACTTGTATTGCTGCTGCTGCTGCTGCGGCTGCTGCTGTTGCTTCTGGTACTCCTCTAGAGGAATATAGTTGTATTGCTGAGGCTGCTGCTGCTGCTGCTGCTGCTGCTGCTGCTGCGTCTGGTACTCCTCAAGAGGAATGTAGTTGTATTGCTGCTGCTGCTGCTGCTGCTGCTGCTGCTTCTGGTACTCCTCCAGGGGAATATAGTTGTATTGCTGAGGAGGCTGTGACTGTTGCATGGACAATTGCTGCTGTCTCTCCATCCCCTCATCTGCCTGTAAAATGAGAACATCATGCAAATAGTGAATAAATGCCACCCCCCCTTCCCCCATTACTTTAATAGGATTGCATTCAATAATACTCGAACACGAACGTTTGTGCAAACTACCTGTTGCTGGAGTCTACGAGTTGCAGCAGGGCTTCTGATTGCAAAAGAAGGGGGGAGAAGGCAGGGGTTGTCAATGGGGATTGCAGGCTTTTCCCCGGATAGAGGTAGCTGTGAGCACGCAGTTTGCCTGATCGTGGACTTGCTGCATCTTTCTGCCAATACCTGCATGCACCGAGCATGCCAGTAGACACTGCTGCTGCCGCTGTTACCATCTTTCGCTGGGCCGGAACCTGTCGCAGAGCAATCCACACCACCCAGGGCTCTGGGCGATCTGTCCCTTTCATTGCTCAGCAGCAATATTAGCTGCTGGGATATGTGTGCAAATGCATAGTGCACAAGCTGCGTGGCATGTGGCTGTATTTCATCTGGCTGCTGATCCGAGATGTCGCTGCTACGGCTGTTGCAAGGGTCTGCAGAAAGCAACGCTCTCCTGTTACTTGCTGCTGACAATGTGGTGGGGCTGTTCCCCTTTCTGCAGTCCCATTCAGGGGCAGGAAAACAGTTGGGCCTGTATTTACGCACATTTAGGCATGCAGTAAGGTCAACTTGTTGCCCAAGGCATTTCAGAGCTTAAGGCTGAGTGAGATCACCCCTAGAAGCCCTCCCCTGTACCTGCATCCTGTGGTGTCTGCGGATACAAGAGAGCAGCTGAGCATCAAGAGCACCAGGACTACACCGTTAAGCGCACTAAAGACTGCCAGGTTGGGCAGCCTCCTACATATACAGCGGAGCTTCTTAAAACGACGCTTCACTAGCATGTTAAGGGCTACCTGACATTTTGATTACACGAAAGAAAATATAGAATTTTCGAAGTATGTTTTCAGTGCTGTCACTTGAGCTTCGAACGAACGATTTTAGCCAGTGTGCTGTCACACAATTTTATTATAAGAAAATTAATCGTTCGGTCCGAATGGTCATGCAAAGAAGTGCAGCTGTAGGGGTAGGGTTAGCGCTTGTGGTACTTGCAAGGGCCACCATATTGGACACGCTGAAATACGAAGGCCGGTTGTCTGAAGGGTACGCACTACTGGTATGCCTTTGCCTTCTGGCCGCTCGTGTCTTTCCACCCTATATAATAAAAAACTCACAATTGAAAACAGCGGCATACCACATCGCAGAAATGTAGCACCTGGAAAGCAGCGCTCAGTCTCTTCTCAAGACACGGAAAGCCGTGGCAATGACCGTGCTAAAGGAGGAGAAGACAGCTTTACAAGTCTGCAGCGCTTGATGCAACAGAATCGCAACCAGGCGTGCCCCAGACTCTGGCTTAACCAGCTTCCTAGAGCTTCCAGAATTGAGCATGTTTGGTCTCATCATGATTATTTGTTACTGATCCTTTTTTTCACCCTGCACAACCGCACTCACGCAATTTGCATTGAAAAACACCTGGGGATCACAGGGAGGTGCTCAGCAACAGGTGGCCTCTCAACCTGCTCCTGCTCAGTCGCGTGCGCAACCAACAACACCTACAACAACAGGATCTGGTGGAATTGGTGGGGCAACAGAATCGTGCCAGCTTATGTATGCTAGCTTTTTTGGAAAAAACATTGCAGCCAGTGAAAACCAAATTGTTGAAGGAAAATAAGCCTTTGGGACTGTTTATCAATAATCAATGAGCACCGCTTCACCAACAACACACCTATCTTTACTGCAGACGTAGTCACAAGCACTCCATCATCTTTAAGGTGTGTATGCTTTGCTGTTCACTACTGGAGTATACCCCCCAGCAAATGCTTTCCTAATGTTACTGACCATGTGCATCATGTGACAGTACCAGGCTGCACACATATACGCAATGCATTCAATGTTGAACAGTAGCATGTTTGGCACTTACTCAATCCATCATTTGATGTTTGTTGTTCAGCAACCCTATTGACATCAAAGCCCCTTCAGCTTCAGTGAGTATCCAAATGCTTTTGATTAGACTAATTGCCTGGACGTATAATTGAAACAGATCTCAGATCCGAAACCACACAAGTTGCTTTACCATGAAATTCATGTTCTTAACCACCGTGAGCATAGGGGGCAGGAGGCGTTGGCTTAGGTGGAGGGGGAGGACTTGCCTCATTGGCTGGCGGTGCATTAGGTGAGACTTATTGTCAAACGCAGGTGCTTGCTGAAAAAGGTTGGCCGAGAGAAACTAAGCATGGATTTAGGTGGAATACAATGATCTGATTCCACTGTACCTGCTGTTTTAAATTGATAAGGCAAACTGCTCTGTTATCCAGGAGGAGCTGTAGGCGGCTTAGCAACGGGACCTTTTGGATGAGGGTGTGGTAGCTGACGAGAGTTGCCGTGTGAGAGGATTCCAAAATAAATGTATATAAGTGATTTGTTTAGGATAAAAGGTACAAGCTTTTCACATGTCTTCATCTCATTGTGTAATGTGATCTTGGCGTCCATGTTTGCACTGCTAAATTGTTTAGAATGAAGTGATTCATGACATGAGAATGCTTCTTTCTTCTTCTTTTTCTTCTTCTTTTTGTTCTTCTTCTTCTTTGTGAGAGTGTTCATCCCTGCTACGCATTTTTTAGATTGTATAAGCAAACAACAACAAGCACTCGCATCAAGGAGGAAAAACTAGAAAGGTAGAGCCAGGTGCAAGAGGTGACCACGCCTTTCATTGCATAAGGACAATGAGCATAAAGAGCCGTTGTAGTACTAAGTTATCCATCCCCCCCAATACAGGAAAAATGGCAGTCGTCAGTGTTTTTTTAAGAGATCTCAAAATGGAGCCCCAAAAACTCAAAGGTTGTGGGTACCAACCCTCCAAATTAAAAGGGGAAAGAAATAAGGAAGAGGATCAGGAGGGCTTGGCCTGCAACCACATTTCATTAAAACTGGTGACAGTAACAGAATTTGGATAGGGAACTTCTACCATGGTTTGGCAGCACAAGTGGCAGGATGCGTATGGCGCTTCAAGGTAAGCTTCTGAGCCTTTGAAGCTTGACCATATCGAGCTCTGAAGGCTTTGTTATCCCTCAAACGGATGGTGTGGAGAGAATTAGTAGGCCCCTTGTAGGTTGATTCAGAACTCTCTGTTCTGTTCCTTTTCGTCGTGCTGCTGGTTTTGGGGTCTAGTGTCCTCACAGTACTTAAACTCAATATGGTACCGGAAAATATTGTAGTCCACAACAGAGCTCGATATTGCAGTCCAGAGCCAAGCTTGAGTCAGCTGCTCTCGCTCCCCCACGGACAACAACGTGTTTACAACAGGAAGTGGCCACCATGTTAGAGGACTTCTTTGCTGTCCTCTTATTGTTGGATGCCCTGGACCAGACATTGAACCTGACATGAACAACACTAGGACGCAGTGCCCTCACTGTCACACACTGCAAGAACTGGGGATGTGAGCACTGGCCCTCTATAATTCTATGATTAAGGCTGCAAGCACAACGAGAGGGGAGAAGAACCTACAATAATACGAAGAAACTTCTTCACCTGTGAGATGCCAGTGCTGGACGCTTAACACGCTTGATAATACTGATAAATGGGCTGGCTCACAGAACAGAGGACGTAGTGTATGCACATGAGAGGTTTCGTTCATGTTGACGCTTGCCTGAGCGCAATTCCTATATTATTCGAACAGCAGTGTGCCTTCCCCTGTGTAGAACGAACATCATTACACCTTGGCTGCAAGGTGCTGTTGGTTCCAAGGTAGATATAAAGAGTATAAATACACTATTTTAATCGAACAAGTCCTTGGTTCTGGTTTTGCTTTGCTGAGGTGTTGAAAAACAAGCAACGGGGATTGCCTGCTAATCTGCTTTTCATTAATTTCAACTTTGCTTTATACGCGTTACTTTCTAAGCCAGGCAAGTGCTGGTTCAGAGTTCATCTAGCAGCAGGGCCCGCAGCAAAAGAGTGGTGAATAGACCATGTTTGATGTTCCAGACCCTCTCGCCGAGCACAGCTGCTCTCCACACATGGTTTTTATGTATGATAACATTTGTCTCCCTCATTATTAGTACTCTCAGTGTGATAGTCCATGTGTTTCCTTTGAATGTGCCCAGAACACACAGATAATCATCCCCCCTCATTTATTATTGTGGTCGGTTGGTCCTGGCAGACGCTTGAATTTGCTGGTTTATTCAGTGCTGCAATGTAGAAAACAACGTCATGCTTTCCCCTTTCAGTTTTTTTTACAGTTGCTACAAGTCTGCGGTGCCACAAATACTCCTTCCATTTCAACAGTGATTACATACGCAGCCTAGCAATCACAATTTCTGACTGATGGCCTAATCTGTAAACTTTGTAAACTCTGTAACATCTGTAACCTCTTACCTCAATGAGGTGGGTGTCAAGTCCAAGTTTCTCAAAATATCAGGCCTTTGCTGCCTGAGGTTGGTGGATCTGCTAGTGACGGGTAGTGCTGCTGAGTTGCTCTCCGCTGCTCACTGTAACTCTATAGCAACCACCTCGGGGTTATGGGGAAGGTAGCAGTTAGAACAACATCCGGGCGATTGGAAGTGAATCTGTTTATAACAGAGCAAGGTGAAAAAAGGCACAGTTTGTTTTAGAAGTGTCTTATGTTGTGTCGCCAGCTGCCAACTGTTGCCTATATCCACGAACAAAAGTTGGATTTTTTGAAGTCCGGCATTCTGGTGATGTTGCAAACTACCTTATTATGTGTATCAATGATACCTGATACAGCTGGAACTAGGATTATACTAAAGTGGCTCTTTCCACCCCGCTTCCCAGACAAAACCGGGTTACCTTTAGCCGTCCGGATGCTGTACTGGTTGCTCCAATCTTCGCTAAAACAAAAAAGCAACAGACTAGTAATAGAGGGGGGTGGATCCTTAGGAGTGGCGGGGGACAACTGAGGGAGACCGGGAGCACTTCAGCACCACCGCCAGCCGCCACCAGTTAATTTAAAGTGCCTCCTTTTCCTTAATTGGGGAGTGGTTTTTCACAGCCTGCATAGTTTTTCCTTTCCTTTTCCTGTTTCAACGATTACACTCCTTGTTTTGGGTAGGGGAATGAGTGCTGTAAAATTTTGGGCGAAACAAGCAACCTATTCAAGCAAAGTACAAATACAGAAGCCCATTAAGACGTCTAACTGCTCGCTATTCATAAGGCAATCATCTGATGCCTAGAACAATGACTTCGTTTGCAAATTGCCTGTCATGCGAAATCAATGGCATAAACAAATCATGTGATTTCCCCTGGGATTTATAATGTGAGCAACAATTTTACGGTCATTGGTTGTTAGCCAGTTTAGATGGCACTCTTGTAACAAACTCACTCTTTTCTCAGACTCGTCTGAGCCCATCTCCTCGGTGCGTTGCTTTGAGCCATCGCTTCCTTCTCGCGTGGAGAGGGAGGAGATGTTAAACAAACCTTTATGGGGGGGCTTTTAAAAAAGAGAAGAAGACTTTGTGACCACTTGTTTTTTAGTAGCTTTACTGGAAGAAGCTCTGGTACTGTGTTTAAAAAGAGTTTGTCTATTATTATAAAAGGATAAGAGAGCTGAGGTATAATGAGCAAATTCTATGCTCAGACAACGCCTAGTGGATATAGCATCTGGTAAAACATGAAGATCATCTTGCACGTTGTCAAAAATTATACTGGCCACACCCCAGGCATTTATCCGCCCTCCATGCAGCCCTCTCAACATGTAAACAGAATTGTTCTTAATAAACCTCTGTTAGTCAAAGACCCATTGATTACAAACTCTCACTGACACGCTTTTCCTCTAGCCAGCGACAAGTTTGTTGTTCTCAGCATTGAGCCTTCATCTAACATCCATCTATGTTGCTTCAATTATCTGAGAGTGAGACGATTCTTTTCCTTGCAAAAAGGCTTCCTTTTGGCTAGCCAATTACTTTGGTGGAAGATTTTTTTAGTGTTTATGTGGAGGTATCAACAAATACCAAATTGACGGTGTCAAAGTTATGGAAGCCAGCATGTTCATTGTCAGTGATACCGGCATGCATGCGGCTTTGATATAAGAATAGAAGGGGAATGCCTGGCCGTTTGCTTCATCGCCATCAGTGGATTTAAGGACATCTTTCCAAATGTGGCAAGTGACATCTGGGTATAAATTCTGGCTTCTGAATAGGTGTGTTGTGATGAGAAGAGTGTAATGCTATGGCTGCATTGTGCGAGTATGGGGATAACTTTGATCATTATGGCTGTTACAGCTGCACGCCCTGCATGCATGTAGTGCTGCTTGGTTATAACAATTATCACCCCATGCAATTAAAATCCAGACAAAATCAAATATCGAGGATGGATTGATAAACCTGTGTTTTGCCTCTTTCCTTTGGAGTAGTCTGCCACCCGCCATTAATCAATTTCCAGGCAGGATGTACATTCATAATAAGGAATTTGCAGGTTAAAATGCCGGGATTATGTGCTTCTGTCGTTGCAGTCAACAGTTGCGGGGGTGTGTGGGCAGCCACCCACAGGCTGCGTCTGGTTTTGTATTGTGCAATGAAACACAAAACAATGTTAAAAATATATTATTAAACAATAAACATTTAGAAACCACCAATTTTATAGAAACGACAATTTCCGGGAACGGACGGCACAAAAGACATTGTGTGCACAGCGAGTCGTTGAATTTTAAGTCGCCAATATTAATTTGCCACAGTCGGGCGATTTTCGGGCCTTTCAAAATCGAAGAAATCGAAGACAATTATTATTCATTCAATTTAACAAGTGGATATAAAGTGTTTCAACGAGCGAGGCCATGCGGAAGGCTCCCTCAACATTGCACATCCTGCTGCACATTGTCCCCCTGTTGTTGTCCTTCCAATGCGTTGTTGGGAGATGGATGCTTATGCCAACCGAGCGCATATCTCTCAGGGAAGCCCCTCCTCTGTAGGTGATACCGGCATGACAGCTGTACACATGAATGTGATCTGCGGAGTGCTCTGCAGCTTGCTTCTGGATGATTGACCAAGAGCAAATTCCCCTCATTTGGTGGAGCCAAGCCGGAGTAGAACTGCCTTTATGACTGAGTGTTCCACATGCTCGTCTCCCACAACAAATACACAGGGCGTCCAGTTCAGCTGGTAGGGCTCTCTTGGGGGACAATGAATCCAGAGACAAGAGTCAAAAACTGACATCCATAAATCGGCAAAAAAGCATGGCACAAAACCATTTCCAGGTAAAGCCTCCTTTTACTGTGTCCAGCACCCGCTGACGCAAAGTCCAAGAATGTTGCGCAGTTATGTTCGTAACATGATCCTCCGGGCAAAGGGAATGTAGGCATTTGGTCTATTTGCTCCATTGTTTTTGCAATGATCTTTATTATTAAAACACCAAAACATCAAACATCACTAAATTTGGTGCTCTGGCTGGTCAGACCGCGGCCGGTTATGTATGGCTCCCGTAATTTTTCAAAGTCAGCTGCATCGAACTCATCCATTAGGCTGAGCTTGAAAAGTGCCAGTTACGGGAGCCATACCCTAGGAGCATGCAAAAACCATACCCACTTTGGGCCTCAGATAACCCCCTCTGCCAAATTGCCATACATAGGTAACCTAGAGTGATCAGCTCTTTGTCAGGCCTTTCTGTAGATCAATTCATTAAGAGGGAGTAAATTGAGGGACCTCAAGTAGCAAGATTGCAGGGTTTGTGTTAGCTCACTGCTTGCACAATAGTAAGACAAGATTACGTAAGCCAGACAATTTTCTTGGACCACAAGAACTTGGGGCACGGTTCCTGTTAGCCCAGTCTTCTTTTCATTGATCTGTTATTTGACCATATTTTCCACCCTGCACAACTACACCCACGCAACCTGCATTGATAAACACCCAGGGACCACAGGGTCAATCGCCCCCCCAACAGACAGCTTCCCAGCCAGCCCCGAGCATGGCAACCTCTGAAGTGCGGGTATGTCCGTTGATTCTAAGAACTGTTTAGAGTGCTAGGCTATCAGAACACCACACATTGCACCCTGGAGAAAAGCACAAATTTAGAAATTTGAATGACGGTTTGTTTGCATGGCTGTTTTCAAGTGAACACTGATTGTTAAGGACCACAGAAGCGTGTATAACGGCTTAATTGCATACAGTGGACACAATCAAACTTAGATGCCTTATTCTAAGTCAATGTGCTCAGTGTTACTAACTGCGTGCGTGTTGTTCATTCACACACAGGCACAACCCACAACACCAACAGTGGTGGGAGATGGAGGCATTGACGTCACAACATCCACTCCTATGAGCGTGAGGTGCGGAAATTATTTAGAACTGCACGTGTGCCCATGAGCTTTGTTGCATCATGTTTTTATTTGTTCAACCCCTCTTACATACAGAATACCTTTCAAATTTTGCTTTTTGATAATCTTTCATTCAGTCTTTTCATGTTAACCTTGTTGCGCGTACATGGCTGATCTGCCTAGGTTTCACATTGGGCTCAGAATGATCTTTAGCAGTTCTCCCGCCAAGTGTTTCCTTGAATATTTGCACGAGGAAGGGCATGTGTTCAACACGCATTTACACCTAATCTAAAAATCTTTTGCACCCTTCTTCCGTTTTTGTGCAGCAATCCGATCAACATAAAATCGCCCTCATCGTCCAAGTCAGGAGGGCTTGGCGTTGGAGGCGGCGGACTCCTCTCAAGTTTGGCCTCTGGAGCAGCTGGGGGGGTTGCGGGTGGCCTTGTGAGCGGTCCTTTGCCATTGCCATTCGTCGGCAGACGCTAGACTATGAGGACTATCTTCCATACGTGATTAGTGAAGATGAATTTGGAAGTGATCCTGTAGATTTCTGTGAAACCTCTTACACATCTGTGTGCCTGTGTGCCTGTTAAAAGCAAATAAAACGTAGGGTAAATGTAGGATAAACGTGGTGGGATTCGGCTCTTTCTTTCTTCCATTTCAGCATCCTGACTTTATCGGTTTAACGTCACTTTCACCGATTCTTTTTTTGCGTCATCTTCCTGTTAATTTGAACTTTCTACATTGAGGAGCTTTTGTAACCAGGCCCAGAGAACAAAGAAAGCCGCTCGCTGCTGTGTGGGGGCCTGGATCTGGGGCCCCTGGAAATTCATAAGTTGAAGAAGTCAGAAAAATATATTGTTTTGTGTTCTGCAACACCCAATGGATGCAGAGACGCACAACATCACCTACATAATACAAACAGGAGATAATTTTCAGTGGGGATTCAGATGGTTGCAGAAGCCTACAGGAGTATTGCTCAGATATTTGTGGGGGTTGTGTTGACTGTCTCGTCTCGTCTCATCTTTATGATTGTCTGAAACTGTCTCCTGATGAGAGTTGGTAAAAGTGCTGGAAAGGGCACGTCTGGTATGGACAAGTTTGGCAGGGTAGTTGACAGGATGAACATGAAGCTTGGAAGCACGTTTGTCGATTCTCTGAGATTCAAGACCCAGTTCCTTAAAAGGCTCCAGCGTGTGATTGTTGTAGATATTGCCACCCACTCCCAAAAGGATGGTGTGGAGGTTAACAGAGGCTCCTTGAAGGATGGAGCAGGGGCCTTTAAGCTGCTCCTGCGCGGCGCTCAGCTGGTTCCGCAGTTTAGTGACCTCATAGAAATTTAATCTCAATGAGGTGAATGTCACGTAGGAGAATGCTGAGATATTTGGGTGGGTGCTGTCTGGAGAAGGTGGATCGGCTAATGGCTGGCGGTGCTGTTGAGGTGTTCCTGGTCTCCCTCAATTGCCCTCTGCCACTCCTAAGAACCCGCCTCCGCTCATTGCTAGTCTGTTGCTTTTTTGTTTTTGCGGAGATGGGAGCAACAAGTAGTGCATCTTGAGGGAAGAGGTAAACCTGTTTTTGTCTGAGGGGGGCTGCCAGCCGCCCTCCGGATCCCCACTAGTTTCATTTTTTCCTTTGGTGGGGAAGATTCACGGCACTTTGGCCAATGTGTCTCCTTTTCCTTACTTGAGCAGGGAGTGTTTTGCTGTCTGCGTTTGGAGCCCTTTGGACCAAGAAAGGTCTCCAGCAAGGTGGAAAAACCATCCAGCAGAGGAGTGAGTTATTTGCGTTGCAATGGTCTCTAATGCTACCACCAGTTCTGTACGTCCACGCCTGTGCGCTCTTTGCTCATACTCGTGTGTCTAGCTGCTAGTGCTACTACTCATCTTTGGTTGGCTTGGCCACACCACTGTCCCTTTACAGACATTCTCAATCTGTCATGTTACACGTTAGTATTATTAGGCGATTAAAGGGTCAGAGACCTTACACGGTACAGGGTCTCTTAAGGATCCCATCTAAGGGTACCTCTTAGAATGCTCACACGTTGTCAATTGATTACCCAAACTATCAAATCCCATAAGATAAAGGTTATCAATAAGACTGACGGATGACCATGCAAAATCTCCAGATTCCTGAAACAGCTGAAAGTAGAATTGTTCCCAAGTGGCTCTCCCACCCCGCTTCCAACCAGTTAAAGACAGATTTACCTCCAGCCGTCCAGATTTTGTGCTGGTTAGTCCCATCGCTGCAAAAACACTAAAACAACAAACTAATGTAGGGGGGTGGGTTCTTCGGAGTGGCAGGGGGCAATTGAGGGAGACTGGGAGCACCTCAGCAGCACCGCCAGCCACTAGTACAGCCACCAACCCCAGACAGCACCGACCTAAAGACCTCAACAATACTTGGCGCGACATCCACCTCGTCGAGACCAAGTACTATGAGGACAACAGACCTCAGAACCAGCTGAACGCCGCAACGGAACAGACCTTTGCAAAATTCTCCAAGGAGCCTCTGTTACTCTCCACATCATCCTTTTTGGGTGTGGGCGTCACCATCTACAACACTCACACTCTGAAGCCTTTCAAGAAACTGGGTCTTAATTCTCAAAGAGTTACGAAGCTTGCCTCCAAGCTCCATGTGCACTCTGTGAACTTTGCTGCTAAACTCGTCCATTCCAGACGTGCCCTTTCCAGTACTGTTATCAACTCTCACCAGGATGGAGCCGGTTTCAGGCCAAGCCTGCAACCCTCCTGATCTCCATTGATTCTTCCTTTCCTTTTCGCGGTGGAGGAGCTTTACGGTACTTGGTACCTAAGTGGCTCCTCTTCCTTAATTTATATGGGGAGTGGTTTTTACTGCCTGCCTTGTTTTTTCTTTTCTTTTCTGGCACATCCAGCTTAATGAACAAGACATACAGAAACTCTCAGCTGTCAACTAACTGCTCTGTCACACGATTTGTCGCTGCCACTGATTGGGCGTGACAGCGTAGTTTTTCTTTTCTTTTCTTTTCTTTTCTAATATTTTATTTTCTATACAGCATCCGGACGGTTGGGAGGTAAATCTATTTTGGTCTGAGAAGCGGGGTGGAAAGAGCCACTTTGGTACAATCCTAGTTTCAGCTGTATTGGGAATGTAAAAACTTTGCATTGCCAGCCGTTCGCTGCTACCTATATCCATACAGACAAAGCAGGATCCTAGGGAGCCTGTCTTGTTGATGGCTTTTAAGATCATACTGCATGCTAAATTGTGTCTCTCAGTGCATAGTTATTATTTGTGTGCGTTAGCATCCAGAAAGGATATGCAGGGCACTATCTAATTGAGGGCAGAGGGGCAAGTTAGGCTTATTGGGTGCTTAAACCATGCCGCATGCTTTTGGTTGTACAGGGTTTACTTTTACATACGCAGCCTAGCAGTCACACGTATTGACTGGTGGCTTTATCTATAAGCTCTGTAAACTCTGTACAGGGTTCCTGTCCTGTACTTTGAGCTCGCTTCTGTTCTATTGAATGTCCTGGACTGACATGAACACAACAAACCTTGAAATTTACTGTGAAGCAAAATAAAATGTATGCAAAATAAAATAGAGCCACTGTACTCGTTGCAGTGGCTCTCTCAATTTTTGTCGGGTCTGGCGACCTGTGTTGGTTATGCATGGATATCAGGAGACCAGCCTCGCCGTCT
>Ga0307945_1002712_pt1 | contig 14408 bp, 12 predicted proteins | sample OrgLakmetagen228_FD_201818 | JGI IMG/M metagenome (GOLD analysis project Ga0307945, IMG submission 201818) | Saline water microbial communities from Organic Lake, Antarctica - #228 | ecosystem: Environmental > Aquatic > Non-marine Saline and Alkaline > Saline | place: Antarctica: Organic Lake...
TGTCCATCGTTGGCCTCCGCGAAAATATCATTCACAACCTCTTGTCGATCAGCACCCAAAAAAGACACAGAACCTCCAGCATTTCCTCCTTCATTAAGAATTAAAACCCCGTTAAAATAGTCACCATCGGGAATGACTGGCTGTGGGTTATCATCATCGCTACTACAAGAGATAATAGCGAAAGCTGAAATTGCGATTACTAAAAATTTAAAATAAGTTTTCATTGATTTGAGTTTAAAAGTTAATTAAAGTTTGAATAAAAAAATGCCTCCCCGGCATGGGTCTGTTTTCTACAGTTTGGTAAGCAGCGTCGGTTATATTCCTGACTTGAAAGGATAACTTTAGATCCTGAATCTTAGGGAATTTATAAGATAGCCCTGAGTTCCAAAGCAAGTAATCTTCAAGAATATCACCTTCGCTATTGTTAGATCTTGTAAAGACTTCTCCGATATATTGATTTTGTAATTCAACTGAAAATCGATTCCAAGTGTACGTAAACCCATTTGTCAACTTATGTTTTGGAACATAAGTAAGTTGAAATCCTGTTTGTTTGTTTTCAGAAATAGTATACCCATATAGAGAGTTCAACTGAAATAAATGTTCTCCAAATTTAAATGTTGACTCTAGTTGTGCTTCAAGGCCATAGGTTTCTACTTCATCTACGTTTTCTGGCTCCCAGATATTATTTACATTGGGTATCCACCGGATTAAGTTATTGATATCGTTATAGTATCCTGTCAATGAAAACCTGTGATTTTTTTTAGCATTAGAAAAAATCATAGAGCTTTCCAGCTGATTAGAAGTTTCAGGTTGCAAATCGGTTTGGCCACTTCCCTCCCAGTATAAATCATTGAACGTGGGGATTCTAAAGTTTTTTGACACCTTAGCTTTAGCCTCTACATAGTTTGAAAACACATAATTAAAACCTGTACTAAATAGAAATGGACTATCATAAACATTAGAATATTCCTGTCTAAAACTCACTTCAGAAGTCAGTTTTTTCCATTGGTGTTTTGCGAGCAAAGCAAAACTTGCAATAGTTCGGCTATCGGCCTGGACGTTATCACCATCTGCTGTGCTATAATTATATTCACTCAAGACATTAAAATCGAACTCTTTGTAAGTATAAAACAAACTATATCTAGCTATAGCAGTTTGAGCTCCAGCACCAGTAGGATTTGGATTATTTGTATTGGCTGTATATTGAAAATCTTCTCCAAAATAGGCCATCTTGAATACAGAGGTTACGTTTGAAAATTCTTTCTCCCATTCCAACATATGCCGTTGGTCTTCATTGAGATAATTTGATCGCGAATCTGATGGAAACAACAAGGAGAAATTTCTATCCCCATTAAAATACATTCCATGATAGGTTAGCCTATGTCCATCACCAAGTTTTGTGGAAAGGCTCAAATTGGCATTATAATGTTCGAAATCTCCATTTATATTTTTCCGATTAGTAGAAGGCCAATCGTAATCATTTTCAGAAGAAAACCTGGATAAAGCTAGAGATAAGCTCCAACGATCTGTGGATGTAGAAGCTTTTAATAAATTTTGAAAAGTTGAAAAACTCCCCACTCTAGCGCTTAATAGTGCTGAAGTTTCACCGTCAAATTTCAACTGATTGTTGAGATGAATACTGCCTCCAATGGCGCCTGTCCCATAGATGACACTCCCTCCGCCTGGCCTTACAGATAATTCATCGAAACCGTCTACCAATAAAGTGTTGAAATCGGTTTGACCATTGAACTGTGAATTGATATTAAACCCATTCCAAACCACAGCGGTCTGTTGTGCAGTCGTTCCTCTAAAACTTGGGGACGACACCATACCATAACCATTTTGTTTAAAAAATATAGTAGTTTCTTGTCCTAAAACATCGGTAAGTAAACCAGGTGTATTTTGAAGAGTCGAGCTGGAAATTTTATGAACACGCTGCCCTGTGGAAAAACGACTGATTTGTCGATCCACAACGATCACCTCTTCCAATTTTTGGATAGAGTCCAATTGAGCAACAGTTGGGGATGTCCAAAGACACACCAAAAGGCATAAGTAAATATAATGCTTCATACACCACTCGACTTTTATCCCGAAAGTCTTCGTTTTTAAATTATACATTGAGGCAGGTCTCCTGGCTTGCGTCTTTACTTAACCTTCCCATCTTAACAGACAGTGGTTACGAAGTTTTGAAGTAAAGCATACGCACAAAGCGTACTAAGCGCACAGTTGCGGGAACAGCTTCCGATTTTAACGAAATTCCCTTTTAATCTTCAAAAGTTGAAATACACCTTTGAGAACCAAAATGCATTGCAAAATTAAACATTTCTTAAAGAATGATAGCTTTTTCTGAATTTAATTTTAATAAGCTTGATTTGAGGAGTTTAAAATTTGAAATAATTAATCATACTTTTGTCAAAATTTGTAGTGATGAAAAAAATTCTCTGGGCATTAGTTCTTATCGGTTTGCTTTCGTGTGTCAATAACACAAAAAAAGAAGAAGATCTAGACTTTACTGAAGTTGAGATCACTTATGCTGAAGGATTTTCGATACATCGTTACGAAGACTTTACTAAAGTCATCGTCCATTCTCCTTGGCAAGAAGCTGAAAAAGAGTTGGTCTATATTTTGAAAAATAAAGAGATTAAATTACCTAACTCGTTGGTCTACGATGCGATGATCGATTTACCTATCGAGAAGCTAGTCACAACCTCAACTACCCACATCCCCTCATTAATCGCACTGAATAAATTAAAAAAACTCGTTGGTTTCCCCAATCTCGATTATATTTCTTCTGAAGCTGCTAGAGAATATATAGCTGAAGGAAAGATCAAAGAACTGGGTAAAAATGAAGCCATAAATACTGAAATTGTTTTAGAACTAGATCCCGATGTCATTTTTAGCTTTGCACTAGAAGGACAAAATAAAGCTTTAAACAAATTACAAGAATCTGGAATACCTATTGTCTATAATGGAGATTGGCTTGAAAAAAGCGCCCTAGGTAAAGCGGAATGGGTCAAATTTTTTGGTATTTTTCTTGGAGAGTTAGACCAATCCATAAAAGCTTTTGAAGACGTTGAGCAATCCTATCAATCTCTAAAAGACCTAGCCAAGACCTCCAGTAAAAAACCAAGTGTTATAGCAGGAGCTATGCATCAAGACCGTTGGTACCTTCCCTATGGAACTAGCTGGCAGGCTCAATTTTTTGAAGATGCCCACGCAGATTATATTTATAATCACACTAAAGGAAAGGGCAGTGCTGCTTTTGCTTTTGAAACAGTTTTGCAGGATGCTAAACAAGCTGAATTTTGGATATCTCCAGGACAATATATCTCTTACGAACAATTGAGGGAAAGCAATACGCATTATCAAGAATTTGATGCCTTTCAACAAAAGAATATTTTCACAATGGCCAGAACTACAGGGGAAACTGGGGGAGTTCTTTTTTATGAATTAGGTCCAAACCGGCCGGATTTAATTTTGAAAGATCTAGTGAAAATATTCCACCCCGATTTACTCACAAATGAAGCGTTCACCTTTTTTAAGCCCCTAGCCTTTGAATAAAAATATAGTAAATAGTCTAGGTCTCGTGGTTTTACTCCTCATTGGAATTGGATTGAGTCTGTCTTTGGGCTCTGTCTCTATTCCTATAGACGAAGTCCTGAAGATTTTACTTGGTATTTCTACCGAAAATTCAACCTGGGAATATATCATCGTCAACTATAGATTACCTAAAACGCTTACAGCTTTGCTCATTGGCTCTGGTCTGGCTATAAGTGGGTTGCTGATGCAAACCTTATTTAGAAATCCTTTAGCGGGTCCTTATGTCTTAGGCTTAAGCAGTGGTGCAAGTTTGGGGGTTGCTATTCTGTTGATGGGTGCAGGACTGTTTTCTGGCATTTTTGGAGAGTTTATGTTTTCAAAATGGTCCATTATTATCGCCGCTAGTTTAGGTAGTGTTCTGGTAATGCTTGCGGTGCTAGCGACGGCTCAGAAAGTAAAAGACACCATGACACTTCTTATTATTGGTTTGATGGTAGCAAGTCTAACTTCTGCTGTGGTTAGCGTTCTCGCCTATTTTAGCAATGCAGAAGAACTTCAATTATACATTTTTTGGTCTTTTGGTAGTTTAGGGAATTTAGCTTGGGGAGAGGTTGGCATATTAAGTCTTTGCTGGTGCATTGGACTTGTACTTGCGCTTATTTGTCTTAAAAACTTGAACGCTTTACTTTTAGGAGAAAATTATGCCAAAAGCATGGGTGTGAAATTAAATAGAAATCGAATCCTAATTATTTTATCCACTTCCATTTTTGCAGGAAGCGCTACCGCTTTTGCAGGTCCAATTGCTTTTGTGGGCTTAGCAGTTCCGCATTTAGTAAGACAAATCGTCAATACCAATGATCATAAAATTTTACTTCCCAATATCATCTTTGGTGGTGCTTTTTTAATGATTCTTTGCGATATTATAGCCCAATTACCCGGTAGTGATAGCACATTACCTATTAATGCTGTAACCTCTATATTTGGTGCGCCAGTTGTTATCTGGCTTTTGGTTAGAAAGCGTAAACTAAAATTTTAAAATGTCTTCTGAAGTTAATTCTACTCCCTCGATACTTACAGCAAATTCTTTGAGCATAGGCTATAAAGAAAAGAGGGAGACTATTGAAATCGCAAGTCAAATAGATTTTAACATTCAGCCGAGTGAACTGGTGGCTGTCATAGGAATTAATGGTTCCGGAAAATCCACATTATTAAAAACCTTATCTGGTATAATCCCTGCACTTGCTGGTGATATTTTAATCAATAATACCTCTATTTCTAGTTTACAAAACAAAGATTTAGCTTCAAAACAAAGCTTGGTATTAACCAATGAAACTGTTTCCAAACAACTTTCTGTGTTTGAATTAGTAGCTTTAGGAAGACATCCGTATACCAACTGGCTGGGACACTTAAGTCAAAAAGATTTAAGTCTAGTAAATGAAGCCATAGAACAAGTTGGGTTACTTCAGAAACAACACAAACCCTGCGATGCTCTAAGTGACGGACAGTTTCAAAAAGTTTTAATTGCCAGAGCTTTAGCTCAAAACACCCCTTTAATTTTGATGGATGAACCCACTACTCATCTAGACATGTATCATAAAGCCTATGTGTTGCAACTTTTGAAGTCTATAGTGAAACGGTCTCAGAAAAGCATTCTTTTTGCTTCTCACGAAATCAATTTGGCGTTGCAGCTTTGTGATAAGATTATTCTTATCGATCAAGGGAAAGTTACTTATGGGACTCCTTCAGAATTAATTCAAAAAGGGACATTCAATTCTTTATTTCCAAAAGATTTAATTGTTTTTGATGAAGTAAGTCAAAGCTTTCGAATGAAAATCAATACAGATTAATTTTTATCGAATAGTTTTCTCATAATGAATACATGTGGAAAAGTAATAGCAGCTATAAAGGCAAAGAGAAGGGATAAAAAGTTTTTAGAATCCTTAAACAGCCATACGACAACGAGCATCCCTATAATTGAGGCCAACCAATACGGGAATGCTTTTTTAAAATAACTTAAAAAGTTTTTAAAATTAAAGGTTCCGTATAAGGAATTAACTTGATCCTTCAAAGAGGGTAAACTATGCCAAAGCACAAAATAAGTGGCAAAACCCCAGACTACATTACTAACAGCAAATAAAGCCGTAAATAAAATAAGGTATATCACATTAGGAAAAAGTGAGGCCTTAAGCTTTGGATTCGTTTTGGATAGGAAGACAAACAAACCTATACTTCCTAGTGCTGAAGTAAAAAGAACGATTATTAAAAATTGATTGGCAATAAAAAGGCCAGTCATATCTTCGACAATAAGGATAACTTCGTTTGAATTTAAGCTTAACAACAAAAACAAAACGAAGAGTCCATAAAACAGAAAAAATAAGGACGACCACAAAGATTGAGTGTTTTGCAGCTTATGGTGAAAGTGCTGTTCTCCAAAATGATAAGAACTTATAATGACAAATGCAGCCAGAGCAAATATGGGGATAAAATAAAACACAGCTACAAAAGACAGAACAACTCCCAAGTAAGTAAATAAAGACTTATAAAAATTTGGTTTTTGAGAATTCGAGTTTAAATTTTCAATTACAAATAAGTCGTTAGACCCGTGTAAAATACCTAAACTAAAAATACCTAAAAGAGCTATAACATACTGAATTTCTGATGAAAGAACTTCTGAACCCAATATGGCAAGCAAACTAAAAAGTATTATGTAATTATAAAAACTCCTCCTATATACATTCATATTACGCAAAATTAATTCAAAAATTTTCTTAAAACTAAAATTTCGTGTTTAATTTATTACTACATTTGATTAAACAAACTTAAATTTTATAACGCTATGAGAACATTTATGTACTTTATGGCCGACGTTTCAAAGGTCGCTAATGACGACTACGTTGGTTTCACTTTTTTTGTAGGTAGTATGGCCATGTTGGCTGCATCTGCCTTTTTCTTTTTATCATTAAGTCAATTTGATAAAAAGTGGAGAACATCTGTATTAGTATCAGGTTTGATTACTTTTATTGCAGCAGTCCACTATTTCTACATGAGAGATTATTGGGATGCTTTTGGAGAATCACCTACATTCTTTAGATATGTAGACTGGGTTTTAACAGTACCACTTATGTGTGTTGAATTCTTCCTTATTTTAAGAGTAGCTGGTGCAAAAGCTAGCCTGATGTGGAAATTGATTTTCTGGTCAGTAGTGATGTTAGTAACAGGTTACTTTGGTGAAGCTGTTCAACCAGATTGGTCTTGGCAGTGGGGTCTAGCTTCAGGTATAGCTTACTTTGTTATTGTTTACATTGTATGGTTTGGTGAAGCTAAGAAACTAGCAGTAAGTGCTGGTGGAGAAGTTTTAAAAGCTCACAACATTCTATGTTGGTTCGTACTTGTAGGATGGGCTATCTATCCTTTAGGTTACATCTTAGGAACTCCAGGTGGATTATTTGGATTTGACTTTGGTGTAGATGCTTCATTTATGGATATTGTTTACAACATCGGTGATGCTGTGAATAAAATTGGATTTGGATTAGTTATTTTTGCTTTGGCAACTAAATCTTCTGAATAATTTTTCACAATTAAGAATTATCAAGCCGAATCTTACGATTCGGCTTTTTTTATACCCTATCATTACTGTCCGATAAAAAAAACCTCAATTTTTGAGGCTTTTTTCGTACATAGAAGAATTAATATCTGACCAAAAATTCAACTATGGTTAAAAGTACTATTTTTTTCGGACAGCCGATATTCAGTCAAATGATAGGTTTGCTTAATAAAAGTAAAATAACGACACTTGCTTTATCGCACAAATCGGATCATTACTGCAAACGGTTTTCAACATTTCAGCACTTAATTACAATGGTATATGGTGTGACCTCAGGTTACAACTCACTACGTGAACTGTGCGGCGGCATTGTAAGCTATGGTGATAAAATTTCGCATGGTAAGTTTGATTATTCTCCAAAGAGAAGTACAATCTTTGATGCCAACAAAAGAAGAGACTGTATTGTTTTTGAGGATATCTATTCTGATTTAGTAACCGAGCATCTCCCAGATTTATCGGATAGCCATAAGCAGTTGGTAATTGATAAAAAAGTCTATGCAATAGATTCTACCACAATAGCTCTTTTTCAGCTAATTTTTGAGTGTGTAGGGCGTAATCCGAACAACGGTAAACGAAAAGGAGGAATAAAAAGTCATCAAAACTGGATATACAGGCAGGAATACCTGTAAAAGTATAGTATAGCAATGCACGTGAACACGATTCTTTATTTATACAAAAACAAGGGTAATTAATAAAGGAGAAGTCGCTTTATTTGAAACCTGAAATAAGGAGTATATTTTTTTGTTAACAGATTAAAAAACAAGGCTAAAGAAACACTTTTAGAAGAGTTTGACCTTCAGCAGGCTCCACCCAATAATATCTTAAGAGATGCTAAAATAGCACTTAAATACAAGGATGATAAAAGATTGGAAAAACAAGTCGAGTTACGGTTGGTGTCATTTTATCACGAAGAAAAAAAAAAATTTACTATTTTCTGACCAATCTCTTTGATTTGCCAGCAGAACAAAGAGCTCTACTTTATAAAAAACGTTGGGAAATAGAATTACTATTCAAAAAAATAAAGCAAAACTTCCCTTTACAGAACTTTATGGAGATAATAAGAATGCAATACAGATACAGATTTGGTGTACCCTTATTGCCTTGCTCCTTATTACAGTTATGAAAAAACAGTTAACTAAATCGTGGAGTTTTTCCAATTTGGTTAGTTTACTACAAAAAACATCTTTTCAGTTATGTGAATTTTGTAGACTTTTCCAACAATGTAGATTCTTATGCTAAAGCATTTGTCAAAAATAAAGGGAATCCAGATGGTTCTTAAGGAAAATTTGAGTTTCAATAAAATAAACAATGAAGGGGTTTGCTTTTATGTTTTCAAGAATTGACTAAGATTTTATTGACATTGAAGCCTATAACTACTTGTTTTTAACCATTATCGGACAACAATAATATCCTATATTGAAATAAACGCTTATTGAAGTAATTGCTGTAATCGTTCTAATCCAAGCTTTTTAGCATGGTTTTTTGTGGTGAAACCCTCTTTGCCTTCTACGGACAAGTCAACAGTATGATTTAGTATTATATCCACTAACTCTTGATGTATAAAACTAATCGCACAAATTAATGCAGTAGCTCCATTTGCATTCATTAGGTTTAGATCGTATTACCCTCTAGAAACAACTCTACCATCTCCGTATCGCCTATATAACTTACTCCCATTATAGCTATATGACATCTAACATCTTGAGCTTCTATATTCGGGTCTTTAGTAAGCAAGTACTTGATCGTTTTTATCTCTCCAAAATATGGAGCAAACAAAAAAAGAGTAAAACATCGTTAATGTTTAAAGTTAATCAAAATTGCTTTTTTTTTCAATCTTGCAAAACTTGTCGATCAAATTAATTCAAAATCATCTTACTACAAATACGAAATAGTAGTATAATACCAATTTGGCATTAAAATGTTGTATAAAATCAGCTTCTTTTTCACTTACTAATCGTCATAAAATAGAACCGTAACTATTGCTATGCTTATATTTTTTTCCTCAACTAAGTAAAAAACCTGTGCTGAGCTACGTCGTAGTATAATTAAAATTTTTAATGCATCATTTAAAAACTAAATTTGTATAAAGGCTACAAACAAAGTCATAGCATCAATATAATTAAAAAAACATTAACTTTATAAAAGAAATAATAATGAATTATAAGCATTTATAGGCAACATATATGTTCATGTTATCGATAGATTCGTATAAATTTTTATTATGAAAATTTTAATATTATTTTAATATCGAATTTATTTTCAATAAATACTTATTCTCAGGATATAGATTTGGATTTCAACTGTGATTATGTCATTGGTAGTTCTGATGAAAAATGGCCTAATGGTATGACGCCTGGTCAATTTAGGAAATCAATTCTATATCAGTTTCGCAGAAGCTGATATATATCATATTTCACTGATTTCCAGTCTATTTGTGACTTTTGTTTCATTTAATTTTTCAGATATTTCTTAATTTAGTTGTATAATTTTAAAACTGTAATTATGAATGTTGAACAAATTTATACAGGATGTATAGCTCATGCGGCTTATTATGAAGAAAGTAATGGTGCTTTAAACTCTTATGGTGGTGCAACAACAAATTTAATTGGTGACGATACCAACTTTGACAGTGGTCTTATTAACGTTTATAATGGTAGTGCCTTAATAGCGACCTCTATACTTCCAATTCTTTTTTTATAGTACCTTAAATCCGCAAGTTAACTTCAAATGCACAAAATTTCTTCAAACAACGTCTTTTAAGTTTATTTTTAGATAGACTTGAGTAATAAAACACGATTTCGCTTGTCTAACCGCTTTTGAAATTGCGTTTTTTTCCTATTTGTGCCTAGAAATTTCACTAATTTCATAAAACAAAAAACAAATTTGATAATGCGCTCATAATCAATATATTACGTTGCTCAAGATTATTGTACAGTACATAATTATCCTGTCTTATAAAAAAATGGAGTTGATTTTTTTAAATTAAAAGCTGTTTGTAAGGTGATTTACTGTAGAGTTTTAGAATCCAGCCCCTGCCTTGGTTCACCCATTTACCGGCCACACTTATAAATCTGAAAACAAACCCTTTAATGCGGGTTGTTGGCGTAATATTATCGAACACTTTTGAAACCAGGTCGACAAAATAAGTGTAGAAATTTTTTATCATTGCCGTAATGATCATAAAGGTATTGTTTTCATTTAGAAACGAAAAAGGCATTCGTTTCCAGCCAAAATCATTGTTCATTACATCAAAGATCTTTTCGCTCGCCCCTCTATTATTGTAGTATTCAATGATGTCCTTTTCTGTGTTCTCCCAGTCATTTGTAAGTATTGAACGGTATTTGAAAGTGTCCCCGGTAAAAGCATCAACCTGATCATTAGCGGTTTTTTCTCGCATAATTACCAAACGGTAATTTTTATCCTCGTTGAATTGCTTGAACTTTATCGAGGCCACTTGATAGTTTTTGTGGTTTAGTTCAATGTCCGTCCAGTCACTTATTTCTTGTACCTGTTCAAGAACAGTATCACTTTTATTGGCCCTTATATAGAATAGTTTGCTATTTTTTGCAACTACCCCTATGATTTCTTTTGAATACGAACCTGCATCCATTCTCGAGCGATTTATGGCAATGTCCTGCGAGTTCAATAAACCGTAGGCATTCTGTAGTGTTTCGGCTTGTTTAAATTTTACATTGGCATTTCCGTCCCGGTTCTCTACATAAACAATGGTGTTGCCAATGGTGGCCACGCCCGGGAAATAACCTTTGTTCTTTTTATATGTCCGCTTGGCATCATACTTTTTATTTGCTGTTATTTGATTGTCGTAATCAAAATCATAGCTCTTGTTCGGTTCCAATTGTTTGGTTAAAAGCAAGGACTTGATATTGAGTAAGTTCAACTTTTTGTTGATGTTGAAATCATAACGTATACCAGATTTTGATTGGTAAACGGTATTCTCTGTACTTAATTCTTTGAGGCCTCTTTGTATTGTATCTGGACTTGGAACATTGTTATTGGGGATCTCCTTTAAATGTATGCCTAAATGGGAGCTAACGTCTTCAATCACACCGCCCCCACTTAAAAATACATTGGTTAAGTTCCTGATTATTTCACTGTAAGAATAGCCAGTGTATTTAACTCTTTTGCCGAGTTCTGAATCTATTAATTCTGATAAACCTATATTGGTAAAGGATGCGTTAACAAAAGAAATCCCTGAAAAAGGACTCACAGATTTCTTATAATTTTGTACTTTTATCATTGTAAATATTTAAGCTGTTTTATGACATTGTCATCACTAAAATAAGTGAAAATATTTACATTGAAACACTGTGTGTAATCTTATTATGCACAGTGCTTTCTTCTTGAAAAAACCATAACGTCTTGCGGATTTAAGGTAGTAGATTAATACATACAAATCATGAAAAATTTACGATTTACAACAACAATTATTAGTTTTATAATAAGCATTGCTTCACTAGCACAAGTAGGCATAGGGACTTTAACACCTGATGCTTCTTCATTACTGGATGTTTCTTCCACAAGTCAGGGATTTTTAATGCCACGATTATCATCATCACAAAGAGATGATATCTTACTTCCCGCCAAAGGTTTAATGATTTATAATCTCACTTTGGATAATGGTGAAATAAATACTGGGACACCTTCAAATCCAAAATGGGTAGGTACTAATACACAGGAGACACCAACTATTAATTCTATCACTGAAGGTGATACTGTGAGCACTACTTCTACTAGTAATGTGTTGGTGCCAGAAATGACGATATCGCCTGATTCTGGTACCTACCTCGTATTATTCAATGCCCAATTGTCCAGCCACCAAACATTCAGTTCAGCCCAAGGTGTTATTGATGCGGCAAGTCTATACGACGAATTAATGGCATATCCAGGCGGAGTAACTCACGCTCTAACTTTTGGTAGTGGAGAAACTTTGGATCCCGGAGCCTATGACGTAGCTGGAGCACCATCGATTGCTGGAACACTTACAATGGATGGAGGTGGAGACCCAAATGCTGTGTTTATTATTAGAGGCTCTGGGGCATTCACTACAGGAGCGGGTACAACTGTAGTATTGACAGGAAATGCAAAACCAGAAAATATATTCTGGGTGAGTGGCGCAGCCATGTCTACTGCCGCTAACACAGTAATGAAAGGCACCATGCTTGGTGGTGGGGCTTCTGCAGGAGCAGTGTCATTGGGTGACGGTTCGAACCTTGAAGGAAGACTATTTACAAAGTTAGGGGCAGTATCTCTGGGGGAAAACGTTGTTATTACTTCTCCAACAGTTGCTGCTCCTGTTGATTTAGGAGTCCTTTCCACATTTGCAATGTGGAGTTCTGATGGTGTGGTTTCCGATGTAGCCACTGCATCAACAACAGGAGATGTGGGTACTGCAGCAGGAGCTATAACGATGACAGGGACACATATTGGAAAAGAATATCCTGCTAATACAACTAGTAGTCCGAGTATTAGTACTTACAGTATTTATAAAAATGGAGTGGAGATAAGTAATTCTAGCAGAAAAATTAGTTCACAAAGCGCAACAGTATCTCTACAGGGAATGGTCATTATAAACGAAGATGATACGGTAGAAATACGATGGAAAGTTGAAACTGGCGAAGTGAGGCTAGACAACAGAACTTTATCCTTAATTCGTTCTCAATAATAATAGCTGTAAATTTATACTAAATGATTTGTTGCGGAACTTGAGTAATCTTATTAAAGCCGACGGGATTCAATGATATTACCCCATTAACAATAAGGCTTATACTCAGCTTTATTATCATTTTGATTACTCATATAAGATCCGTGTAAGTTATCATGACTAGTCTTTGGACACTATACAATATTGGCGTTTTATTTTTGTTCAAGAGCTTTTAGAACTATGCATTTGGAGAAACACCTTCATTTTATAGATATGTAGACTGGGTTTTAACAGTACCACTTATGTGTGTTGAATTCTTCCTTATCTTAAGAGTAGCTGGTGCAAAAGCTAGCCTGATGTGGAAACTGATTTTTTTGGTCAGTGGTTATGTTAGTAACTGGTTACTTTGGTGAAGCTATTTATAGTGCAAATCCTGACACTGGAGCATTAGCTGATCCAACAATGCAATGGGTTTGGGGTCTAGTTTCAGGTATAGCTTACTTCGTAATTGTCTACATTGTATGGTTCGGTGAAGCTAAAAAGCTTGCTGTATCAGCTGGTGGAGAAGTCCTGAAAGCACACAAAATTCTATGTTGGTTCGTACTTGTTGGATGGGCAATATATCCTCTAGGCTATATTTTGGGTACCGAAGGTGGTCTTTTCGGCTTGACATTAGTAGATGATATTGACTCAGCTCAAATGGCTATGAACGTTGTTTATAACATTGGTGATGCTGTGAATAAAATTGGATTTGGATTAGTGATTTTTGCTTTGGCAACTAAACCTTCTGAATAATTTTCAGATTTAAGAGTTATTAAGCCGAATCTTACGATTCGGCTTTTTTTATACCCTATATTGAAATAAACGCTTATTGAAGTAATTGCTGTAATCGTTCTAATCCAAGCTTTTTAGCATGGTTTTTTGTGGTGAAACCCTCTTTGCCTTCTACGGACAAGTCAACAGAATGATTTAGTATTATATCCACTAACTCTTGATGTATAAAACTAACCGCACAAATTAATGCAGTAGCTCCATTTGCAATTCATTAGGTTTAGATCGAATTATCCTCTAGAAACAACTCTACCATCTCCGTATCGCCTATATAACTTACTCCCATTAAAGCTATATGACCTCTAACATCTTAAGCCTCTATATTCGGGTCTTTAGTAAGCAAGTGCTCTATCGTTTTTATCTCTCCAAAATATAAAGCAAACAATAAAGGAGTAAAACATCGTTAATGTTTAAAGTTAATCAAAATTGCTTTTTTTTTTAATCTTGTAAAACTTATCGATCAATTAATTCAAAACCGTCCCACTACGAATGCTAAAAAATAGAACTAGGACTACAAACAAAGCTATAGCAACGATATTTTTTAAAAATATTAACTTTAGTAAGGGAAATAATAATGAATTATAAGCATTTATTGATAACATGTATATTCTTCTTACCAATAAATTTGACAAAATATTTTATTGTGAAAATTTCAATTTTTACTGTTGTTATTTTAATCTCGAATTTATTTTCAATAAACACTTATTCTCAGGATATAGATTTGGATTGCGACTGTGATTATGTCATTGATGATTCTGATGATGATTGGCC
>Ga0307945_1002713_pt1:0-2500 | contig 14404 bp, 17 predicted proteins | sample OrgLakmetagen228_FD_201818 | JGI IMG/M metagenome (GOLD analysis project Ga0307945, IMG submission 201818) | Saline water microbial communities from Organic Lake, Antarctica - #228 | ecosystem: Environmental > Aquatic > Non-marine Saline and Alkaline > Saline | place: Antarctica: Organic...
CCATGGAGGCGGTGGTCGCTCGGACGGTGGCGGCAGCACCTTTAACGGCTGCTACTCCTGCGGGGGTGACCACCTCCTGAAGGACTGCCCAAACGGAAGCCCCATGAAGAGGCAGCGCCACCACCACCACAACAACAACCGTGGCGGAGGCCGTGGAAATAGTGGTCGTGGTGGTTCGTGGGGTAACTACAACAAGGGTAGCTACTAGGAACCTGCTGAGGGAGACCAGGAGCACTTCTACAGCACCGCCAGCCGCCACCAACAGATCCACCTTCCCCAGACATCACCGACCCAAAGATTTCAGCATTCTCCAACGATACATCCATCTCGTCAAGATCGAGCACTGTGAGGACACTAGACCTCAGAATTAGCTGAGCGCCGCGCAAGAACAGCACAAAGGCCTCGGCACCATCCTTCAAGGAGCCTTCATTGCCCTCCACACCATCCTTTTGGGAGTGGCACCATCTACAACAATCACACGCTGTAGCTGGGTCTTGATTTTCAAAGAGTTAAGAACCTTGATTCCAAGCTTCATGTTTTGTCAATTACGCTGCCAAACTTGTCCATACCAAACGCACACTACCATTCCAGTATTCTTGTCACCCGTAATCGGTTGCAGGTCAAGTTTGCTCTCCCTATCCTCATTGATCTTTCTTTTTTAATGAAGGAAATCTACAAATCCTGGTACCAAAGTGCCATTTAATGAATTATAAAAAATCCACCTTGTTAATGTCTTCACATTCATTTTGCGTCTCTCAAGCACATACTGTCAGTCAAAAAGTTCTCTCTTTCACATGTTCAAAAAGTTACGTGTCGCCAGGAATGTTGTTCTCTTTGATTTAAAACTCACCAATGTTTTCTACAAACAAAAAAGAGGAAAGCCAATGTATCATTGCAGGATATCACACTGTCTAATTGTACTACCTTCACATAGAGCATCAGTCAAGTGAGTTTGTTAAGTCATCAAGATATGCAGCAGTCAGCTAGCCAAGCAAATTTTTATGTTTCCAACTACAACTCGGCTGAGGATGTGGCAGAATTTGAAAGCCTCTCCTGGTAAACCATGAACATGAACATCATAGCGCCCATCAGCAGCTGCAAGCGCAATGAATGGAAGGAGCATTGGTGTATAAGCATTGTTAAAGCCATATTTTGGTCCTTGTCAAAAAAAGCAGGCTGCGCAAACCTTGATTGCAAGCCAACAATGCTCCTTTTGTTGCAAAAACCTTCACAGCACTCACCATGAACAGCACCCTCATTGCTGTGTGAATCATGGCATGGCCGCCGCAGTCTACCGTCTGCTGGGCGTTCAGGTAGTCCACTCGAGCTGGGTTCTCGTCCAGGCGATGAGCCCAGGCATTGTGGACACAGTCAATGTCCCTCAAAGCCTGCACAAACCAGCTTTTAGTTAGTTACACTCTCTTGATCCAAATGCACGTTAGGAGTATTTTAAGATCACGCAAATCGTTACAATACAATTGCTTGTAACTAAGCAGCATCACACAGTACAGCAGGCCAAGGCTGGGCCAACAACAGGGCAACATTTAAAAGGAGCATGAAAGTTACCTTGTCGTATCACCCACCCAATACACCCACCCAAATATTGCTTTAATGTACGCACCTTCCACACATTAATCCCACACTTGATGCCTGAGCCCACGCCCACTTGTAGAATTGTATCTCCTTTGCGCACGCCACGCATGCTCTCAATGAAGCCCAGTGTGTACCAGGTTGTGGAGGAGGACACGTTGCCTGTGAACAATTTATTAAAAAGCATGCGTTCCTTGACTTTCAAAAAAAATAAAGGTCAATGTGGAAAAGCAAAAATTATCTGTTAGCAGCAGTAGCAATGCATTTATTTCAAAGATAATAAGCACATGTACTTGGATTAGTTTTGCTGCTATCCAAAACGGTTGAACACACCATAGTCGCGCAAAACCATGCGTGAGGGCTCCATGTCGTACTCAGTCAGTTGCAGCGCTTTGCCAATGCCATCAAGGACCTTGGCTCCTCCTGTGTTTGTTGAGAGTTGAAGTCACATTTAAGATGGAATCATATGAACCAAAGGCTTCAGTTTCAATCGTTTCTTACATACGTGCGCACACACACAAGCCTGGAAATGCACAAATATCATACATATCCAAACCTGGAATGTCCTGGAACTGCTTGCAGCTTAATTTCAAGCGTCTTACTTTTCTGTCGTAGCAGGAAAGGATGTTGGAAAATTAAAAAAGCTACAATTTCGCAACTTCTTTCAGATCCTTCAGCAAGCCCCTCAACCCGCACCTGCATGAACAAGGAAGTGCTGTACGGGAGCGCCAGAGAAAGTAGGGGTGTAGGGCTGTGCTGCATCAGGCCCAAACAACTTTCGGATTGCCCAGATCACTGCAAACTTTGCTTTCTGCCCGGGAGTCAGCACACTGGGGGCAACCTTCCACAACGCTTTGGTGAGTGCCAGCGAAGCCTGGCTGACCACGTTTTTGCCCTGGGAAGGCCGAGC
>Ga0307945_1002713_pt1:7500-10000 | contig 14404 bp, 17 predicted proteins | sample OrgLakmetagen228_FD_201818 | JGI IMG/M metagenome (GOLD analysis project Ga0307945, IMG submission 201818) | Saline water microbial communities from Organic Lake, Antarctica - #228 | ecosystem: Environmental > Aquatic > Non-marine Saline and Alkaline > Saline | place: Antarctica...
CACCTGCTATTTGTGTTGGCTTTGGCTTGCGTTGGCTTCCAACCTGCATTTTAGCCTGCACCGTGCCACGCCTAAATGACTTTCAAAGACGGTTTACAATAGAGAATTTTCTACCACAAAACATTGACATTTATAGCACACTGAATGTGTCGCACAATGCACCAAGGCAGGTTTGGAGTACCATCACTATTGCAACGGTTTCCACACCACCATGGCTCAATGCAAGGAGCATTCACCAAAAGCAGCCACACCCAGCACGACCCTATTCAGTCACATCATCACATGTCACACACACTTCATGACTTTAGTCATGAACCACCACACGATACGCACCTCGTACGCCACTGTGGGCACATTGGCACTCGCTGTCTCGTCAAAAGGCAGCTCACTCACACGGCACAGGGCCTCCCGCACATCTGCAGCCAAAGCCTCAACCTGAGAAAATACATACACACATCTTTACATAAATACACACGTGTAAATGCACGCATGAAGGCATTTTTGAGCTCAAACACACATCCACAAACACGGTATGGGCGGCTGAGCACATTTGTCTGTCTGCACGCATGTCTGCTTGACACCATTTTGCTTTAGTAGCGTTTAAACAAACTTCAGAATAGAGATGTACACAGGCATTAAAAGCCACTCCTTACATAAACTGAGGAAACGGAGCCACTTAAGGACTGAGTAATAGTCCCTCACCCCAGAAAAGAAAGGAAAATTAATTAGATGTAGGAGGGTAGCAGGCTTGGCAAGGAACCGGCTCCTGACAGGAACAAACGCCACTAAACTGATACTAAATAGTCCACCACGCATTTCATCTTTCATGCAAAATTGCAAGCAGCTAACCAGACAAAGGACTTGAATCGCAGCAATAAACGAGGTAAGTTTGTCACATTTATGCCACACATCTTTGCCACACACGCAGCTCAAATTTGGGCTTACCGACCTGGAAATTTCGAAAGGAGGTCGTGGCTGTTGCAGGCACCTCTTGTACCTGACACAAGGAAGAGGGACCCAAGGCCATACGGAGTGGGAGAGCAAAATATGAATGCTTTTTTTGCATCAACACGTGCATCAGGTGAAGGCAAGCGAAGTACGCCCAACAGGAGGAGCAGGAACACAGAGCTTGAGGGAAGTACGAGTTTGCACATTTACAAGTCGACATGAAGGCATTATTTTGGTGACACATGACACATGACTGCAATCGACATCTTTTGGCTTGGAGGCATATTGCTTACCTCAAATTTTCCGGGCGAGCTCTCAAAGCGCTTGAAGGAATAACGGGGTTTAAGTTGGATGCCTTTACATTCAACAGCCTGCAGTGACACCGAGGTGAGGTGCCTGCTTGGTAATGGGCTCAACTGGCAATAACTGTGATAGCCCAATTAATCTTGACTAAAATAAGTTTGCATTCAGCAGCCTGCAGTCATACCGAGGTGAGGTGCCTGCTTGGCGCAACATTTGGCGCAACATTTGGTCAAAGAGTCCAAGCATATAGGAAATAACATGTAAAGCACAGCAGAAAACGGCACATCCACAATAACACACATTCGACAGGCTGCCACCTGCACAGGTACATGTAAGCTGCCCAAGGACCGGAAGCAACTAAACACCATCACCTCTTATATTGCCATGTGTCACCTCTTATATTGTCATGTTTCACCTTATATTGTCATGTATCACCTTTTGCATAACGGTGTTGAGCAGGTGGCCTCCCACTGGTGACCTGCCCAGGGTTTTTGACAAGAGGTACCCATCGTGCACGGCCGCCGCTTTGTGAAGGAGGCAGGCGAGCAGGGATGAGGGAAGGAGAAATTGATGATTTGAGGGAGAATTCAAGGAAGAAGGCCAGCCAGAGAGAATACGAATGAGGAAACAAAGGCAATTTGCAAGGCAAGGCATAAGGGCTTATGCTCACAAATGTGCACATCCTAAAGCATCGACAAGCAATTACACATGCACACGCATGCGGGCACACAAACAAATACTTGGACAATACACAATCAATACACATTCACGTGCACACAACTAATGCAAGTCCATTTCTGCCATTCGCATGTTCTTTTTACCTGTCGTTTCAAAGTGTCCGGCGTCCACAACGAGCGCTGACTGCTTTGCATGGGCAAACGTGCTGAGTACCTATGCATATATGGGGAGATTGTATTGTGCAGTGTTCCTCAAGAAATCAGGTCAAAAGACCTGATTGCGTTAGCCCCAATACAGAGAAACATAGGTCTTCCTGCTTTCTTGATGATATGTGCAGGGACATTCATTTCTCAAACCAGCTCGACCACCTGGTGTTCCAGGCTTCTCTCCTAATGCAAGCTGGATGTAATGCAAGGCCAGCGCTGCTGGATGTGCAAGCAGGCAGCACAAGTTGAGAGCATGAAAGGCAAGGCCTACCGCATTCTTGGCCAAGAAGAGGGCTGGTGGCTTGTACTTTTCAAAGATGAGCTCCACGAGCTGCTCCCTCGCTTTTCTCGGCATGACGTTGGGC
>Ga0307945_1002717_pt1 | contig 14383 bp, 13 predicted proteins | sample OrgLakmetagen228_FD_201818 | JGI IMG/M metagenome (GOLD analysis project Ga0307945, IMG submission 201818) | Saline water microbial communities from Organic Lake, Antarctica - #228 | ecosystem: Environmental > Aquatic > Non-marine Saline and Alkaline > Saline | place: Antarctica: Organic Lake...
CCGGGGAAACGTATTAATAGTGAGCTGCAACCCATTGCAAAATTACAATGCACGGATATGTGAACCTGGAATCCTCCTCCCTTCAGATTGACATCCACTGCGAGCGCTCAGGGTGGGAAGACACAGGCGTGGCCATAGCACAGGCGTTGGGACTGCAGGTGCGGAAACGCTCCAGGAGGAGCAGCAGGGTGCAGACACTGATGCATGCCCTTCTGGTCAATGTCAATATCTATAAGAAAAAATAAAGCAGCGTTTGTCCTAACAACGTCCTCTGGAGGATGACGCTGTGCATTCAGACTTGAGAGCATCACAAGGAAACATGATGCTCTGCACTCATAATTTTTGTATAATGGACATTACTTGCACAATAGATCGCCATTGATTTCATGATCTAACTTGACAGCGTCCTCTGTTATCTGCTGTCCCTGTTCCTTGTGCACGTTTTGTTTGCAACCAATTACCCTTTGTGCAAGCTGTTTCATCCTTGTTGGATGCACTTGGCAGTACGCCTTTCTCTGCGAGTTTGAAGAGCTGTGGTCTCCAGTGAGAGACCCTGACGCTCAGGGAGGCGGCGTGCATGGAAACGCGATCCTCTCCAAGTGAGTCGGCTTTTTTTATGAGTGCGTGCAGTGCCGAGCCTTGCTGAGTGAATAGGATTGTTGCTGCTTAATTTTTTTATGAGTGCGTGCGGTGCCGAGCCTTGCTGATTGGATAGGAGTCTTGCTGCTTTTTTTTTTATGAGTGCGTGCAGTGCCGAGCCTTGCTGAGTGGATAGGATTGATGCTGCTTTGGATGATATGTGCCTGATTTTGCGGTGTGCCTGAGGACTGTCCGATATGTTAGCCACTTTTTTTAGTATCTGGGGATACTTTGTCCCTTCAAGTTTCAGGGAATATGTCTTTTGTCTCATGACTGCTGGGTGCAAAGTCTGTGCTCTGCTGACACAAGGCTCTGCTACGCTGTGCTCTGCTAACAAGTGTGAGCATCAAGATTATGAGAAGGCCAAACAGGCAAGGTGGCCTAACAGTGTAGTTTGAGTGTTAGGCGTTGAATATCAACGATGAATGCAATGATTTGAGAGTAAGCACGAGGCATTTGATTGCTTTTCTCAGACGCTCCAGGCAGTCCCTCTTTAAGCGTGCTGCAGGGGGGGGAAAGAAAGAAAGAGAATGGCATCTGAGAGTAAGCACGAGGCACCTGATCGTTCTTCTCAGACACTCCAGGCACTCCCTCCTTAAGCGTGCTGCAGGGGGGGGAAAGAAAGAACGCAGATAATTAATGGCATCTGAGAGTAAGCACGAGGCACCTGATTGCTTTACTCAGACGCTTCAGGCACGTTCTCCTTCAGCGTGCTGCAGGGGGGGGGAAGAAAGAACGCAGATAATTAATGGCATCTGAGAGTAAGCACGAGGCACCTGATTGCTTTTCTCAGATGCTTCAGGCACGTTCTGCTTAAGCGTGCTGCAGGGAGGGGAAAAAAAGAACGCAGATAATCAATGGCATCTGAGAGTAAGCACGAGGCACCTGATTGCTTTTCTCAGACGCTTCAGGCACGTTCTCCTTAAGCGTGCTACCGCAGTACGGTATCACTGTTTGTGCAGGATTGAGGCTGTCCCCAGGAGTTTACACCATCGTATGCCTGTGTAGGTTTGACTTGTATATTACCTGGACAGTGCGACAGTGCGATCTTGTATATTACCTGGACAGTGCGATCTTGTATATTACCTGGACAGTGCGATCTTGTATATTACCTGGACAGTGCGATCTTGTATATTACCTGGACAGTGCGATCTTGTATATTACGTGGACAGTGCGATCTTGCATATTACCTGGACAGTGCGATCTTGTATATTACCTGGACAGTGCGATCTTGCATATTATCTGGACAGTGCAATCTTGTATATTACCTGGACAGTGCGATCTTGCATTTTACCTGGACAGTGCAATCTTATATATTACCTGGACAGTGCGATCTTGTATATTACCTGGACAGTGCGACAGTGCGATTTTGGACTGTGCAGGTTTGTCGTGTATGACCTGGACAGTTTACACCACCGCTGTGCCTGTGCAGGTTTGACTTGTATATTAACTGGACAGTGCGACAGTGCGATCTGGACTGTGCAGGTTTGACGTGTATATTACCTGGACAGTACGACAGTGCGATCTGGACTGTGCAGGTTTGACTTGTATGACAGTGCGATCTGGACAGTGCGACAGTGTGATCTGGACTGTGCAGGTTTGACGTGTATGACCTGGACCGTGTACACCACTGCTGTGCCTGTGCAGGTTTGACTTGTATGACTTGGAGTGTGTCCAGCACCAGTACCACCCCATCGACTGGGAGGCGCCAGAGCATCCGTTGTGCAAGTGCGTGTGGCCCCAGTAGGGACTAAGTAGTGACCAGGTTAAGAATAGAGGGACAAAGCAGCGTGTGGCAGTAAAAGACCACATCCATAGTGACCAGGTTATGAATAGAGGGACAAAGCAGCATGTGGCAGTAAAAGACCACATCCCTATCAATCGAGGATTACCATCAAGTCCACACCAACACCAACACCAACACCATATCAACACCAACACCAACACCAACACCGACACCAACACCAACACTTACACCAACACCAACACCATATCAATAAGGAAAAGCAGCCAGTTCGGCACCTGGTGCTGTAAAGCTCCTCCGCCACAGAAATGAAAGGGGAGATCACTGGGATCGGGAGTATAGCAAGCTTGGCTTGAGAAACAGGGTATGGAAAAGAACGTGGAAAGGAAGGCGCCGGAGCACGTTCGTTGTACAAGAGTGTTTGGCAGATCCTGATGGCTACTAGGGAGTGAGCAGATGTGTGAGAAAAGGATTCGATGTGATTTTTTGGGATTAATAGGCAACTGCTCTTATGCTCAAGATTTATATATATATATCGTATATATATACGATATACGTGTGCTCTTGTGATGCACATATAAAGAAAGGAGCTTTCTCACAGACGCACGCGTTTGCGTACACCGGCCTCCACCCTGGACTCCACCCCTCCATTATCTTTTATCTTTGTTCCCTTCCCTTTTCTTTTTTAGTACTTCTAACTGGCAAACTTCCCCTGACTTGTGGCGCCCATAATCCTGCACCACGAGTAAATGCCTTATCAGAAACCTAGGAGCAAGATGACCAGGGCTGGATCTGCATACCATAAATGGCAATAAGTTGGCCAATCTCCGCTTATTGTACGGCATATCTACAAACCTAGCACTGAAATGCAAATCTGTTGGTCTGGTTGACCCTGCACGTGACTGCATAAAATAAGGTAAGGTCAAATTGTTATATATATATGTACCTCTGCAAGTGACTGTGTAAGAAAATCCTTGCAAGTATCTGTGTAAGAAAAAAAAAAAAAGGGGGGTAATATAGACCCTCGTCAGCACGGACTAGGAAAGAGCTGTTTTGTGTATGCACCGCGAAATGGATGCAAGGACACACGGCATTTCACCTGGAGAACATACTAGACAAAGATCTTTTTGTGGGGATCTGGTGGTTGGGAGGCAGGGGCCTGCACAGCTTTGATTAGATATCTTTGGTGTTTGATGTCTTGTCTCATGTGTATGATTTTGTTGCAGATCTTGTTGCACGCAGGCTGAGTGCTTTGGCATGTAGACCAGTAACTCCGAGGCTAGTCTGTGTGTGGAGGAACTCTTGCAAATAACTGCAGGGTTACCTGCTACCTGCAATGGCGTACAACTCTGCACAAAAGCGAACTGCCGCTCCTTAAAATCTCCTCGCTCAGCAATGAACTTGTGGGAAATAGTCACACCCTAGATAGAAGCACTTGCGATTATTGCCGGTAGGTAACCCACATGTGTAGGCTGGGCCAGAACGTATATGACTGTATGTATAGCCGTGTATGACTGTATGTATAGCCGTATGTGTCTGTATTTTTGATGACACCCCTGCCAAAATTATCATGTATACATCGAACATTAATTGTATATACCAGAATTTATGTATATGGTCTAGGATTATGGTCAATCATTATAATATAATTAATTTTGATGGTTAACCCTAATATAGGATTATGGTCAACCCCTATATATATTTTTGTATATATATATTTTTTTGGTCAACCCTACACATGTGATGCAGTGCAAGTAAGACAAGTAGATATGCACATTTGCTAGGAACACGTGCTAAACCTGTTGATGTAAAGGAATGAACCCTAATGCGTGGCAACCCCACAGCAAGCGTGGAAGTGAGCCCCCTTTTTGACGGGTGTGGGCGGCTTACTTGTGAGCTTTTGACACACGTTGCAATGTGCACACACCTGCAAAATTTACTGAGCATTCAAAAAAGGCACTTTTGACGGATGTGGGCGGCTTGCGTGTGCCCTTGTGATTTATGATGCACAGTGTGCACATTCATCTTCGCCATTTACTGAGCATGCAAAAATGGCACGCCACAGTAATCGTGGTACCCCTTTTGTTTTTAGCCCATAGCTTACTTGTGCAGATTGCACACAAATAAATGTGCACAACCTTCATTTAGAATGTGTACTATGCATGCAGGAAAGAGCTCCGCCACGGCAAGCGTGTGACCCTCTTTTGAGTTGGCAATTTGTTTTGCACGCAATTAAATGTGCACAACCTTCATTTGGAATGCGTACTATGCATGCAAGAAAGAGCACCGCCACGGCACGCGTGTGACCCTCTTTTGAATTGGCAATTTGTTGTGCACACAAATAATTGTGCACAACGTTCATTTATAATGCGTACTATGCATGCAAGAAAGAGCCCCGCCACGGCAAGCGGGTGACCCTTTTTTGACCAACGCTGGCAGCTTACATGTGCACATGTATGCACACAAATAAATGTGCACAACGTTCATTTGGAATGCGTTCTATGCATGCAGGAAAGAGCCCCGCCACGGCACGCGTGTGACCCTCTTTTGAGTTGGCAATTTGTTTTGCACACAAATATATGTGCACAACCTTCCTTTGCAATGCATACTATGCATGCAGGAAAGAGCCCCGCCACGGCAAGCATGTGACCCTCTTTTGATGAATGCCGGCAGCTTACATGTGCACATATATTGCACACAAATAAATGTGCACAACGTTCATTTATAATGCGTACTATGCTTGCAGGAAAGAGCCCCGCCACGGCAAGCGTGTGACCCTTGCGGCTAAGGTCAAAACGCCTGCAGGACCGTTGCTCATGTACAGCGCACATTTTGAGGTGTGTGGGGCCTTGTATTTGTGTCTGCATATGTGAGCAACGCACGTCCTAAGCTGCTTGGATCGTGCACACGCATTAGTATTTCATGTAATTGATTGATGAGTGCAAATGCATGTGTGAGCATCGCACGTTCTAAGGTGCATGGATCGTGCACACGCATTAGTATTTCATGTATTTGATTGATGAGTGCAAATGCATGTGTTTTTTGCTTATCAACCAATACATACAAGATTTACCTGCTAGCTTTTCAAATATCTTGACTGTGTGCCCACATTGTGTGTGTGTGTGTGTGTGTGTGTGTGTGTGTGTGTATGCACCGTGCAGGTATTTTGCGGCATGATTGCTCGCATGCGCCAGTATGCTGACATAGTCCTCCATGCGCGAAACACCTCAGCAGCAGGGGGACCCAAGTTCCAGGTGCATTGTGTTCTGAGCTTTTTGTAGCAACATGTTGTGTGCCGACTTGTGTGTGCCGACTTGTGTGTGTCGACTTGGTGTGTGCCGACTGTGTGTGCCGACTTGTGTGCCGACTTGGTGTGTGCTGACTTGTGTGTGCCAACTTGTGTGTGTCGACTTGGTGTGTGCCAACTTGTGTGTGCCAACTTGTGTGTGTCGATTTGGTGTGTGCCGACTTGTGTGTGCCAACTTTTGTGTGTCGACTTGGTGTGTGCCGACTGTGTGTGCCGACTTGTGTGTCGACTTGGTGTGTGCCGACTTGTGTGTGCCAACTTGTGTGTGTCGACTTGGTGTGTGCCGACTTGTGTGTGCCAACTTGTGTGTGTCGACTTGGTGTGTGCCGACTTGTGTGTGCCGACTGTGTGTGCCGACTGTGTGCCGACTTGTGCCGACTTGTGCCGACTTGTGTGTGCCGACTGTGTGCCGACTTGTGTGTGCCGACTTGTGCCGACTGTGTGGTGTGTGCCGACTTGTGCCGACTTGTGCCGACTTGTGCCGACTTGTGTGTGTGGTGTGTGCCGACTTGTGTGTGTGGTGTGTGCCGACTTGTGCCGACTTGTGTGTGTGGTGTGTGCCGACTTGTAGCAACATGTTGTGTGCCGAAGTTGATACCTGCATGAACCGTGGGTGGGAGGGGGTATGTTATTGGCAGTGGATTTGGCAGGGAGACCTTCAAACACACAGGCTCAGCTTGTACACAGCATTGATGGTGCAAGCATGCGGCTCCGGCCACCCCTGATCCTGTAATTGGAGGTGGTTGGTACAAGGGCGCAATGTAATCATGATTAATACGTGACAGTCACCGTGATTAGTACGGAAAAGAACCATAAGTGGCGGTATAAGGGCACAACATAATCATGATTCATTAATACGTGACAGTCACCGTGATTAGTACGGGACAGAACCATGAGTGGCGGTGTAAGGGCACAACATGATCGTGATTCATTATTACGTGACAGTTATGTTTGTGGTGGTATAAGGGCACAACATAATTGTGATTCATTAATACGTGACAGTTATGTTTGTGGTGGTACGACGTGATTCAAACGTGACAGGTCTAATGTTGGTATTACAAGGGCACAACATAATTGTGATTTATTAATTTGTGACAGGTCCAATGTTGGTATTACAAGGGCACAACATTAATTGTGACTCATAAATACGTGACAGTTATGTTTGTGGTGGTACAAGGGCACAACGTGACTTGATTAATACGTGACATATCTATAATAGTGATACAAGGGCACATCATAATTGATTCATTAATACGTGACACATTCTGTTTGTGGTGGTACGACGTGATTGTGATTCAGACGTGACAGGTCCAGTGTTGGTATTACGAGGGCACAACATAATTGTGATTTATTAATATGTGACAGGTCCAATGTTGGTATTACAAGGGCACAACATAATTGTGATTCATAAATACGTGACAGTTATGTTTGTGATGGTACAAGGGCACGACATGACTTGATTAATACGTGACAGATCTATAATATGGTGATACAAGGGCACGACGTATTTGCGTATTTGCGTATTTGTGTTTAATACGTGACAGATCCGGTAGGTGGCGGTACAGGGGCAGATAGTGGAACGGATACTTGATGCTTTGTCCTAGGGTCTGTTCGTTTGCTAAACTAGAAGGCGCGGGAATTGCAGATGCATTTGTTAAGACAACGCCCATTTATTTTAGCATACGTTTGTGCGGTAGGTTAAGACAACGCCCAGAGGCATGGTTTTGCCTACAGGCTTTCAGAATCTCAACTAGCCCTTGACGTTTTGCTTACAATTTACGTGTTGCCTCCAGTCCTCTCGAATCCACAAGGCTCAATGTCCACATTATTTTAAAACCCTTAATACATGTCCATTGTGTCCACCTCGTGCGTTCTTACTGACTCTCGCACCTTTTGTTGTATATGACTCTCGCATCTTTTTTAATTTGACTGTCACACCCTTTGCATGTCCGTCAGCTCTTCACAACTTGTGTCGCACTCGTCTCTCACACCTTGTGCGTTCCAACTGACTCTCACACCTTTTGTTGTATATGACTCTCACACCTGTTGTTGAATCTGACTCTCACAATTTGTGCATATCCATCTGCTTCTATCACCTTGAGCATTGCCTGTCTGCCTCTAACACTTTGTGCGTTGCCAGTCTGCTTCCCTCGCCTTGTGCTTATCTGTCTGCCTGTCACACCTTGAGCATTGTCCGCCTGCCTCTCACACCTTGTGCATATTCATCTACCTCTCACACCTTGAGCATTGTCCATCTGCCTCTCACACCTTGTGCGTTGTCCATCTGTCTCTCACAACTTGTGCGTATACATCTACCTCTCACACCTTGAGTGACAACCATCTGCCTCCAACACTTTGTGCGCTGTCTATCTGCTTCTCTCACCTTGAGCGTTGTCTGTCTGCCTCTCACACCTTGTGCGTATCCGTCTACCTCTCACACCCTTAGCATTGACTGTCTACCTCTCACACCTTGTGCCTATTGTACCTTACACACCTTCTGCATCACACACCTTGTACGTGCCTATCTGCACCACACACCTTGCGCGTGCCTATCTGCATCACTCGCCTTGTACGTGCCTATCTGCATCACACACCTTGCGCGTGCCTATCTGCATCACACACCTTGCGCGTGCCTATCTGCATCACACACCTTGCACGTGTCTATCTTCATCACACACCTTGGCCGTGCCTATCTGCATTACACACCTTGGCCGTGCCTATCTTCATCACACACCTTGCGCGTGCCTATCTGCATCACACACCTTGGCCGTGCCTATCTGCATTACACACCTTGGCCGTGCCTATCTTCATCACACACCTTGCGCGTGCCTATCTGCATCACACACCTTGCGCGTGCCTATCTGCATCACACACCTTGTGCATGTCCGTCTCACCCACGCCGCCCTTTTCATGCACCAGCTTGCACACTACCCTGTGCAGCCACCTATACGCTTTGTGTAGGGTTGGCCAGAACCATATATATACGGTGTACATACGGTATTTTTGGCTTAGAAATCACCAAATATACGGTGTATATATACGTATATATACGGTTCTGGCCAACCCTAGCTTTGTGCCTACTTGGTTTTGTACTGCACCCCCTTGCACACCTCCCATGTGCACCTTCTTATGCCCTACACACCATTCCTTCCACGCATTATCCATGCGCAAGCTCCTCATGCCACCTAAACTATTTCACGTACCATGTTGTCAGTGCACAAATTTTAGTGAGCAGTGCACGTACACCTTGCAACGTACACCCTTGCAATGCACACCCTTGTAACGTACACCTTGCAACATACACCCTCGCAACATACATTTCTTGTAACGTACACCTTGCAACCTACACCCTTGCAACCTACATCTCTTGCAATGCACACCCTTGTAACGTACACCTTGCAACATACACCCTCGCAACATACATTTCTTGTAACGTACACCTTGCAACCTACACCCTTGCAACCTACATCTCTTGCAATGCACACCCTTGTAACGTACACCTTGCAACATACACCCTCGCAACATACATTTCTTGTAACGTACACTTTGCAACCTACACCCTTGCAACCTACATCTCTTGCAATGCACACCCTTGTAACGTACACCTTGCAGCAACCTGCACCCTAGCAACATACATTTCTTGCAATGCACACCCTTGTAACGTACACCTTGCAACCTACACCCTTGCAACCTACACCTCATGCAATGCGCACCTTTATAACGCACGCCTTGCAACCTATGCCCTTGCAACCTACACCTCTGCAATGTATGCCTTTAGCATGCACGCCTTGCAACCTACACCTGTTGCAATACACGCCTTTGCATCATACGCTTTGTGCACCAAACCCCTTGCCAAGTCATGCTTTGCAATGAACGCTCGCAGGCCATCTTAGGGGACCTGAACACCCAAGCCAACTCGCTCGCCCGCCTGTCTCCCAGCTACTGCACAGACCGCATGCGCTGGCGCTCACTTGGATGGTTTGAAGCCGAGATCTGGGACCAGTGCATCCTCCGGTGTATGGGTGAGTGATGGAGGAGGGAGTGAGGAGGAGGAGTGTTTGGTTCAGGGTTGCGGTGTAATGGAAAACCGTCACCTGACGCCCAAACCAGTTTCAAATGCTTAAGTGTGGATGATGCGATCTCTGGGTTTAGGGTCTAAAAACCTTTAGGGTCTAACCCTAAAACCCTAAGGTCATTTATGTCTAGGGTTGGCCAGCACCATATAAATGTATACGGTGTATATACAGTATTTTGGCAGAGAAATCACTAAATATACGGTAAAATACGGTGTGTGAGTACGGTTCTGGCCAACCCTATTCATGTCAGTAAAGTAACTGCCTCGGAAGTCTAAGGGTCTATAGTCAGGCCAGACTCTTTGGGGTTTCGGGTGTAAGTTAATTTCCTAATTGCATAAGGTGTTTGCTGCGACTGCGACGGTTTTGTTTCCTGATTTTTTGCTTTGTGGTGTCCTGAATTTATGCTGAATTTCCTGAATTTATGCTTTGTGGTGTGCTCACTGCTTGCGTTAAAATGTGTGTTGCGTGTCAAGATTCAAGATGGATGATTGAAGATAACAATGCTGCGACAGCTACCACGTGGACTGTATCGAGGCCCCAAATGGGGAATCATTGCAAGTGCTCTTTTTAGTTTATTCACTTCAGCTTCAGTTGAAGCTAGGAACTTCAATTGTGTACTGAAGGTGTGTGTGTGTGTGAGTGTGTGTGTGTGTGTGTGTGTGTGTGAGGGAGTGTGTGTGTCCGATTTGATGAAGTGGCGCATGAGTAACTGCCCCTGACTTTTTGAAAGGAGCATGTTCTACGTTTACTCAGTCCACCTCCTCTGGATATTCACGTGGCTTTAGCCAAGGCCGCGTGCTACAGAGGTTACAGAGGTTATAGGCTAAGCCATCAGTCAGACCCACCATTCCCGGCCAAATTTCGTCCCTAAAACGAACCTCATCCTTTTTTGACTTTGAATGGTTCAGGGAGGTAAGAAAGAGCATATGAAACACCTCTGCATAAAAATTAATGAGTTTGGGGTCAAGGGTGTGAGTGGGGGGCTGGATTTGTGCCATTTCCCTGCCAGAAAGGTGGTATGGGTGTAGAAATGCGGGTTTTGGTCCGAATTTCACCAATTATTTTGCTGCCAGATAGGTTTAGGGTCAAACCATACCCATCAAAGCAAAAAAACGAGGGTGAAAATTTGCCCCTAAAGGACTTAATGATTGAGCCTGTATGCTGGGCAAAAATGGTGCATTTCTTGAAACCCTGGAAACAAGCTTTATGGCCATCACCTGAGTGTCGGGAACCCTTCAGTATGCCCCCAAGGCATGCCCTGTCAAGTAATATGGCTGGAATGCTAGGGTTGGGCCGTGGTGGACAGCGACAGCTGATATTTTTTAAAACCTTCAACTTCAGCTTGCACTAGCAACCTCCCACAAAAGAAGCATAGGCTCTCTTGGTATTATAAGAACGTCCAAAATCTTCAATGACAACTCACTTAGTGGCTTCAAGCCCAGGCGACCAGAGCAACGCTATTGGTAATTATTGTTAGAATTGTTTAATGAATTAGCTGCATAAACCGGTCTCGGAAAAACTGGACCTTAGCCCCAGACCCCCGGACTTTCACCAAAATGTCCCCAATTTTATCGCAAACACCCCTGGTAAGTTGATGGTACCCGGGAGGAGCTTTTTTAAATCGACCTTCTGGCAGGGAATCCTCCCAAGCACACCTGGGCACCTCCTACCAAAAACTGAGTGTGCAGGGGTGCTTAAGCGGGTTTAAATAAGGGTCCTGGCTACTTAAAAGTGGAAAAATGTGCAGATTCGTTTTATCGAACAGGAATGGTAAGTCATACCATCAGTCAAAGTGTGCGACTGCTAGGCTGCGTATGTAATTTATTAAACAGGAGTGGTGGGTCAGACCATCAGTGAAAGTGCGCGACTGCTAGGCTGCGTATGTAATATATTAAACAGGAGTGAGTGGTGGGTTTGACCATCAGTCAAAGTGTGCGACTGCTAGGCTGCGTATGTAATTTATCAAACAGGAATGGTGGGTCTGACCATCAGTCAAACAGTGCGAATGCTAGGCTGCGTATGTAATTTATCAAATAGGAATGGTGGGTCAGACCATCAGTCAAACAGTGTGACTGCTAGGCTGCGTATGTAATTTATCAAAAAGGAATGGTGGGTCTGGCCATCAGTCAAACAGTGCGAATGCTAGGCTGCGTATGCAATCACTGCTGAAATGTGAGGGGTGTTTCAGGGCCCTGTGTTACGGCCGGTACTCACACACAGCTCCTGGGAAATTAACAGTAAAGAGTGTCAACTCTGACGTCATGGTGTGAAAAGGACCTTTTGTTACAGCCGGTACTCACACACAGCTCCTGGGAAAATAACAGCAAAGAGTGTCAACTCTAATGCATGGTGTGAAAAGGACCCTTTTTTACAGCCGGTACTCACACACAGCTCCTGGGAAATTAACAGCAAAGAGTGTCAACTCTAACGTCATGGTGTGAAAAGGACCCTGTGTTACGGCCGGTACTCACACACACAGCTCCTGGGAAATTAACAGCAAAGAGTGTCAACTCTAACGTCACGGTGTGAAAAGGAGACCGTTTAAACTCTTACATCACGGTGTGAAAAGGAGATCGTTTGATCTCTAACGTCACGGTGTGAACTCTTAACGTCGCGGTGTGAACTATATTGTCACAGTGTGAACTCTAGTCACGGTGTGAACTCTAACGTCAGGGTGTGAAAGGATGAAAGGATGTTATGAAAGGATGTCGCCTGACGGATGGAGAGAGCCACACCACTGCGTATGTGCAAAAATGCACGAGTAAAAATTCCCAAAAATATTGGTGAGGGTGGCTCCTTTTCCCTGGTTAATGTGGGGAGTGGTTTTTTTAGTGGCCTGCCCAGTTGTTTCCTTTATTTCTTTTTCCGTGTGATGCTGCACTAATAAAGACCGTTTTTGCTCCTCCATGCTTGTAGGGGTGGCTGGACAGTGAGTATGATAAGTACATTAATCATCTGTTAGGTATATCTTTAAGCTACAACTCTATCCGTTCACTAGGTTTAAGATGTGTGATTTGTTTTTTATTCCATGATTATGGCCGACCCTGATTGTGTGTGTGTGCGTTGCTGCCTGGCAGAGGAACCCTCGATGCCTACAAAACTAAACGAGTGGCTAGCTAGCCATGGAGTGGATGCCGCAACCTGCAGAGCAATTGTGAACCCCGGATTTTCAGACCCTTGGGATCCTAGGTGCGCTTTCAGAAAGAGAAAAGAATTAATGCCGACACCCCGTATCAGATAAGGAGTAGGAGCCACTTTGGTATTGAGGACTGAAAAATCCCTCCACCAGAGAAAATAATCAGAGGAATATGTTTCATTATAAACATTAATGTTAAGGTGCCACTCATTTTGGTAAAGAGTCTGTGATGGAATTGATCAGCAAATGCAGCAAAGGAAGACTGAAAAGAAGCCTGTGATGGAACTAATCAGCAGATGCAGTAAAGGAAGATTGGATATGGAGAAACATTTCCACCGTAAGTATCCACAAAGACCTTGAAGCTAAAGTGAATTGGCAGGTGCTAAATGTAAGTCTACACTGATAGCTTCAGCAAATGCAATATGGGAAGACTTAAATTAGTGTTTTCTCCATCCTGGGCCCACCAAATGCGATACAGCAACGTACTGCGCGTGGTTGTTTTGCAATAGGATGTTATATTTGGTCCCTCGCAATTCGCAATTAGTGAACGAAGAACAGTTTGTACAAACTATCCATACTTTTACTTGTTAGCGGGGGGCTCCTGGGCTACAAGGTTTACAAGGTTTACAAGAAAAAGGCCTTCAGTCAAGAAGTATGACTGCTCGCCTGTTCATAAAGTAAAATAAGGTCACGAATGATGTTCCTGGGCTTCAAGGTTTACAAGAAAAATTCCTTCAGTCAAGAAGTATGACTGCTTGCCTGTTCATATAGAAAAATAAGGTCATGAATGATTTTATTGGGCTACAAGGTTTACAAGAAAAAGGCCTTCAGCTAAGAAGTATGACTGCTCGCCTGTTCATAAAGTAAATTAAGGTCATGAATGATGTTCCTGGGCTTCAAGGTTTACAAGAAAAAGGCCTTCAGTCAAGAAGTATGACTGCTTGCCTGTTCATAAAGTAAATTAAGGTCATGAGTGATGTTCCTGGGCTACAAGGTTTACAAGGTTTACAAGAAAAAGGCCTTCAGTCAAGAAGTATGTCTGCTCGCCTGTTGTACCACAAACTGCACCAATCCATGCTCTTGCAGATTAATATATTTGATCATTCACCCCGCAATGATAGTCACCCCGCAACTCTGGTGTAAAAGTGAGGATGTGAATTGGAGCCAAAGAAGCTCCAGCTAAAATTGCTTGCATGTAACGCTGCAAAGTCATTCTCAGATTCCGACCAAGCAGTTAATTGGCTCCATTTCAATTTTGTAATAAGCTATTTTAACTCCGTAACTCTGGTATCAAAAACTGGGTTGAAACCCGCAGCAGGAATGGAGCGACAGAATATTTGTCGTTTCCCCCTGTGTCCCTTGTGTGAGTGCCTCCCACTCGCTGGCATTTCCAGTACCCCTGCCCCAAATTCGACAAGTAGCATTGTTATATACATTTATAATGCTTATATCCTGAAGCAGAGGTCGATCGGGGCAACTTC
>Ga0307945_1002718_pt1 | contig 14375 bp, 16 predicted proteins | sample OrgLakmetagen228_FD_201818 | JGI IMG/M metagenome (GOLD analysis project Ga0307945, IMG submission 201818) | Saline water microbial communities from Organic Lake, Antarctica - #228 | ecosystem: Environmental > Aquatic > Non-marine Saline and Alkaline > Saline | place: Antarctica: Organic Lake...
CTGTGTGTGTATGTGTGTGTGTGTGTGTGTGTGTGTGTGTGTGTGTGTGTGTATGTGTTTGTGTGTGTATGCACGTGTGCACGCATGCCTACATGTGTATCATAAGTGTGCTCAAATTTACCAGGCCCTAGGCTTGCGTCTGTGCCGCACCTGTGACCCAAACCTTAGTGTGCCTTGATGCAGAAAGAAATGCGCACCGTACGTACATGTACTCACCGCCCCCCTTCTAAATAAATAGTTTACAATCAATTATGTCCCTGCCACATCCCAAATCCTGTAAAATTGCCGCAAAATCTGGAATACTGTAGGTTCACGATCGCTTCAGAAATTTAATAAAAGTTTGGCAAAATAAGAAATTTTTTTATGATTCTCGGGGCCTTCTCCGAAGAATTTGAAGTCATGAATAAATTATTTTAGGTGTTTTTGAGGGTGGTTTTAAAAATGAGCTCCCAGCGTGCCCTGGTTGTAAATCCCTGCGGCTGACCATGTTCTTGGAGCCCCTGTCCCCAGCTGAGAGGCTGGCTGTTCAGCAGAGGGACCATGAGAAGCTGCAGAGGGAGAGGCAGCTAAGGGAGCTGGCAGAGGCATAGGCAAAGGCAAGGGGCGCGGCTGTGGAGAGGCCTGGGGCGTTCATACATGCTCCCCCAAGAGCAAGCCTCCTCCTCTCACAGGCCCTTCAGGCCCTTCCTTTGGGGCATCCACACAGAGTTGGTGAAGATGGCAAGTGGTTAAAAGAAAGTCGCTTCTCTGATTGAGGGAAGCACACGTGCACGCACTCACAGCTGTCATTCTCCCCATGCAGCCAATGGGCAGTCTGCCCATCAGCCTGCACAGCAGCGGCAGCAGCTGCGGCGGCAGCGGCAGCATCAGCCAACAGTGGGGGCCTCTCGAACCCGACACAGGGCCTGCTTGAGCTGGATTCCAACTCAAAAATATTCCGCAGCCCCCACCACGAATTAAAATCGAAAAACCATTAAATTTTTATAGAATGTGAAGTGCTTGTGAACCTACGGAAATACGTATAACACATATAATTTTGATCACTACCCCCCCCTCAAAACGTAATGATGGGCGGTGAATTTTTTTGTACGGTAGACAATTTGCACTCACGTGCCTGCAGCACACATGCGTACTGTAGTGCTTAGATGCAATAAGCACCTTTCGCACCTTTTCTAGCACACACCTGTTCACTAAGCAAAAGAGACAGGAACAACACATACACGTGCACGTATACATGCACACACACATGCACATGCACATGCACACACACACGCACACCCCCCCACACACACATACACACCTCAGCGCCTTGATACGAGCAAGGATGCGTGCTGAGCGCCTTCTCATGCCTTTCAGCCGATTCACAGCTGTAGTGGCTCCATGCACGAGCTTCCCGCTGTTCTTGGCGGCTGGCTGCTTGGAGGGCTTGGTGGAAGGGTGAGCTGCAGCAGAGGCAGCAGGGGTGGCAGGATCAGCACAACCAATGACCCCACCCACTCCAGCAGTAGCAGGTGCGGCTTCCCGCTTGGTCCTAGCCCCTCCGCCACTTGGTTGAGTGTCAGTGGCATCAAAGGGGGCAGCAGTGGCCGTGGGTGCAGCAGAGGAGGTAGAAGCAGCAGCAGCAATAGCTGGGGGTGCAGTGCTGTGGCTGCACGGTGGAGGAGGAGAGGCAGCGGATCTGAGATCACCAGGAAGGGGCCCTTGTTTGGGCTCTGGAGGTCTCCCAGAGTCGACCCAAACGGCTGCCCTTTGCTGTACCTGCACTGCTGGGTCTGCAGCCAGCCCAGATATGTTGGTGCACGCTCCTGCTCTTGCTCCTGCCGGTGCTGGAGCAAGCCTTGCTTGCTCCCGTCCGCATGTCTGTGCCTGCTTCTCCGCGCACGTATCACCACAACCACCGCACGTATCACCACCGCCTTGCAAGTCAACCAAAACGTCCGGCTTCAAGGTTGAGCCTGCAGCAAGCTCTGTGATCTCATAAGGATCTGCACACCCTTCTGGTGGCTCAGCCCTGAGGTCGCCACCTTCTCCATGCCTTCTCAGATCACCCCCCTCTCCATGCCTCCTCAGATCACCCCCCTCTCCATGCCTCCTCGGATCACGATTGCCTCCGTTAAGATTACCCTGCTGCTGGGGTGAGGGTGGAAATGTGTTTGTCAGCCTTACAGGCAGCTCCGCACCCAAAGCCGGCCCCGCGCTCAAGGAGGGCTGCAGCCTCCTCCTGGTCCTCTTTTTTAATGAAGCACTATCAATGCTGCTGCCACATGCGTTGGACCCTTCACCCCCTTCGTTTGAGATGGCGCCTGCGCCGGCAGCTGCTCCTTCAAGGGTGTGGCCTCCTAGCTGGACCTGCGGGGAAGGGCGTACAGAGTGATCTGAAGTGGTCCAAGTTGTTCATTGGTCTGTAGATGAAACGCAGAGGAGGTGGGGGCATGTAGAGTGATCTGAAGTGGTCCAAGTGTTCGTTGGTCTGGAGGTGAAATGAAGAGGGGGTGAAGGCATACAGCGTGATCTGAAGTGGTCCAATGGTCCAATAATCTGTGACGTGCAAAAAGGCATACAGAGTGATCTGAAGTGGTTCAGTATGTGTGTGTAGTGAAAATTGCAAAGAAAAATCTGCTACAAAAGAATATATGCAGATGGATGTGCGAAGGGTGCCCATATAACAAGGTCTACTAGGATATAGGGCATCAAGATATATGTGCAAAGGAGCTTCGCAAAAGAGGGTCTGCTACATTCAATGTAAGATAGCATGGGAAAGGGTTATTGTAAAAAATGCAACTTGAAGCTTGTAGGCTCTTACTTTTGCATCATAACGTGTGCATCATAACTTCAGCATTCACACGCACAATACAAGAAATCACAATGCAAAACGTATGTGCACACAAGGCAATGAATGGGCGAAGGAAAGGAGGAGCTAAAAAGAGTGCGCGCTCCACTTGGGATCTGACGTGGGTTTTGAATACCCCGATCGCTGTTCATTTCTGTACCCCAAGTAGCATTGTGGATTTTGAATACCCCAATCGGTGTTCGTTTCTGTACCCCAAGTAGCATTGTGGGTTTTGAATACCCCAATCGGTGTTCGTTTCTGTACCCCAAGTACCATTGTGGATTTTAAATACCCCAATCGGTGTTCGTTTCTGTACCCCAAGTAGCATTGTCTGTTTTGAATACCCCAATCGGTGTTCGTTTCTGTACCCCAAGTAGCATTGTGGGTTTTGAATACCCCAATCGGTGTTCGTTTCTGTACCCCAAGTAGCATTGTGGATTTTGAATACCCCAATCGGTGTTCGTTTCTGTACCCCAAGTAGCATTGTGGGTTTTGAATACCCCAATCGGTGTTCGTTTCTGTACCCCAAGTAGCATTGTCGGTGTTTAATACCCCAATCGGTGTTCGTTTCTGTACCCCAAGTAGCATTGTGGGTTTTGAATACCCCAATCGGTGTTCGTTTCTGTACCCCAAGTAGCATTGTGGATTTTGAATACCCCAATCGGTGTTCGTTTCTGTACCCCAAGTAGCATTGTGGGTTTTGAATACCCCAATCGGTGTTCGTTTCTGTACCCCAAGTAGCATTGTCGGTGTTTAATACCCCAATCGGTGTTCGTTTCTGTACCCCAAGTAGCATTGTCGGTTTTGAATACCCCAATCGGTGTTCATTTCTGTACCCCAAGTAGCATTGTCCTGCATGGATATGATTGGAAAGGCTCCTGTGCCTGCGCAGCTTTTCCCCCTGTGAATCATCAAATCCTCTGTAACATAAAACCCTTTGTAATTGTTATGGAAACAGGGACACTAACACAAGGCACTCACCAAGCTGCTGCTTGAGCCAGGGTGGCTGCCGCTGTGCGCCAGCAGCTCTGCCATGCGTACCACTGCATTACTGTTGCAGCGTCCAGAAAAGGAGGTGGCTGTACGAGGAGAAGGGCCCTCACTGCCCCAGCCAGCGCATGCGCTAGGAGGGGAGAGCACACCTGTTGGAGTGTGTGTTTGTGTGTGTGTGTGTGTGTGTGTGTGTGTGTGTGTGTGTGCGTGTGTGTATGTGTGTGTGCGTGTGTGTGTGCGCGTGTGTTTGTGAGTTCGTGTGCTTGTGTGTGCTTGTGTGTGAGAGCAGTGTGAGAGGAGGGGTGCATGTCAGTGTCGTGCGTGTGTGTATGTGTGTGTGCATGTATTTCGTGTATGTGTGTGAAAGGGGCGGTGTGTGTGTATGCAGGTGTCTGTGTGTGTGTGTCATTGCAAGGAACAGGGGTGAAAGACAGGGGGGATCTAATGCTTGCATAGAGAAGTTGAGGTGTTAAATGGTGAACAGCCCTGCGTAAGAAATGAAGTGCTTGAGGGTGGTACAATTGCGGTAATGGTGTAAGTAGGGACAGCACACGGAAGAAAGTGATTTGAGGGGGGGGATTTGCGTGCTGTTGCATTGGGGGTTCAGTCGATTGAACCATGCCTTGTCTTTGTGTTCATACAAAAGAAGAATAGGAGGCGACGGTTCTCCCATTTGATCCCCTCTTGCACCAATCTGCGCGCAAAACAAAAAAACGTGGGCAGAAGTAGCAAGACTCGTGCATAGGGTTGGCCAAAACCATATATACATACGTATATACGATGTACGTACAGTATGTCTAGCAGGGAAATTACCATACATATGGCATGTGGCCATATACGGCGCGCGTATACGGTTCTGGCCAACCCTACTCGTGCAGCATCACAGGACACACCTGCTCGCCCCCCACTTGCACTCATGCTCGTGCGTGGAGAAAGCAGGGACAAGTGGGGGGGTCCTCTTTCTGCACCCCCTCTGGGAGTCCCCCCTCCCTGTTTCGCGTGCGTGGGGCTGGGACGTGAGATGATGGGTCTCATTTTCAGTTGAAGGGTAGTGGGCGCAGCTGACGTGGTGGTGGTGGTTGAGCGAGAGGGGTGCGCAAAGGGTTGGTGGCTTTGGGGTCCCAGGCTTGGGGGGAGTGTGGCAGGGGCGTATGAGTAGGGCAAGGAGATGTGGGCTGGTGTGAGGGGTAGGGTGGTAGAGGAGGGTGGCATGGAGGAGCTAAGCGCTTTGTGTTCTGTGGGGTCGTCATGGCCAGAGTTGCTACTGCTGCTGGAGCAGGTGCTGCTGATGACAAGGATGGCACCGGAGCCTGTGTGTGTGTGTGTGTGTGTGTGTGTGTGTGTGTGTGTATGTGTATGTGTGTGTGTGCGGGGGAATGCGTACTTGTGTGTGTGTGTGTGTGTGTGTACAGAAGTGCATTGCTAGAACTTGTGTGCAAGGGAATGTGTGTGTGCGTGCATGTGCATGTGTGCACCTGTGTGCAGGAGGAATTGCATACATTGAAGTGTGTGTATGAGCGTGTCAGAACTCGTGGAGGGAAGGGATTACGTGTGTTTGTGTGCTTGCACTTGGGTGCAAGAAGGAATGTGTGTACATGTGTGTGCGAGTACTTTTGTGTGTGTGTTTATATGTGTATGTGAGTGTGTGTTTGCACTTGGGTGCAAGAAGGAATGTGTGTACATGTGTGTGTGTGTGTGTGTGCGAGTACTTGTGTGTGTGTTTGTGTGTGTATGTGTGTGTGTGTGCTTGGGCATGTGTGTGTGTTTGCAGTTGGGTGCAAGAAGGAATGTGTGTACATGTGTGTGTGCGTGTGTGCGAGTACTTGTGTGTGTGTGTGTGTTTGTGCGTGTGTGTGTGTGTGTGCGTGTGTGTGTGTGTGTGTGCTTGGGCATGTGTGTGTATTATGTGTATGTACGCACGTGGGCGCAACCAAATAGGTCTGCATGATTGAGGTGGGGAGCTTACAGAGCATATACGCACTTGTTGGCTCTGCTTTAAAAGAGGTGCACTGGTTATTTTATGCTCTATGAAAGGCAAGCACATCTCAGTCCTTATTTCTTGAGGCTCTCTGAAAGACAAGCACATCTCAGTCTTAGTTTTTTGAGGCTCTATGAAGACAAGCACATCTCAATAACCATGATGACCTTTTAAGGTTCTATGAAAGGCAAGCACATCTCAGTAACCAAGATAACCTTTTAAGGTTTTATGAAAGGCAAGCACATCTCATTAACCAAGATAACCTTTTAAGGTTCTATGAAAGGCAAGCACATCTCATTCACCGAGATAACCTTTCAAGGCTCTATGAAAGGCACACACATCTCAGTAACGAGATAAGCTTTTGAGGCTCTACGGAAGGCAAGCACATCTGAGTCCTATAAGAGAGATAGCCACCACACTTCCTTTTATGCACATCCCATCCCATCCGTGTGCATCTATGCTGTCTTGTGCCATGCAGGCCCCCGTAACGTTATCCCGCACACACATACACCTCTCAACCTAGTTTGATCTGAAGAACGTGAAGACAGTATGAAACTCGACAGCAAGTTAATTTTTAACATATGCACCCTGGTTTAAACACACACGCACACGTACACGAGCACACACACACACACACACGTGCACGCACACACACACTCATGCTCCACACCTGCAAACAGAGCTGCACGCTCCTTGACCAATTCAAGTCTGGTAGCCCGGCGTGCCACTGCCTCTTTCAGCCGCTCCTGTAAGCGCGCATGCATTATGTACATGAGTGGTGTGTGTGTGTGTGCGTGTGTGTAATTGTGTGTGTGTATGTGTGTGTGTGTGCTACTTTATACTTGAGAGAATCTGATAACCAAATGTCTGTGTCACGCTATCAGCTCAAACACAGGCATGCTGACCTCAATGCACGTCCTCCTAGCATCATTGGCGGCAGCTCGAGCAGCCTCCAGCTCCTGTAGGAAGTATGCATGAGTGTGTGTGTGTGTTTGTGTGTGTGTGTGCGTGTGTGTGTGTGTGTGTGTGTGTGTGTGTGTGTGTGTGTGTGTGTGTGTGTGTGTGTGTGTGTGTGTGTGTGTGTGTGTGTGTCTGCCGAGCTCAAGTAGCAGCCTGCTCCCATTCTGCAAAGGGCAGGAATCAAACTATTACCAAGGACACTATTGAACAGCGTCAGCACCTGCGTCTCTTGTGCAGGTTCCTGCGCACACACTCACACATATTTTGTATTCTAAAGTAGGGTTGGCCAGAACCACGTATGTGTGGAATGTTTGGCAGAGGATTTGAAATTGTACAGCCTTGTGAAGTGTGCGCTGCCACATTTTCAAGGTACGACCCAATGTGTGAAGTGCTGCTCATGTTCAATTGTATCAAAAAACTCAAAAAACTGCATACACACACGTGCACGTATACATGGGTATACACACACAAGCACACGCACACGCACACACACGTGCAAACACATGCACATACACACACACGCACACACACACACACACACACACACACACGTGTGCACACACAAAGACACAAACACACATGCGCGCACACACAATGTCAAAGAATTGGTAAAGACTCATGGCACCTTGTGGAGGGTTACTCTTGTAAACACACAATCAAAGTGAACACAGCTTCATATTTCCCCGCTGAAATCACCGTGCATGTGCAATGTACATGTGTGAACCTGGCCAACTCTACTAACGCACAATATGAGAGAAGCAGAGGTACTAAACAGGACACTGTGTACGCAATGTACCTGTATGAATCTGGCCAACTCTACTCAAGCACAATATGAGATAAGCAGAGGTACTAAACAGGACACTGTGCCCACAATGTACATGTATGATCTGGACTGATTCTGGACTGATTCTGGCCAAATCTACTTATGCACAATATGAGGGAAGCAGAAGTAGAACACAACGCACTAGGGGGCCAACGCCCTGCCCTGTCAACAGATCTGACACAGGCAAGTGTCACACACACACACACACACACACACCACACACACCTACCTCCCAAAGCACACCTACCTCCCAAAGCACACCTGCAGCATGCCGCTTCTGAACTCCTCAGCAGCCTCACGAGCTGCCACTGCATTTCCCTCTGACAGATAATACCTCATGCAATCCTTTTAGCGCACCACCCCTACAGCATGCCGCTTCTGAACTCCTTAGCAGCCTCACGAGCTGCCACTCTATTTCCCTCTGACAGGTAATACCTCTAGCGTTTCTTTAATTCCACCACACCTGCAATATGCGCTTCTGGGCTTCTTTAGCAGCCTCACGAGTCGCCGCTGCCGCCTTGCGCTCCTCTTCTTGTCTCAGCTGAAAAGCAGCCTGTGTTCACGGAAAAGATGCTGACTTGGCACGCATGATTTTCTTATGAACTCTTCTTGACTCAGCTGAAATGCAGCCTGTATTCACGGAAAAGATGCTGACTTGGCACGCATATTTTTCTTACGAACTCTTCTTGTCTGAGCTGAAAGCAGCCTGTGTTCACGGAAAAGATGCTGACTTGGCACGCATGATTGTCTTATGAACTCTTCTTGTCTCAGCTGAAATGCAGCCTGTGTTCACAGAAGAGATGCTGACTTGGCACACATGATTTTCTTGTGAACTCTTCTTGTTTCAGCTGAACTGCAGTCTGGGTTCACGGAAGAGGATGCTGACTTGGCACGTATAATGTTCTAATTAATTTCATTCACATAGGACAAGAAAGAGAAGGAAGGACACACACATATGCACACCTGGACCTGCTCCTTTTTATGCACCTTTTTGTTCAAGCCCACACAAGACAAAGAAGAGGACACACACACACAAACATACATACCTGGGCTTGCTCTTTCTTGCGCGCCTTGTTGCTCAAGCCTGCCTGACGAGCAGCTTCTGCCATCCTTCTGCGCTCTGCCGCCTCCTCCGCCACCAAAGCAAGCTCCCTCTGCCGGGCCAGCTTTTCTTGCAGCAGCTCCTGGCGACGTGCCCCTCCTTCGTACAAGCAAACAATTGCAGCATTACTCTGCTTCAAAATTTGTACAAGCAAACAATTGTCCTTTGTACAAGCAAACAATTGCAGCATTGCTCTGCTTTGGAATTCAGGGTGGCAAGGCCAGCAAACGCAAGCTCCCTTTGCCGAGCCAGCTTTCCTTGCAGCAGCTCCTGGCGACGTGCACCTCATTCGTACAAGAAAACAATTGCAGCATTGCTCTGCTTTAAAATTCAGGGTGGCAAGGCCAGCCAACGCAAGCTCCCTTTGCCGAGCCAGCTTTCCTTGCAGCAGCTCCTGGCGACGTGCACCTCATTCGTACAAGCAAACAATTGCAGCACTGACTGGTTTGACTTGCAGGGCGGCAAGCCCAGAAATTCGAGTACTCTCTGCTGTGCCAACTTTTGTGCAGTAGCGTTTCTGGCGACGTGCATCGCCTTTGTTCAAGCAGGCAGGGACTGATTTGACTTGCAGGGTGGCAAGCCCAGCAATACGAGTACCCTCTGCTGTGCCATGTTTTTGTGCAGTAGCTTTTTTGGTGACGTGTGCATTTCCTGTGAGCATACACAACAGCTTAAACAATTCATGTAACTGCAATGATCAATGATGCTGCACAATTGTGTTAGTACCTGCCTATTCTGCCTAATCTGCCTAACCTACCCAATCTGCTTAACCTGCCTAACTTGCCTATTCTGCCTATTCTGCCTAACCTGCCTATTTTGCCTAACCTGCCTATTCTGCCTAACCTGCCTATTCTGCCTTATCTGCCTAACCTGCCTATTCTGCTTATTCTGCCTATTCTGCCTAATCTGCCTATTCCGCCTATTCTGCCTATTCTGCCTAACCTGCCTATTCTGCCTAACCTGCTTATTCTGCCAAACCTGCCTATTCTGCCTCATCTGCCTATTTCGCTTATGCTTATGCAGCAGCTGTCAAAGGCGCACCGCCTTCATGCACTCAACGTCATTTTAATACAGTGACGCAATATACGGAATTTCAATACAGTGACGCAATATATCACCGTCCAGTATACGTCATTTTAATACAGTGACGCAATATACGTCATTTGAATACAGTGACGCAATATATCACACCGTCCAGTATACGTCATTTTAATACAGTGACGCAATATACGTCAATTTAATACAGTGACGCAATATACGTCAATTTAATACAGTGACACAATATACGTCATTTTAATACAGTGACGCAATATATCACACCGTCCAGAATACGTCATTTTAATAGTGACGCAATATACGTCATTTTAATACAGTGACACAATATACGTCATTTTAATACAGTGACACAATATACGTCATTTTAATACAGTGACGCAATATACGTCATTTTAATACAGTGACGCGATATTCCACACCGTCATTTTAATACAGTGACGCAATACATCACACCGTCCGGTCATAGCTACCCATCCTGCACTGATATACATCATCAGATCACAGCATCCGTTATGCACCACACTTCAACGTCAGGTCATAGCCAGCCATCCTGCACGTTGCTAGATCTTCAGTTCACAGCCTCTGCTATGCACTACACTACAACGTCAGGAGATTTTCAGTTCACAGCCTCTGTTATGCACTACACTACAACGTCAGGTCATAGCCAGCCATCCTGCACGTTGCTAGATCATCAGATCACAGCCTCTGCTTTGCACTACACTGCATTGCTTTACTTGACAGGGGCTGTAAGCTCTGTTCAGCAGCGTGCCCCTCTTGGGCTTCCATGACACACATATTTATTGATACAGGTATATATATATATATATAGAATGGGTCTGAGATGGAGCAGGTCTCAGCTCCATCACTGGCATGGAGGATGGGTCGTACATGCTCGGGTACCACAAATCACAGCTAAGATAATTTGCCACCATTTCTAAAAGGACGAGCGTCTTGCATACCCGTTCAGTTGGTACAGTTTCGTACCTAGTACATTATTTATAATGGTGTGTGTGTGTGCGTGTGTGTGTGTGTGTGTCTGTGTGTGTGTGTGTATGTGTGTGTGTGTGTGTGTGTGTGTGCGCGCGCGTGTGTGTGTGTGTGTGTGTGTGTGTGTGTGTGTGTGTGTGTGTGTGTGTGTGTGTGTGTGTGTGTGTGTGTGTGTGTGCAACTGGCAGCTAGAAGCTCAATTACAAAATTGACACAACCCAGGCACAGGCATGTACATACATACATACATGCAAAAGCAGTGTAAGCTGGGCATGGTCGTGTTGCTTGTGGCAATTTGAATGGTCAGCCACATAGCTGTGCAGTATTGCAGCTGAGGCAGTGCTAGTGTCAGTCCTACACCACCATTGAGAAAAGTGGCAACGGTTGAGAAGCAGGCTGGTCGCGAGAAAAAACATGCCTCCTCCTCCCTTACCAGCTACCCCAAAAGTATATTGCTCTTACACACCCACCGTCCTTTAGCTTCTGCAGCAAGCTGAGCTTCTTGTCTTCCTCCAGTAGCTGGTTGATGAAAGCCACCTCTGCTACCTGCAGCACCGAAATTCAATTCGAATCCAAATCAGTAGCTGGTTGATGAATTCAGTTCGAATCCAAATCAGTAGCTGGTTGATGGAAGCCACCTCTGCTACCTGCAGCACCGAAATTCAGTTCAAATCCAAATCAGTAGCTGGTTGATGGAAGCCACCTCTGTGCTACCTGCAGCACCGCAATTCAATTCGAATCCAAATCAACACGTCAACTCAATGTTAGGTATGGCCGGCACCAAAATGCAATTTAAACCCATTTATACGGGAAAGCCTGTTAATGTGTTGATGGAATTCTGGTGATAAATATCAAGCAAAGATAACATCACCACCCACAACACACACACGCGCCAAAATAGCGTCAGGCTAGGAATGCTGCAGGAACCACTCCCGACCAGAATATCGAAAGAAGAAAAGCCACTGTTGGTGACATTTGGGTAGCGTTTGTTGCAACAAAGCAGTGGAAACTTTTGATTATCAACTGAAGCGTGTCCTGGATGCCCTTTGAACCACATTATAAGCACAGGAAAAGCGTCATGCTAGCCCTGTTCACCATAGTCAGAACGCATACACACACACGTACACACGCACGCACATACACACACACCCCAAAATGGAATGGTCGCTTGCATCCGAAATGCTACCTTTTAAAGCAACAGGCTACAATGCATTAAAAATTGTTAGCAAATACACACAAAAGCTTCTTTTGTACGTCACCCTTATTGCCTTGATACAATTCACGCAGCAGTCAATAGTAACACACCAGAACCTGAACAAACTTGAACGCAAGTGCTTTTGAACACATCAAGCATTAATTGTCCTAGTTCATAGACTATTTACCATATACAAAAATTTCTTTGCCTTGCCCAGCTTGCGCGTCTCTTCACCCGCACATTGCACCATAGAATATAGTTCAGATCAAGCATAAATTTTCTCCCTCGCTGAAACATTATTTACCATGCACACAAATTTCCTTGTCTTGCCCAGCTTGCACGTCTCTTCACTTGCACGCTGCACCACAGAACATATTTCAGATCAAGCATAAATATTCTCCCTCGCTGAAACATTATTTACCATGCACACAAATTTCCTTGCCTTGCCCAGCTTGCACGTCTCTTAACTTGCACGCTGCACCACAGAATATATTTCAGATCAAGCACCAAATATTTCCCCTCGCTGACAGATTATTAATCATACACACAAATTATTTGCCTCGCCCACCTTGCGTGTCTCGTCACCCGCACGATGCACCACAAAAAAAAATTCACATCAAGCATCAATTTTTCTCCCTCGCTGACAGATTATTAATCATACACACAAATTATTTGCCTCACCCACCTTGCGTGTCTCGTAACCCGCACGATGCACCACAAAAAAAAATTCACATCAAGCATCAATTTTCTCCCTCGCTGACAGATTATAAATCATGTGCACGACATTTGTGCAACAGTTAGCACGACAGTTGTGCACGACAGTTGTGCAACAGTTAGCACACACAAATTATTTGCCTCGCCCACCTTGCGTGTCTCGTCACCCGCACGATGCACTACAGAAGCCAAGTGCGCCAGCCGCAGCTGCTCACTGCGAGCAATCTTTTCTTCAAACTTGCTCAGGATGGCTTCCATTCTCCCCTCCTGAATCCAGGAAAAATTGCTTTGGTGTGTGATTACGAGTATGTGTAAGGAATTGAAATCTGAGGGTACGAAGGCTTTGTTTCAGTTTGCTCAGGGTGGCTTCCATTGGCGCCTTCTGAATTCAGTGTGAATTGTGCGATGATGGTTGGGCAATAAACAAAAACAGAATGAACGGGAATAGGCACTGCTCAAACTTGCTCAGGATAGCCCTCCTGTCTTAGGCACAAAGCCCCCCCTGTCCTAAGTACAAAGCCCCTCCTATCTTAAGTACAGAGCCCCTCCTGTCTGAAGTGCAAAGCCCCTCCTGTCTGAAGTACAAAGCCACTCCTGTCTTAAGTACGTGCTGACAAAGCACGTGCTGCGAGTTGGGCCACAGTGCAAATGAAAGAAGCTGACAACTGATACTCACAAGGAGTCTAAGCATAACATATTTTGATATTCTCTTGCCAAGTTGAACCATGTTTGACTTGTTAACCCTGACGCTTTCTAAGCAAGCGAATTTCAGGCAAAAATGGGGCGCCCAGGATGAAGCCAGGCGCTCAAGATTAAGCCAGAAATAAGCCAAGATTAAGCCAGGCGCTCAGGATTAAACCAGGATTAAACCAGGCGCTCAGGATGAAGCCAGGATGAAGCCAGGATTAAGCCAGGTATAAGCCAGGCGCTCAGGATGAAGCCAAGCACTTTCTGTTTTAAGGGGCCAGGAGGCGATCGCTGCATTGCCTTATGTGAATCACTGAAAATAGGGCATACACCAGGATAAAGCCCGAAAGTTCCTGCCTCATTGGTCTACAGGCCAACCACTGTTATGCTGTGTATTACTGAAACGAAACCTGGTAGATCTCCAGGGTATCTAAGGTACCCCTAAGGTAGTTCTAAGTAAGTATACTTAAGCAAACCTATATCTAAATATATCTGTGGTAGACCCAAGGTACATTTAAGGTACTCCTTATGAGGATTTTTACAATCAATCTTTAGAGGCAACTGGATATTTTCATTGGATCACACGTCACACGTCATACAAATTGAACATTTTCATTGGATCACAGGTAACACGCCATACGAATTGAACATATTCATTGGATCACACGTCATACGTCTTACGTATCAAACAGGCACACACACAAACACACACACTGTGTGGAGCGTCGAGCACCAGATAGTCACATACACATGGCATACAACATCATTCTGCCTTTGTTTCCCGCTTGTGCATTCTTTCCTCCCTCTTCCCTAGCTCGTGGTCGTGTAGTTGCAGTCGTTAGGAAGTGGCTCTAATGTCGGTTCTAATGCCTGTGGTTCTAATGCCTGTGGTTCTAATGCCTGTGTGTGATATTTTCACACACCCGAGATATCACGCTTTTTTATGCAAATATTTTCATGGAATGAGAGAGAGAGAGAGAGAGAGAGAGAGAGAGAGAGAGAGATAGAGAGAGAGAGAGCGAGAGAGAGAGAGCGAGAGAGAGAGAGAGA
>Ga0307945_1002724_pt1 | contig 14364 bp, 16 predicted proteins | sample OrgLakmetagen228_FD_201818 | JGI IMG/M metagenome (GOLD analysis project Ga0307945, IMG submission 201818) | Saline water microbial communities from Organic Lake, Antarctica - #228 | ecosystem: Environmental > Aquatic > Non-marine Saline and Alkaline > Saline | place: Antarctica: Organic Lake...
CACACTCTCTCACACACACACACACTCTCACACACACTCACTCTCTCTCTCTCTCACACACACACACACACACACACACACACACACACACACACACACACACACGCGCGCGCACGCGCATGCCCACGCGCACGCCCACGCATACGCACACGCACACGCACACACGCACACGCACACGCACACACACACACACACACGCACACACAAACACACACACACTCTCACACACACACACACACACACACACACGCGCGCACGTGCACACACACACTCTCACACACACACTCTCACACACACACACACACAAACACACACACACATACACGCACGCACGCACGCACGCATGCATGTTCGCTGGTACTTAAATTAAATAAATGCACGCACATACATACATACATACATACATACATACATACATACATACATACATACATACATACATACATACATACATACATACATACATACATACACACACACATACACACATACATGCACACATGCATGCAAAAATACATGAGCACTAGCACCAACGCACACACACACACAATTGGCCGTGTTTGCAGCGGAGAGTGGATACCAGCCATTTATTTGCGATTTTCGCCTTTGAGGTGATGATCGTGCCATTCATCAATTAGCTAGTGGATCTGATGAAGCCTTAGGCTGACGACAATAAGAATAATAGGCTTGCTGCCATTGCTAACCTCCCCTGTATCTTGCCCGACCACTGAGCTCATTTTATGTTTTATCTTGACGCTCAGGACTGTGCAAAACCCTACTTGGAACCAACTCAAGATCCTGTCCTAGTCATGGATGCCTTAAACAAGCTCTCTTGTTCTGCATTAGAACCTCCAGCCTCCCTGCCTCCACAGTCTGCTGAATTTGATCTGGGAACCCTTGTTCCCCAGACCAATGATATGCTTGCCACTGCAAGGCGCACACGCCTGGATCAGATCATGCATGCAAAGGTACGGTGATCAAAATCACTCCAACCGTGAGATTGAGCTAGTTTTTTCTTTGGTCACCCATAAAACCTGCTCAAGCAGTTTTTTCTTAAATCATAGAAACGTGCCTCACGTGCTGAAGGGCGCGCACAGTGCACCAGCTGCTCAAGATCAGTTACACGCACAAAAATAGAACAGAAAAGTCAGGTCGGGAGGGTGACATGGCCAGGCTGTCATTAACCTGCACCTGACGAGGAATGTCAGCAGGTTTGCGTGCACCCACTGAACTCTGCAAGTACACGTGGTTTCCTTAACGCAATCTACCCCCTTTCTGCAGGCACGCGTGTGTATGTTTTACTGCCGCAGCGACCGCTTACCGTGCTGGAAAACCAACCAGGGTCAGGGAATTGCAATCGATGTCCTGTACCTCCACGAAAAGCCATGCCCCCCACAGAACTGCCCTCAGTCGGTGCGACAACTTTTTCCCGTATTTCCTGGGTTTGTTTCTGCCAATGTGTATTTTCTTACAGCAATACGTGGGTGCTCAAATACCTGTATTGTTCTGTTTGCACCAGATGCCGTTACGCAATAACGGGCCATTAAGTAATAAGCTGTGCCGAAACCTTGGAAAAGGAGAAAGCACAGGAGAAAGAAGCCAACACAATATTCTTGGAGCGTGTGCACTTTACTAATTTCCATTCATTTAAACTTACTTCATGTGGCGAGGATTTTTACGGTTCTCAGAAATATCGCGGCCCCTTTTTCTTGATTGTTATGGGGATTAATTATCACTGCCTTCGCAGTCTCTTTCTCTTGGTAATTATCACTAGGTGCCGTTTTCATACAACTAGGGTTGGCCAGAACCGTATATCTGCACCGTATATGACCGTATGCATGGTGGTTTCCCTGCTGAAATAACCGTACGTACACCGTATATACCTATAAATGTATGGTTCTGGCCAGTAGATCAGGAAGAGGGAGCTACTGGTATGGTTCCTGATCTACTGGTATGGTTCCTGGTCTACAGGTAGACCCGGGAGGCCGAGGGGCCAGTAGACCTGGTCCCTCGGCCAGGTAGACCTGGTCCCTCGGCCAGTAGATCAGGAAGAGGGAGCTACTGGTATGGTTCCTGATCTACTGGTATGGTTCTGGCCAACCCTACGTATGACTTCTTTGGAACAGCTCCAGTTTCCACGCTTCTCGTCCACAGGTATTTTCTAGCTTGGAGGACTTGTGCGACCAGATGAGTAGGCTTGCGTTTCACACGGCCTACATTTTTGAATGCTCCATAGGCAACACCAAGAAGCTTCTAAGCCTCATGGTATGTAAAATCTGCCAGCGTAATTGCGTGCCTGCAGTTTCACAAACACATAATTGAGCATGCAGTAGAGTCCCACATTCATCTAAAAAAGATGGAACTGATTATACACACATCAGTAGAGAAAGCGTCTGAGGTATTGTGCATCGTAGAGTCCCTCCACCACAAAAAGAGGGAAATTTTGTGGGAATTTCGTGGGAATTAGAGTCCATCCACCACCCTGCATAAAATGGTACCATCTTCAAATCTTGATACCGGGTATAAGTTTATTGCGCACTTCTTAACTGTCTCAACAAAGCTAAATTTTAAATGAAATCTTAACAACAGCTGAAGATGGATGTCTTCATGCATCAGCTTTGGCAACCAGTAACTGTTTTCCTACAGCTGTTTGGGCGACCCTCAAATTAGAGGATCATTGAGGACTGACACACGTTGATTTTTTAGCACTTTGAGTTTACAGAGGTAACAGATAAGGCCATCAGTTTCTAAGCACTCTGTATCGCTTGTGATGCTACACACCGACACCCAGTATTACAACCTATATATCAAGCCAAGGTGACGACTGTCTCACCTGATGGTCATTCGTCATTGTTGTGTCGTTGAGGAATTTCTTGTTATCAAGGCGGTATGTAGCTGAGGGACAGGTCCTGTAAAGAGAAACCGTGCCAATCATACGAAGTCTGTCACAAAGGTCCAATGCCTGACAAATCCGTATAACCCTTAACCACTGGTTGTGTGTTGTGTGTAATGAATACGTCGTAAGTCTATTGTGGCCTTTCTTCTAGTCGTTCCTCAAGTACGATTCCTCCATTGGTTCTTGTAGTGTCTCTTTGTTGTCCCCAAGCTGTAACCATCATATATCATATTTAGGGTTGGCCAGAACCATAAATATACGGTGTATATACGATGTTTTTGACAGAAAATTCACCAAATATGCGGTCATATACGGTGCATGTATACGGTTCCGGCCAACCCTAATCATATTACATGCGTACCCTACATAGCAGTAAATGATTTGAATGGGCAGGTCACCGGAAGACCAAAGTTTGAGCCCAGTGAACTCTCACCCTTTTACCGTTTCCTCAGCAGGTTTTACGCTTTCAGTCAGGCCAGCCATCCCTGTGAGAGTTCTTGCCCCAAATCAGAAAAGCTACATTTAAGTATGTAGGAACCTTGATTAGATGTATCCAAGCACCCCTGCACACTCAGTTTGTGGCGGGAGGTGTTTAAGTGGACAGGGTGGAAATCCCTGCCAGAAAGTGGATTTCCAAAAGCTCCTCCCCGGTACCATCGACTTACCAGGGGTGTTTGCAATCATATTGGGGACATTTTGGTGGTCCGAGGGTCTGGGGTGAAGGTTCGGTTTCGGACCCCCTTTTGGCAGGGAAAAGTGCGATTTACAATCAGGCACCAACCGCTGAACCGTCTGGGTCGCGTCTGTTTTGCTGAACTCGACCAAATGTCCAGCCACTGAAGTATAAGTCTGCCCCCCTCGTTTGAGAAGGTGAAATTCGGACCGAAACCCGCATTCTACACCCATGCCACCTTTCTGGCAGGAAAACGGCACAAACCCAGCCCCCCACTCACACCCTTGACCCCAAACTCATTACTTTTTATGCATAAGTGTTACACTTATGTAGAAGAAACCATTGGGTGACCTCAGATGTGCAATTCAGGAAAGGGGCATTATTTCCCCCTTTAGGGTACCTTAGTTCATGGTGACACAAGGTGGTAATGATACACTGATTCAAAAACAAGTTTTGCTGGTACATTTGACGGGTAAATGGCCCTAACAAAATATTTTGACGGTATCAGCCTCATACTCTGCATTGCTGTCTACCTAATCAGAGGTCAAGGACTAGAAATGACTGTGATTTTGGCAGATGGTAAGAAGGGCCTGATATCACTTAAAGATGCACTATACACCTTTCCAGTGTACTCTAGTCTTCTTATATAGCTATCAAGGGACTGTTAATTGTTCCAGTCGTTCGAAAGCGCAAACTTTGTGCTGTATTTGAGATTCTTTGTGTCATCTGGTGTAGTTGTGCGCCGTAACATGTACACCAGACTGGCCACACCATATATTATAGCCATTCTAGCACTTCCTGTTCTGTGTCACCTCAGGTCTGGCTGCTCGCGCATCCCGCACAACGAAGGCCTCAGTCAGATCTGCAGCTCCAACCAACAGACCTGTGCAATGTCCCTATTGCCATATGCTCATGAGAGGGAGGGGCAAAAGGATGCATTGGGGGTTGGGGCAGCAAAGGCAAATATCGCCTCTAGCCCGAATCTGTCAGTGCACTGACCTGGTCCCCTTGTACGTATACATTTTTCAAAGTGAATGAGCTAAAAAGGATTTGTTTGTGCATGTTTGCAAGCCTTCAAAACCCTGACTGCAAATCCGTGGACTGCGCCAACATCAGGCCGTGTCAAAATTAGGATGAGATGCGGCAATGGGGAAATCGGCAGGTGGTGGAAGGTAGGCGGTAGTTGGATTGTAGAGCAGAGAGCACTATATACAGCTTACTCTACCTGATAGCCTTGGCTGTGTTTCAGAGCGGTGAAGGAGGTTGTTAGTTTGGCACGTCTACAATGCTTATGTTGGCTGTTACATGGTGCTGGTTGGTTGGTGGGGGTGAGCAACTGTGTAGCTACCTTACTTGATCATGCTGGCTGCATTTCTGAGGTTTCTTGTCCCTGCATTTGTGTTGCGTTTTTAATTCTGGATCAAGTTACCAAGACAAGTTAGAGGAATTACGATAAGCTGCCATCAATGTGCACGAGAAACCAAAGCCACTCCTCTTCCCTCACGTGTTCTGACTGTTTATGGTAGTGCCACAGCCTACCGTTGCCTTCCTCAAGAATCATGGTAAAATTGAGTTTGCAGGAAATCTGCTTTAACTCAAAAGCTTACCTGCAGTATTCTTGGTTGCAGAAATCACCATGTTTTGTCAATGGTTTCATTTCTCCGCACGCGGGACTGTGTGGATAAATGGCAAGGGGGTTTTATAGAAGAGCTGCACGTTTGTGTTTGAATTAACGGCGCTAGCCCAACCTTTACTTGCCTATTTTCTTCTCCATGTTTGCAATGGACACTTGTCATCAGAATTCCATCAGATGATTGCTGCAAGCTTAAGCCTTTGGATATGCTGCTTCTTGCACTCAATTTTACTTTGCAAACCTTGCTTCTTGCTTCCCCTGCTTATGTTTTGGTTCCATTAAAGTTGCTCCGATGCAATCAATTGTGCGTTTTCACACCATGTGCGTTTTCACACCATGTGCGTTTTCACACCATGTGCGTAGAAGTCGCCTGTCATAAAATTGAACTAGAACCCAAATTGTGACAAGCATTGCAGTTGTGTTGCCTATTATTCAGACTTATCACAATTAGGTTCTAGTTCAATTTAATGACAGGCGACTTCTACAAGGGTGCCTGGTACCAAAATGGCTATTTTTCCTTACTCCAATTGGTGAGTGCTACCAACAGACTGCAAAGTGTTTCTTCTTTAAAACGTTTGCCTTCTTTTATTTCCCCTCACTTTTCTGACCTCCTCTTTAAACTCCGAGGCTGTGGAGTGGGTTCCTTGTGGCTGCTGTAATTGGTGCCTGTTGCTCCTAGCAGGATGGTGTGAGGGGTTTTAAGGTTTCCAAGTAAGCGAGGCATTAGTAGCTTATGTTGTTCTCGTGCCTTTCCTGCTTGTTGAGTAGGGGAAGTGTCTACACAATCCATGATTTCGAGTAATTGTAAACCGGGACTGGTTAAGACCAGTCTGTCTCAGCATCTTTCCTCTAGCCTTGTGCTGGCTTAAATAACTTTGTACTGGCTGAGACCAGGCCCTTCCTCCTTACTTAGTTTGGTTTAGTTTAGATTACAAAGGCCTCCAGTCTGGCATGGCTGCTCAACCTATAGGTCCCAACAAAAATCAATTAAAAAGATCGACAGCTGCACTAATACATTTGTAGACCTCTGAGTTATGTTGTAGAACAAAACCATTGATATCACCGTCACATTATCAAATAAATGGTTGAACTGGTTCGTAAATGTTCGGTGCCCATACATGGAAAAAAGTCTTCGTGCTGCCTTTCTTTCTGTCACTTTCCTTTTTTTTCCTACAGCGTAGTAGGGAGTTTTCTATCTCCCCTTGATCTATGTAATGCCCTCAAAATTAAATCAGATAAAGTTTGAAGGAAGCCGCACATTGCAAGTTCAGACGTGCTCATCTTAGACCGCTCCAAGGGAAGTTCAAGCCACAGCCAAAAAGCGTGCAGAGGGAGGAACCTTCGAGGACATGGTGCTTTTCCTCTTCCTGTTCTTCTGGTTAACTGATTTAAGCCTTCCTCCCCTTGGGTTATATATTCTGGTGTTCAGTTAATACGCCTGAATTGCTTGTTGTGGCTCCCCATCAGGTTTTTTTATTATCTCAGGTTTTGCCTTTCATCATTTATTCATCATTTCTTACTTATCACTTCCTTAGAGAACATATGGCACTGGCTGAGACCAGTTCTTTGTTTTACAACCTTACGTTTACTTTACGCTGGCTGATCCAGCAATGCCTATCAGCCCAGCGTATGTGGCTGCAGGTTACCCCCTTAATAAACCCTTTGTAAACCCTAACTGATTTAAGTAACAAATCATTAACAGGCTAACATGTTTAACATGTTTATTGTACAGTCGCACGCAAGCTTTTGTAATAACAGGCCCAAAATTAGGCAACAACTTTGAAGGCAAGTAAGCTTCTCCTTTCTCACACATACTTGCTTCTTGGGAGCAAGGTTTTAATGAAGATCGTGGTTGAAATCAAGTCCTCTTCCACTGCATGTACCCTCAGATAGTTTGTCTCTGCAGGAAGTACGCGCTCTCCTTTCCATAGGCAGGATCCCAGGATGTGTTTGCTTTTTTACACCAGGAGACAACAAACTCCGCTCTTTACTTTATGATTAGGCGAGCAGTCATACTTTTCGACAGAAGGCCTTTTCCTTGTAAACCTTGTAATGGAGATCGTGATCAGAAACCCTGAAACTTTTGACCAAATCCCGAACTAAACAATCCTGCACAAAAGAAAAGAAAACATTCCAACATTTATAAGAAAAGTAACTGCACAGCAGTGAAAAACACTCCCCGGATTAAACAAGAGGAGTTAGTTTATGAAAAGAATCATGTAGAGAGTGAAGTGCCCGCTGCAAAGGCAGAAGAACGGTCACAACTTCAAATCGCCGTTGGCCTCTCATAAAATGACAGTTGACTAAACAAAGCCCCCCCTTTCCCCCTAGTTTTTTGCTTTGCATTAGCTTCATGGCTGGAGATAGAAGCAACTCAAACATCGCCACAATATGGTGCATTTGATTTGCTAGGCACAGTATGAGGGATAGACGTGAAATTTGAAGAGGTCTGAGCTGCAATAAGCAACAGCTGCGAGCTTGGTCGGTGTGGTAAAGAGGTTGACGGATGTGGATTGCCCTTAGAGTTTGTGCTTGTCTGCAAGGAGTGTGACATGGAAATCAAAACAGTAAGAAGTTGTGAAAGTATCTTTAAAAGCTGAAGGACGCTTTTCAATCTTAGCTTTTCGCTGTTCTACAACGATATGTTAAAAAAGTAGCATGCCCACAGGCTCATTTTTTGTTTGACGTGGAAGTTGTTAGTTGCGTCTCCTGTTCTTTCCCTTTCTGAGCAGGCCACATCGATGCAAATTTATACTGAATCCCTTAAAAGTCTTTGGAAGTGCTTCTGGTTTATATGGCCCCTGTTTGTTCCGTAGCAGTCAATAATTGATGGCAAGCAGCAGGACACGCAAGCAGCTAGCAAGTAGACAAGGTGGTTACATTTTGGTAGTGGTTTATACTGCATTCAATCATGTTCTCATAATTCTTACCTGGCAAACGCCCCCCCATAAACGTCTGAGATTGAGTGTACATGAATCCTGCGAGTAACAGTGTTGAGAACAAGAGGATGGATGATGAACAAGAAAAGAGGATCCTGCATGAACAGGAAAAAGGGATCCTGCAAGTAAAAGTGAGAACAAGAGGATGAACAAGAAAAATGAGAAAACACAACTCAACGGAAGCTAATGGGCCTCCAATATCTCTTGCATTTCTACAGCAGCCATCACCATGCATTTATGGCTTTATATAATCAGGTAATTCCCATATACTCTCAAAAGTGCATTAATGAAGCAAAGCATTAACTTCACAGGATCGCCCCCAATCTTTCCAGCCATGCGCATTTGGATAAACAATGCAGAAAGAGACAAGCGCAGCAGTCCAACCATGCCGGCCATGGCACCGTAAAGTATTGCAGGCTGGGTACGGATTCGCCTGAGCATTTGCCTCAAACGTTTCACCAGACTGCCTGAACGTCTGCTTTAGAAATGATTCACCAACTTATGGCGTGGCGTGTCGCACCAGCTTGAAGCCAAGAACCTTTAAAATCCTTAAACCACAACGGAGTGCTGCCCTCTTGCAAACATGCTCGATTCAAGGAGTGTCCGTTCTCCTTCTTATCCCAAACAACCACTACGTTGAGTATCAGAGTCGGGCTTGCTACGTCCAGCTGCCTATATATCTGGATTTAAAGATCAAACTCACTGCCTATATATCTGGATTTAAAGATCAAACTCACTGCCTATGTATCTGGATTTAAAGATCAAACTCACCAACTCGTGGCATGACGTGCCACACGAGCGTGAGGTTGACATCAGCCCCGAGGAGACCTTTGCTTGGGTGAATGAACGAGTACTTGGTCTTGTGGTTTTTGAGGCGGATGCGGGCCTTTTCCTGCGCACAGGACCACATGAGCGAAGAAGTTGCAGCCAAGGTGCAGGGGGGCCCTAGTATGCTACAGTGCTACAGGAGGGGTGTGCACATGTGTGCATGTGTGGGTGTGAGTGTGTGTGTATGTGCGTGTCAAAGAGGAATATCAGTAGCACCAGCCGGGTCACATTATATTCGCTACCGGTCAGCATGTGTGTGCACAGGAAAGGGGTTGGTGTCTGTGGCGCCTTCGTGGTGGTCAGTAGTACGGAACTGATAAGCCCGCAGGTTGGTAGAATCATAAAATCAATGGTATATGCTAGGATGAGCACATTTCAGTAAAAGCACGGGAGCAATGGCATCCTCTCCATATTTCTCAGCCACAAAAATTTAACTAATGAGAAGTACTACTAGGGTTGGCCAGGACCGAATATGAGATTCCTCTACACGCATAAATATAAGGCGTATACTGTAGAAAACTGGAAAGAAGTTCCTGTAAAAAAGCTAACAAAGTAGTAATAGGCCTGATACAGCCGTATACGGTACGTACATGTACGCCATGCATATAATTATACAATTATGGCCAACCCTAAGTATCACACAAAAAGACCCCATCAACACATCAAATGAATAACTCAAGGCTTCAGGCATGCTTAAACGGAATTGTACCAAAGCATAGTGCAAGCAAAGCTTCTTTAAGGCCAGAAGACTAGCGCACACGGGCACACGTGTCACCCTACAGATTTCTTTCCTAATGCATGCTGGAGCGTTTTCACACGTACGTCGTACACCATGACGTTGCTTTATTTGCTTCCCCCTACCTAGCCGCAACATTGCATGCATGGAAGCCAATAACTTCCAGTGGTGCAATTGGTGCAGAGCAAAGGAGGTGAGGCTTCACACACTTGAAAGCACACGTGCAGCTACTTGTGAGAAGGAAACAACTGTTGGCACGCTAGCACACAAGGAATGAACACATGTACACATGTACACATTTACACTTGTGCACAATCGGTGCTGCATTACATACCCTGAGAATTGCTGAACCTAGGTTTTTTCCCACGCTCCATCAACACCATCCCACCACTCCATCGACACCATCCCAACACTCCATCGACACCATCCCACTACTCCATCGACAGAGGGAGTGTAGACTTGGCCTACAATGTCATATATCTTTAGTCTACGCCAACATACACGTACTTCTTGCAACCTAATCACCTTTTGCTGTATGATGGCATCCCAGAGGACCACCTGGTTTATCGTGCTGTCACTTGTTCCGTACTCCGCCTGGATGGCACGGGTGGGAAACAGAAAACAGCAAACGTATGAATGTGCGTAAGGAGGCATTATACAAAAGGTGACAAAGGTGCACATTTCGGTCGTGGCATACATCTGGTTACATGCTGAGCTTTTATTGTATTATTTGACCCGCTGGTCAATAAAAACCCTCTGTTTACAAGCGGCCCACATTGCATGGGCGTTTGTGACGCAACGCTTTGCCTTTTTTTTGTTAGCACTGGAAGTGACGGAGGAAGACACGTGAGACAGAGCTTCCATTTACCTGTAGATACAGAAATATCTGCTTAGTGTTCCAAGAGAACACGCTCCGTAAGTCTGCGTCCATGTTAAAGGTGAGCACAGCCTGCATGTTGCGCAGCAGCAAAAGGACACACAGACGTATTTGCAAATGTCTGCCTATCGGCAAAGCGGCAAATGTAACCTTTTAATATAAAACTTAGCGCGTGACAAAACAATCTAATATGTTTAAGCTGCAGGTGTGGACGCAAGTGTGCGTACGTGCCAGGGAACTTAAGGGAAATGAAGGACTTTCATTGCACCTTTACCCGAACATAATAGTGCTATGCGCATGTTGCCCTCAGCTAGTTTTTTAGTAGTGATAATACGTACGGCTGCACCGCACATGTCTTTACTTTAAATGTGCGGGTACAAAAAGAGTTATACTCTTTAACCTGCACGCACCTGCTCTTTGGAGCCTGTCATGGGCACGAGTCTCTTGACTTCCGCCAGGGAGACCTTGGCCTTGGGCTCAGATTTATGAAGCAGGTCTGCAAATACGTGCGTAGTTGTGCATGTGCGTGTGCGTGTACATGTGCGTGTGTGTTTGCATTTGCGTGCATGCGTGCGTACGTGCGTGCATGCGTGCGTACGTGCGTGCATGCATTTGTCTGTGTGCACGTGTGCGTGCATGCGTGCGTATGTATGTAATTGTGTGTGTGCATGTGTGCGTGGTTGTGTGTGTGTGTATGTGTGTGTGTGCGTGTGTGTGTGCTTGCGTGTGCGTGTGTGCGCAACACAAGGAAAACATTCTTGCATTTACCTGTCATGGTGGTGGCTAGGGCCAGCACCGCTGCTACACTCCCGAAGAAGGTGATGAGAGTGTTACCTCGGTGTAGAAAAGAGTGCATGGATGAGGATGAGGAAGGCATTGCTAAGCTGAGGCAGGACTAGAATTCAGTTTGCATCGCGTTTCATTAATTTATTATTTTAGAGTTAGTTCAGCGGATCTCAGTATTGGATTAGACAGACACACCAGGACACACCTTATTTTTACATTACTGTGAAAATAAGTGTAATAATCAATTTTCGAAGCTTCTAGCTGCAATCGAGCAATGGCAACTACAAATTCGTTCGGGCTCACAAGAAACGCAGAGACTGGATGGTCATCCTCTACCTACAGACCTGTGAGTTGAACTTCAGCCCTTGTGTAATACAATAAGGCATGTACCAATTGGAAAGGCACTCTCTAAAAAGGCAAGTACCTCTTTGTTCCCCTCCCCCACAGAACATGAGCAAATTATTGACAGAAGCGGAATCTGAAGTGTGGGCAGCCACTTGTATACCGTATTCGGTTCATTACCACCTAAACGGGTGAGTACATAAAGGAATAAGCGTGCCCCAGCAGTGCCCTCATCATCACATGACTTAGAACAGGGTGCAAATGTGACCAATGTCACAACTTGCCAGGGACTAAAATTGTGCTTGTATGTGTCAGAAGAACAGCAACGTGTTGCCGTGCATGTACCTACCGCTTGACGGAGAGGGGGGAGACAACAAACGATGTGCACATGGCGTGCTGATAGAATCGATGGCATGCCTGTCTGATATATTTTGTGCGGGTGGCGTTGTGGTGTTTTTTCAAGGCAATGGGTGCAGTGTTGGGCTGGGTGATTGTTATGCTTTGTGGCAGTGGGCTGAATTATACCGTACATCGGGTTTTTCGACGGAAGGGAAGGGAGAAACAAACTTGAACGCTTTAGAGGTAGCCAAAAATAAATCCATGGATTCCCCTGAAGCTCCCTTTAGCCTAATTAGACGGCTGTTTGAATACATGTTAAATTCCGCATCACTAACACTACTAGCAAGAGCTGCATACACTGTCGTATTGACCTTCACTTTACTTGTGCCTCACACATGCTCCGTACTGCTCTGAGACCATGATTGTAATCAGACTATTCACGACGTAAACTGCATGTAGTTTAGGAACGCAAATTTGTTGATCCAATAGTTGATCCTAATTTCCTCCCCAAGTGGAGCTCAGGGGCTCCTTTTCAAAAAATCGGACAGTTATCAAATTACAATGGAAACATAAGGAACAACTACGGTTTTTCTGCGCTCCGTTGCATAAATGCTTGACCATTATTTTTTGACATTAAAAATAGGTTCTGAAAATGGTATTTTTTTATAGATATAATTATGAACGGCAGAGAATCAGCTTGATGCTGCTTGCGTTAATTGACAGAGTTTTCGGCTCCACTGTGCAGGGTCGTGGTTCAACCTGATGATAGCACTCAGCCCTGGAAGAAGCGGGCTTTTAGCTCGGGAAAGCCGTCTGATGAAGCTTTGCGATTTAAGAAGTAGATGAGAAAAAAGAGATAAACGGGCTCAAAATAGTAAGATGTTCGCAATGATGCAGGATGGCCCGCTGGGAGCGGAAGCTTAATTATTAAGAGGTTACAGAGGTTACAGATTCAGCCGTCAGTCAAAAAGTGTGACTGCTAGGATATGCTATAACTAAGGGGTGTCTTAACTTCAGCAGACGTGCCCCTGCTACTTTTTAAAGAGCAATGGACAAGATTTCCAGCTAGCACATCGGCAAGGTGTCCTAGTATGTCCAAATGACGTATTGGTCATGCCTTGTACGCCTGAGGCAGCTTTGGATTGTCTTGAAATGGGTTGAAAAAAAGCTCAGCAAGTGGGTCAAAGGCAGAACTGCACTGTTTAGGGCTCGTCGTTGAAAAAGACAGCTTTACATGGGCCACTAGCTAAGGAAAAAAGTGCAACAAGATTTATCTCCAGGTGGTTAGGATAGCTAAGGTAAGGTTAAGTTACATCGTGATATATGCCTCAGGGGGCATCTGAGCGGAAGCTTGGAGAAAGCCTGCCTGTAACCACACTAAGCTAAAGAGAAGCAAGGTAAGGTTACTTCGATATATATGCCTCTGGGGGGCATTTGAGCGGAAGCTTGAGCAATGAACAAAATTTTCAGCAAGCACATCGAACATTGACAGCACCATAGAGGCACATACGCCCCTGACTCAAATCCTAGACATTATTGCATTAAATTTACAAATAGTAATTCAGCCTACCGAACAACTTACAGTCAGCCAAACAAACGCACCGCACGCTCGCAAATCACTAGCCACAACCACCATGCAACACAAGCATTCACACAGATTATCACTCCTCCCACCCAGCAAATCAATTCATCAACCCAATAACTTACCAGGTACACAACAACCCAACCTTTGAGATTGCAGACCACCCAAGGGGGTTACAAGGATGGCCTACAGCCCGAGACTCTGGCTGATGGCAATTGGCTGGTGAAACAAAATCAACCAGTGTCAAAAATTGAAACTGAATCTGACACAAACTTGAGGAGTCTGTATGAGTCTTGATTCTGGAATGCATTGATCTCAAAATCAGTTATACTGTGATGACAGCCAAGAAAGGAATAAATTCAGAGCTCGAAGGAGCAAACGCACGCAGAGTCTTAAACATTTTTTCAAAAAGGTCTCTGTATCTCATGCGCAGTTCGCACACTTCAGCACACTTGCAAAAGAAAAGCACATGGCTGCTTCTCATCTTGAACTTCTCCACACTCACATTTATCACAAATGCTAGAACCACCATGCCATTTGCAAGACTCCACTCTCAAATGGTGTGCACGCAATCTGAACCTGCTGAAATTCCTCAACAAATGTTTGTCCAAATCCTTGTACAAGTAGGAGGGATAGAAAAAGGAGAACCTCTAGGACCACTCTCAGAACTCCCACACCACTTGTGATACGTGACTGCTTTCTTGTTTACTGCGCGAGGACATGAAAAATCAGC
>Ga0307945_1002732_pt1 | contig 14342 bp, 12 predicted proteins | sample OrgLakmetagen228_FD_201818 | JGI IMG/M metagenome (GOLD analysis project Ga0307945, IMG submission 201818) | Saline water microbial communities from Organic Lake, Antarctica - #228 | ecosystem: Environmental > Aquatic > Non-marine Saline and Alkaline > Saline | place: Antarctica: Organic Lake...
ATGTGTGTGTACGTATACATGGTGGAATGTGGGTACTCGTCCACGTGTGCCCAAGCTGAATTAGAAGGATTACCTGAACTGCTGCAGCCCAGAGAGTAAGTGGCTCTCAGGGGCACTGGCCTTCCAAGCCTGTTGCTCTTTACTAAGTACTGAAATCCCAGCCCGTAATCCACGCCTGAGCATTTCGCTGTTGGAGTGTCAGGAAGTAAGAAACCTCTCGCCTTGTTAAATTGTTACTAATAATAAATTGTGATATTACTGGTCAATTGTGCCTTATGAACCAATTGAACAAGGTGAGGATGCACACTTACACACGCGCGCGCACACACACACACACACATACACACACATACATTCACACACTCTCACACACACTCTCACACACACTCGCTCACACACACACACTTTCACACATACACATACACACACACATACACACACACACACACACACACACACACACACACACATACACACACACACGCACACAAATACTCACACACACACACACACACACACACACGCATTTGCACCTTTGCATACGTATTGTGCGCGCAAAATTTCATTTGTAGACACTCTTACTGCACAAGAATGAATGACAATGTAAGTCTGAAGTGACAAAGCAAGCTTGTACTGTTCGTTGACAGGTCTTAACTGCGGACACGGCAGGCCACCAGTTCCTCAAGGCTCACGAGTATGCAAACTACGCCTTAGCAGGTGATGCGAGTTCTTTTGCTACTTGCTTGTGTATGTTGTGCATGTGTGTATTGTGTTTCTGTGTGGGGGGGGGGTATGTATGGGTGGGCGTTGTGGGTGTTGTGTACGCTTTTACGCGCGTGTGCTTTAATCGTGCCCTTTGCCTATAGAGATTGCCATAAAACGGGTTGTCACATCCGCATGTCCGCCTTCTGTGCCGTGATGTATGCCCTGCATTTGACCTTACATTTGAAGGATTCCCTGCCGAAATTGCTGTTTAGTCTGTTTACCTATATCAGAAGCATGGCCAACTCTTCACATGCGCGTTACAGGCAGGAATCCTATTTACATTTGAGCTTGTATACATTTTACATAATGTATTCAGCAAACCTGGCCGCTCAAGCTGGCTATTTTGGTTTAATTGCACTGCCACTTTGTTACCTGCCCCTTGACATCACAAAGAGGTATATAGAGGAACTTGGCTGGCATGGCAACCAGCGCGGTGAAGGGATGTACTATGTGCGTATGGGCCATAACATCACTTGTAAGCCTGCCTGTATCCTGCTGAGTAACAATGTATGGTAGACTCGCCACGCAAGACCGTAGTGTTCCCTTTCAAAGCGCATTGCGTTTGGTCTTGCTGACTCTATAATGGACATACATGTAAAGGACCCTTGTCCTTTACGCCCTTCTTCTCACCCACAATTCCCCTACAAGCGTACGCTCACTGCTATCCTCAATGTCGCTATTGCAGCCATTTCATCCATTCTAAAAGCAACTTCTCACAGCACTTCAGACCATGTTTGACTTCATTTTAGCAAACCTTGACTTCAATCTTGCAAACCCCTGTGCAGGAGCTACCCCTCTTGCCATCCTCTCAAAAAAGGTACGCAAGCTTGTGAATTGAACACAAGAGCAGACAAGTGTAGTATCCTTGGAAGGGGACACCACTTGCTTGCGCTGTCTTAAAAGGGGACACCGCTTCGACAAGTGAAGTATCCCTTAAAAGGGGAAACCACTTGCTTGCGCTGTCTTACTCCAGTTGCAGGCCTTTGTCTTTTATCAAGCAGCAGTGTGTGTGTGTGTGTGTTTGTGTGTGTGTGTGCACGTGTTCAAGAAAAACTCCAGTTGCAGGCCTTTGTCCTTCATTTGAGCCCTTCCCCTCCTCTGCTGGAATGCTTATACTCCTTGCCTCCCTCACACACAAATGTTTCCCTCTGATTCAATCATTCACCTATTCAAGCTCAAAGAATTTGTGAGTCACAAGGCCAGGGCTGTCCATGTTTAGTATGTAGGCTTATTTGGGAGAGAAGTCATCTCTAATCTCCTCATTTTAACGTATTCATGCCTGTTAAAAACAAAATTTACCTGCGTAATATTCCATCATCATATTCACAGACATATTTTCTCCCCCCCCTAGGAAGTTCTCACAGGATAAGGCGGATGCCACGTATTTCCCATGCACTTGTACACGCCCTGGATCCAACACTTCCTCTTTAATACAATTCCACTGTCTTAGCATTAAGTCCAGCTTGCGCAAACACGTGTTCGAGCAACGCCACGGCACTTACTCAGCACACAACCACAATTTTTACATACACCAGCGTTGGCGTGGTGATCTGTTTGAAAACAAGCATGTTAGGCCACTGAGGTTGTGCTGTTTCAACATGACGTTAAGACCCCTGACCACACATACACACCTGATCTCTCCCACTGCATTGCAACTTTACTGACCTCGTATAATACAAATAAAAACCCTTCATAACTATACGGTATAAACATGTACATAACAGGACGGAGCCGGAGAGGCCGTTGCTGATGCCTTGATGGCCTGTGCAATCCCCGTTCACATGCACATCGGAATGAACGCATGCATAACGGACTATTTACCCAAGGCAGCGCGAGGTGAGGGGGGGCTGGTGACTCTACATTAAGCAGCTGGAATTAGAAAGAACAATACAGGCATTGGCCACGTGAAACAATGTGGTGTAGCAATGGAACGTGTAATTGCACGTGACTCACTACTTTATTAAGACAGCACAAGATGTACAAAAAAGAAGGAGCCAACCCATCTCGGCTTCTTGCACTAATGAGTATGTTTCTGATGCATTCAATCCAGGTTTTGACAAGTTGAATATGTCTCAATGACAACTTTTTGAGAGACGCTTTCTGCTTACTACCGAAAAGATTACCACTTCGTTTCCAGGGCCTGCCAAGCTAGTTTGTTGGACGCATTTCACTACAGCAAATGTGCTCAAACAAGCCAATTCCTTGCTGAGAAATCAGGTCAAAGAGAGGCAACAGCAATCTAAATTGCTATCATGGAAGATGGTATAAAAATGACTTCTTCTTGATACCCAGATCCAGCCTGATCACAGAAACGACTGAGTTTCATCTCAAAATACATTCTAAATTAAATTGCTTGACCTGGCTTGACACAAAACAATTATTTGTTTACTCAACACCCAGGGCCAGCCCGAGTCGGGATGCTAGGCATGTCTGCCATTTCGTTCCTCGGTCTCATGAAGATCAACGCTGCTGGCCCTGGCATCACGCAAACCATCAAAGGCATGTGGCATCGGCCTGCGACTCCACAGCAATGAGTGAGGCAGGGGCAGAGCCCACACTTGCAGCAAGCTGTGCAAGTGCACCCAGGCATCATGCGTACACCATCAAAGTGTGACACCAGAAGACATGTACATTTTTACTAGGCTTCGCAGTTGCACTAGCTAGCGCTTGCCAGCAAAGCAGCTCTCTGGCCTAGCCATCGTGTTTTGCTGCTCTTAACCCTGTTATCAAGCTCTTGTGATGGCTGATACCGACCAGCTTTTATTGGCGACCTGTACTGGCGAGCACTTGATTGATAAAATTGATGTATACTATTGAGGCCTGAGCTGTCATTTTGGACGCTAACTAGTTTGTTTTCGATGTTACCGTTTAGCAATTAATTGTTTTAAACACCGTTGCGTAGTTCACTAATCTGGGAATCTCCCTCTAAAGTCGAGAGGGATTATGTGGAATGTTGTAAGCATTGTGGGATCTGACTTACGGTCTTTACTATAATACTTGATATAAACTTAACAAAGAAGGCTCGTGTTGCCGTATTTTCTAGTAGACCTGGCTGGTTGAAAAGGGTCAAGCCTAACAAAAGAGGGAATGCAGGAAGTCTTAAACGTCTTTTCAGTCCAAACAAGCAAGAAGACTTCTTTGCATACATTGCTGCTTTTAGCTGCTTTTAATTATACCATACAAAGTGGCTCCCCAATATCTCTCCTGATCAGCAGCCCCATCAAGACCAGCGACACCAACATGGTACGATACAGCCAACACCAAGTCCACTCAGCCTCAGCTCCCCCACTTTTACAGTGTTTGCAGCGAGAAAATTCCTCATGCAGCCAAGCTAAACAGCCAAGATGGAAGCCTGGCAACAATATGCAGAGTCAACTGTTACCCCACTAGCATTGTACATAATATGAATCCTGTTCATAGATGTGAATTTTGGAGCTTGCCAATTTGGGGGCGTGTGCTTAAAAGGCTGTGGCGTGCAGGCCATTTTTTACCACATATTATTCATACCAGAACACCCACTGCACCAATCTGGAATATTTTTAATGGTATAGATTCATTAATAAAAAAGAATAGCATTGCAACAAAAATGAAAGAAAACAGATGAGTGGTTGGTTTTTATGAGGATTTGAGCCATATTCCCATGGAAATCACACACCACGTTAGGGCTTACATGCACCATGTGTGCTTAATTCAGTCTATCTCAGCACGCAAAGCGACCAACTTAAAACTGGGCATATGCTCGGGTAGCTCTCAATGCCAGCTACAATTTGGTAAAAAAAATGGTGTCAATCGGATGAAGTGGCTGTGAGTGGCTGCCTTCTGAATGCAAAAATGCGTATTTTCAGGCATTCCTCTGTTAGCCCCCTCTAGGATTTTCCGTGAGACTGTTCTGTTTAGCTAGGCCTAGCTTTTGCGCTTTAAATTGGTGTCAGTTTTTATGGGATGAAATGCGTCGGGGCCTGTTTTGGTGCACCAGTCATTGCTGTGGCTTAATTTGCTCTCATCCTGGCTTTTAGCTTCTCTTGCCTTTGTGTCTGGTTGCTTGCTTTTTGGTACTAGTGTGGGTATCCAGGGCTCAGTTTTTTCAATCAACTCTCCGTTTTGCTCTACCAGAAAAGAAAAGAAAAACTACGCAGGCAGTGAAAACCACTCCCCACATTGATTAAGGAAGAGTAATAAGCCACTTTGGTACCGAGTATTGTAAAGCTCCTTTACCAGCAGACAAAAAAGCCCCAGTCAGAGAGGTCCAACAGAGTACCAGAAGGAGGAAAGAAGTCACAAAGAGACTGGAGTATTAGCCTCAAACAAGCAAGAGAACCAGGCACAGACATTCTCTTGTTCTCCTTGCATAGCTTCTTATTGGGTTTCCTTGAATCCAACTTTTTCCGCCTTAACCTTTTCCCCTCCGGTATCCCCCCGTGCCTCCTTTCCTTTTCGTCCAACCGGCCCCTCTTGATGCCAGTCATTCATTCATTTCATTTTCAATTCTTTTATTAGCGAGTTTGTTATATCCCCTTGATCTATGTAATATCTCAAAAAAAAACTTACGTCCGTGGCAAACCAGCAGCAGCAGGCGCCTGCTGCTGCATGCAGTCCTGCTGAAATTCAACTTGATTGAATCACTTTCCACTTAATACGTATTGGTAGCTACTGCTGTAATACGGACACCTCCTGTTCCTTTCCTTGCCATGATAGTGGTCAAGATATTACACACCAGTACCTGGTGCATATGCAAAAAACGATAACAAGGCTAAAAAGGAACAACCAATTGGTCTTGCAAAGTAGTACGTTTTGTAAAAACTTGCAAGAAAGACATGCCTACTACAAGCAGCTGAAAATATTGCTGCCAACATAGTGCAATCAACGTGGCCAAAAGTATATTATACACATTTTTGCAATAAAACTAGCTCAGTACAAGGAGGAGCCACAGCGTGCATCAGTACAAGGAGGAGCCACATGTTGCATCAGCAAGAGTACACAGCCACTCGTACCACCCTACTTCTTAAGACTAAGAAGCAGTGGTGATTCAGATGGAACAACTGGCTTTCAATGTCTGTGTACCTTATTGATTGTTGCTCTTTCAAGGTGCAGCGCTGCTGGATACAATCCAGCACTTTTCACCCCTCCAACACAGCTTCAATCAAGATCCAGGTGGGCAATCTCTTTGCCAAAGGCAAGGAAAAAGTCGGTGCTGGTGCTGGTTATAGCCCGGGTGGTTGCAGTTGCTCAGGAACGAGGCGAGCCAGGGCTGCCACGTCAATGGGCAGAGTGACCAGTGACTTAAAGGGCTCTTTCATGCTGGCCTTTGCCGACCACGCTGACCACCAAGGTCCTCCCCCAACCTGCAAACAAGAGGTTTTATTTGTCCAATGTGTAATCAATGGCAAAATAGGGGAAACTTGCTAGAAACAACAGCACACAGGCGTGTTTAAGAATTCAGATAAAGATAATGGTGTATGGAATATAATAATATAATAAATGAATATGGAGTTTAAGGAATTTATGAAATTTGATTCATGTAGTTGATTATGCAACACAACCGTGATAGATATCAATGTCCTTTATAGGCTTGGAGAATTTATGACAACAGCTAAGAAATTTCTTCCCCCTGTACATGGTATTGCAAAGATGTTCTTTTAACAAGGCACCTTTGGAAACACAGCACAATTTTCAGTTGACCAGGATTGCAAACATACACACTGTGTGTGGCCATAAATCTGGAGACTGGTCGGCTCACAATACCGTTTCTACTACAAATGTTTATACTTATGGCCACCTTAATGCATTTTGTAAGAGCATCCACAGAGCGTCCTGGCAGAAAAGTTGGACAAGTGGTCTAGCCACGTTCAGTGTTTCCACACAAGGACCCTGCTTGTTGCATTGACACCACTGCCACATGTTTGCTGTTGCACAGCGCAGGCTGTCTCATACTCACACAGCATGCAAAGCACGCACACACAAACTCACGCCCACACGCATACACACACACACACACCTCCAGAGCAGCTGAGTTGGACGTGGCATCAATGAAGGGCAGATCCTGCATGCTGCTAGCTGCAGATCCTCCACGCCTCCACACGCGCAAACGCACTTGGCCGGCAAAGGTGTCCTTGCATGCGGGGGACAGGCCTTGGTCAGCAGTTGGGGCTCTGTGTGGCAATATTGTGTGTACCCATATGTGTGCGTGCATGGTTGTGGGATAGGTTGTGTGGCATGGTTGTGCGAGTTGGGACTCTGTGTGTCAAAATTGTGTGTATCGATATGTATACGTGCATGGATGTATAATAGGTATAAAGTGATGAATTTGGGAAAAGGGGGGGAAATAAGGGACCGAGCTTGCTTAGCAGGGAAAGCTCTGTGTGGCAAATTTTGGTGAATGTGTGTGCGTTTGGTAAATGTGTGTGCGTGCATGTACGTGTGAGAGTTCGTGAAAGATGGAGGAAATTAAGGACAGGCCTTGGGCAGTAGTGGGGTCTCTGTGTAAAACGAAGCGTATAAAATCTGAAGCGTGAATATCTAATAAGGGAAGCGGACAAAAACTAAGAATTATGCAGATGATACTGACATATAATGCCCACAATTGGAACCGCCAGCATCTGCAACCAACCAAACATCTTCGGTAGACATCTGAAAAGGAATTCACAAATTGAAATAACACGTTCCCTTGTGTCCTGCACATACAAGTACATTGTACACACACAAACCAGGTTGAGTCTAGCTCGATGCGGCATCAGCACTTGCAACGAGCAAAGGATTACTCATACAACATTCAGGAATGGTGTACTAGCCTAGACGCAAAATAGCATGCAAGACCACTCTTTCACTTGAACTGCATCAAGCCCCCACTGTGGCCACAAATTTCTTTATCAACCCCAACGCTTACACGGACTGAGTCATTGGAGCACTCAGAAGGTCAAAGCACGTATATCCCTTCTTACTTTCTTGGCAATGCCCATGGATCTTAGCAAGCATGGGGCCTCCACCGCTGCCTTATTTCTGAGATAGATCACTCTAGCATGCCGACTCTAATATCTACAACAACGCGATCACTGCAGAACTCAGCACTGCCCCTGAATCCTGGCAGGCATAACGCCTCTGTCGTGAGCCACAGTTGCTTTAGTGGGTGACAAAACACCTTTGTTACTGGAGTAACACTTTTTACTTACCTCAGCACTGCCCCTGAATCCTGGCAGGCACAACGCCTCTGTCGTGGGTCACAGTTGATTTAGTGGGTGACAAAACACCTTTGTTACTGCAGTAACACTTTTTACTTTTTACTTACCTCAGCACTGCCCCTGCGCTCGCACTGCAACGAGCCTCAACCACTGCTTCGTACTTGTCGCTCAAGGCCCGAATGTACCTACGAGCGTGCATGCCACGTAAGTGAGTCAGGGTTTTACGATCAGGCATGTCATGTACGCAAGAGCAGGTGCACGGATTATATCGAAAAAAGGGATGAACAAGACGCATTTTGGCAAATAGGCACATCACGCACACAAGACGCGACCTTGGGTGTGCTCTAACGTTTGTCAAAATGTGCTTTCACCTCAGGCGTGTTACACATTGGACGCAGAGTTTTCATATTAAAAAGGCAAACATCACTTTTTAAAACACTTTGCTGCACCGCTGCACTACTTGGACTCACGTTGCTTTTTAAACACTTTGCTGCACCGCTGCATTATTTGGACTCACATTGCTCTTAAAACACTTTACACGGCTGCATTGTTTGGACTCACATTGATTTTTAAACACTTTGCTGCACCGCTGCACTCTTTGGACTCACCATCTGCCCCAGGGGTCTACATCCCATTCCAACTCTGCATTCCAAGGCACGAGCTCAATCCACTCCTCATTGTAGGTTACGCCAATGAGGCCCACGTCCTCCTCGCCCAGCCCCACACCCTGCCATTGCAAACGTGTTTGTGTGTGCGCATGTGTAGGTGTGTGTATTTCTGTGTGTGCGTTTATGTAGGAGTGTGGGGTGTGTGGGGTAGGGTGGGGTGGTGGGGGGGGTAGATTGCATTCTGTGAATGTGATAGAGGTGGGTTTTGGTATGAATGGGTGAGTGAGGCTCACCTATTAACGCAGTTAGTACATGCAGATTGCTCGCATCCCACAAAACATGCTTACAATATTTGGCTGGGAGTATTTTTAAATACATGATTAAAGATTGAGCTCTATTGCTAACGAAAAAGAGCACCTAGTATTTAGTAGTGAAAGTGAGCACAAGTATTCAGCGTTTTTTTTAATGTGTTGCACGTGCAAAACCAATCAGAATCATACCAAGTTGTGAAAAAGTGCATAGCGTCGAGACACGTCAACAATACAAGCCTGGAATACTATCAGAATCAGTTCCAATGCTAAACCGTCACACTCCTTAACATTCCAGACGCTTTCCTAGAACTGCATGCGACGCTCTGCAAGGGGGTTCAACGCGTTTGCAATATGCAAAGCCATTACGTACATAAATACATATACGGCCCTTGCAAACCCTGCACACTCCCAGCGTAGCTTTCTGCTCTTCTTTATTTTTCTACAGACCTTCCCAAAAACACGTGCAACACACCTCAGCTCCTAGCAGCAGGCCTCTTCTTGCTCCCACAGCTGTCACACTAAGGTTTGGCTGCCTGCAGGTCACACAAGTGAAAGTATGTTTCAACAAAATGGCACTAGCTATAATCAACATTTAACATGCACTTTATCTCCAAACGCAGTGAGGTAGCACACAGGACCCATCTTGCTGACACAGCAACACAGGTGCACAAGTACACGCAGCAGCACAATAATCTCCGTGTACAAAACGTGCAACATCTCAGCTTATCTTTACAATTTGCAAATGATTCAGGCTTTGCACACACTGACGCGTGTGCACAGCTTGCAACACGGCAGTTTTGCGCTTTTGGGGCGACATAAACGTGGGCAATCAATTGCAACGAACGCCTGGGCACCTTGCATGGATGACTAGGGAGTGCATGGAATAACTAGGCATGCATGGAATGAGTAGGGAGCGCGTGGAACATTTAGACATTTATTGCTGCTAGGCCCTACAGGTAGGGGCACAGGTAGGGGGCTCAGACACAATTGGCCAATGCGTACTGCAAAAACAGGAGCAACAATTAAGGTTACAGCTGCTTGCAAGTCTTCTCTAGCTCAAGGACGTCACAATCACACCACACATCAATGCAGGCAAACCTGATTGCATGTCAAACAAACCACCCACCCATCAAACGAGTTGCACTGCACCCAATGCCACTTGGAAGGGAATCCACCCCCCCAGTTCTTCTCTGCATAGGCCGGGGCATCTTTAAATTCGATTCGCCGATCTCCCCACCGAAACCAGCCGGTGGCGGCTCCTTGAGACATGAGGACCTACATGACGGATGAGGTTTGCTGCCTGAACTACAACACGCTTGCAACATACAGAAGGTCGGGAAATGGACTTGAAATGATGGTCTTTTCACCAAAGCCAGCAATTGGTAGAAGATGCAATGGACTCAGAACGCCAATCCTGCCACTCAAGTTAACCAATGGCAAGTCCTAAAAGGAATAGGGACTGAACAGAAGGCCTCGTACTTCCTCTTACAGGCGCATTGGTGTGCGTGGTTTGAATTTACGTTGGGAACTGTAACCAGTTGCAGTAGGAACTAGTCGCAGAGGGATGAGCACCATGACAAAGGCAGCTAGCTCTACTGCATGGACTACAAACACCTGTGACGGACAAACGAGAGGTGGTTTTCACACGCAAGACACCACAAGCAGAGCATTCAGAAAACACCACAAGCACGGCACCAAGACACCACATGCAAAGCATTCAGAAGACATACACCACAAGCAAAGCATTCAGAAGACACACATGCACAAGGTAGGAGCAAGAGTGTACTGCAAGCGGTACTTCGTGGGTATATACAAAGGCAAAGGAAAGTCTGCTGCAAGTTTACCCTGTACAGCTTTAGAGCATTGGTGGTCTTTCTTGTTTGAAATGCGCCACCGTGACTCAGCCAAGGCGAAGAAGCCCTTTAAGGATAAGCTCAGGCAAAACAGGCTGAAATACTGTTTCTCTTCCCAGGACCAAACGGTGGGGCTAGAACCTGCTTGCACATCTGCACCTAGCCTGCCACTATGCAAGCGTGCATCAAATTAGTTTTAGTATCCCTGCACACAAATAGCCTTTTCAGGAGTGCGAGTGTGTGCAGACACATGTGCACAGAGCTGCTAGCGCTTGCATAGCTATGAGCAAGAACACAAGACTACTATGCGCATAAGCATCCACCTACCAACGTGACTCTCAAATACTTGCATAGCTGTGAGTAAGAACACAGGATTACTGTGTGCACAAGCATCCACCTACTAAAGTGACTCTCAAAGACGGGCACCATGCTCAACAATTCAGCGACGCCTCTGTGAGGAGGCAATAGTCATATTCACCACCTCTGCCCCGAACAAATGCGCAGGCGGGCATGGATGGACTAATTAAAGACATAAAAAACCTATGCAGGCAGTGAAAAACCACTCCCCACATTAATTAAGCAAAAGGAGCCACTTTGGTAACGGGTACGGTAGAAGTCCTTCACCAAAGAAAAGATGATTTAATGAGGTTCAGGAGGGTTGCAGACGCACGCACACACACACACACACACACACACACAAACTTAGACATAGAAACACACATACACACACCTGCCAGTGTGGCTCAAACACGGGCACCATACTTAGCCAGCCAGCTGTGGCTAGCTGGGAGGAAGAGGTGGGGCTACCCCAACCTGCCTTGGGCTCTATGTTAAAGCACCAAGAAGCAGAGTCCACTGTCGACATGGGGCGGCCTGTGACAAAAAGATGAGTGTCCATTGACAACAAAATGCAAACGGTGAGTCCACTGACCACATGGGGCGGCCTGTTGGTAGAGGGATCACTGTAACAGAATGACAGAATGACAGATTGCCTACGACAATGTGCAAGACACACCCTGAAAGCACAGCCAAGAAAGTTCTGGCAAAAACTGCACCGTGGAATTGTGTGAATGTACAATTATTTGGGTGACGGCACGCCTTTCACCTTTAGCTGTTACAGGCAAGCCAGAGCGAGTGGGTGTCACGGGAGCAAGAATGGAGAGTTGTTTTCTCAAGTGCGAATGAGCAAGAGCCGCAGGGCTCATACGTGCAAATAACTTCCTGTGCCGGCTGTTTACAATTGATGCAACGAATTCTCAATGGCATCCTGATGTCATCAAGCACAGACAAATGTTGTCTGTGCTTGATTATTAATGACACAGTGTGCCGGCTTTGCCTAAATTTATTCAAATGATGCAAACTGCTTGCGTGCAATAAAGCGACACATTCCACCTGCTGTGCAGGCTCAGGCTGCTGCTTTTCATGCCACACTTACGGATGATGCAAGCACACATGCAAGCGCTGTACCTGACGTGCCAGCTTCATTTACACACACTGAGCCCTGCTGCATTGTGGATGAAGCCTGGTAGCCCTGCTCCACAGCTTGCCTGAAAGCCTCCTGCACTCACGAAGAAGTAGAGGACATAGTAAGAGAAGGAGAAAGAAAAGTCAGCAGCCTGTTGACAAAATTCTTTTTGTATCAATCCAGGAAAAGGAGTCAGCCAGGGACCGGGCACTGTAAATCTCTTCAGTTGTGAAAGAAAGGGGGAAATTGACGGGTATCTCAGGGTGGTCATGACCTCACCGAGACTCGCCGAGTGCGAGGCTCGGCGAGCCTTGGCGAGCCTCTTTCCCGGTGTGGAAGACACTCGTCGGCCAGCGAGGGTGTCCACTTTTTGGGCGGAATCAGCCCCATCTCCCCAGAAATCCCAAAAAATTCCCAAATCCAAATTTTCTTGGCTCACACGCCCATATTTTCCACCCGGTCTCAACGTTAGTATTCATTAATATATATAAGCGAACAGAAAAGTTTCGGCTCAATCCGTGCAGATTTGAGAAAGTGATTTTCTAACCGTAATGCACCAACTAGGGCCTCCCCAGCGAGTGCCTAGCCTCGTTGAGGCTCGCCGAGCCTCGCTGGCAAAATCAGACACCCTATTTACCCATACTTTTGGGTATCATAAGGGTTGCAGGCTTACAATGAAAGAAGCTCCTGCTGATGCAAAAGAAAATTAGGCAAAAGCTGTGACGCACTTCAGTCTAAAACGTGCACCTGCTTGTACACAATTTTGGCTGTGCTTGAAGCACTTCTTGGTGTTTCGTCAGGATTGCACTTGTTGAATCTTTCTCTCAGGGATTTGTTGGATCTGCAAATACAGCCTTTTAAGGCAACGCACAAGAAGCTTGCATGCATTCTCCACACCATCTTCAATGATCGGGACAAAGCCAGGATCTGGAGTCTGAAATAAGCCTCTCACACCCACTGGCCAAAACATACCCATCCTGGCTAATGAGTCCAGTTACCAGGTGGCAAAGTGCCCGCGTAATTCCTATGTCTGTTTAGTTCCCGTAAGCTACCTCCCTGTAATTGGTAGGATAATAAGCTACACCCAAACACGTCCTTACCTCATGCACCATTGCGCGTGGGGAGACTGTGCCCTTGGGTTTGATGCTGGCACCCAGGGCGAGGTCGTGAGGGTCTGCCCAGAATGCGCCAGTGTTCCTGGAGAACTGGCACAGGTACCCATCACTGGGGCCCATGACCTGTGTGTTTGTGTGTGTTGTGTGTGTGTTTGTGTGCGCGTGCGTAAAAATGCGTATGTCTATGTGCTCATGTCTTTTTTTTTGTGCCCTTGCAAACATGTGCGTACTGTCAAAACCACGACACGTTGAGCACGAAATACACGTTTCCCTGGCATGTTCATTCCACACCACACTTGAATCAAGGCTCGAACGTTTCCTTGATCTGTTTACCTACCCCTCAACACTGGCCAAGGCCAAAACATGTTTCCTACAAAATGACCTATGCTTCGCAAATTGGCTATTTCCCTTGTGTTTTAACTTATAAAAGGCTGGGGAGATGTGAACTTGAGGCTGAGCTGTTGGGCTCAGATGTATGCAACATTTAAAGCACACAAATGTGCCAACGTTAGGGTTTTTTGGAACCATGCGTGTATACGGTGTGAAGCCGTTTTTCATAGCAAGGAAAATATTGAGCATGTGGTTATACACGGTGTATAAATATGTGAACATGGTTCTGGCCAGCCCTAGCAAAAAGAGTACCTGCACGCCCAGGCCTGCATTGGGGGTGTCTCCTGCCGGGTCCTCAATGGAGTAAATGAGGGCAAAGCTCTCACCCTCTGTCTCCGGGATGGTGACACGCCAATACCTGAGAAGAGCTTGCGCAGGAAGTTAAGAATGTGTAAGCGTGTGTACAACGCACCTCACCTGAAAGGCATCCTCCGTGTCATTCACTGCTCCACGTCATTCAATTCCTTGCACAACAGCACACACACACACCATCCCTCAAAGAACCGCCGCGGAGACCCATCGTAGTGGTACCCAGCGTGGGGAGGGAGGACCGAACAGAGCAATTGAGGTCTCTGAGCGCCCCGCCGGGGCTGCACGGTAGGAATCGCCCGTTGTGCACCACTTCTGCACACCCTTGTGTGTGTATATGTGGTGTGTGTG
>Ga0307945_1002733_pt1 | contig 14342 bp, 21 predicted proteins | sample OrgLakmetagen228_FD_201818 | JGI IMG/M metagenome (GOLD analysis project Ga0307945, IMG submission 201818) | Saline water microbial communities from Organic Lake, Antarctica - #228 | ecosystem: Environmental > Aquatic > Non-marine Saline and Alkaline > Saline | place: Antarctica: Organic Lake...
GTATGTATGTATGTATGTATGTATGTATGTATGTATGTATGTATGTATGTATGTATGTATGTATGTATGTATGTATGTATGTATGTATGTATGTATGTGTGTGTGTGTGTTGCGTGAGTGCATGCGTGCGTGCTGCATGTGTGTGAAATGAGTGTGACGCCAAATTTGCTAGATCAGCCTAACACACAAGTAAAAAACAAACGCTCCAGCTATGGGAAAGATCACCTCTGAAGGTCAGCACGTTGACGTCGTCGCTCTTGACCGCAATATAACAAGTAGTATGTCAGCTAGCTCTTGCTCTGTGTTGTGCTCCTCTGTGCCAGCCATACTCCCATCGCCCTCTTCCTCTCTTGCATTACGCTACAGGCATTGGGTACAAGGAATGAGCAGAAAGGGAACAGGTCCATCGATACAGTGCACATGTGCCTGATGTAAGCATGTTATTAAAGTGTGTATGCGTACGTGTGCGTGTGTGCGTGCGTGTGCACATGTGTGTATGTGTGCGTGTTTGTGCTTGTGTGTGTCTGTGTGTGCGTGTGTGCGTGTGTGTACATAAGTGTGTCTGTGCTTGTGCATGTGTGTGTGCGCGTGTGCGTCTGTCTGTGCGTGTGTGCGTGTGTTTGTGTGTGTGCTGTTCGTGTGCGTGTGTGTGCTTTTTGTGAGCGTGTGTGAGCTTTTTGTGTGTGCGTGTGTGTGTGTGTGCTGTGTGTGCGTGCTTGTGTGTGTGCTGTGTATGTGTGCGTATACTTGTGCGTGTGTGTGTGCGTGCTTGATTGTGTGTACGCGTGTGCATGTGTGTGCGTGTGTGTGTATGTGTGTGCACGTGCACGTGTGCGTGCGTGAGAGTGTGTGTGTATGTGTGTGTGTGTGTGCGCGCGTGTGTGTATGTCTGTGTGTGTGTGTGTTCTGTGTCTGTGTGTGTGTGTGTGTGTGTGTGCGTGCGTGAGTGTGTGTGTATGTGTGTGTGTATGTCTGTGTATGTGTATTGTGTGTGCTGTTAAATTTACCTTCATGATTGCTTTACATTTATATGAATACGGGTGTATAATGCCCTTATTTGCCTGAACTCCTGAGTGTGCCCAGGCTCTGTATTCCGCTGGTCGCGGACCTGTTCGAGCTCGGTCCATAGATGCAGGGCAGAGGGATGGATAATCTACCGCACTGGATGCAAGGTGCGCAGGTTCTCTCTCATGCGCAATTGTTTAGAGAATTGTTTGCACACTTTCCTGCCCCACCCACGCCTTGAGCAGGTGGCAGGCCTGGGCCTCCTGGGCAACAACCTCCTGGACCTGGACAGCAGGTGAGGCTGGAACTAGAGCATGCTTGCTCGTGCACATGATGTGAGCGGCCACCAGTACATCCATCGTCGTGCATGTGCAATTAACTCACTGTTGCACCTCCCTTCTCTCTCTTTCGTAGTTCATGCCGGTGCGTACATGCAGCTACATGCAGCTCTGGAGGTTTTGAAGTGCCTTAGGAACCTTTTCCATACAGACTTGGAACGCAGCGTTTACAGTGATGTCTTGCCACGGCCCTTGCTGGGCCCGTTAACGCATATGAGGGCGACAATGTCTGTGTGTTTCACGTTTTTCTGATAAGCTAGTAAGACAAATAAGTGGCCCAGCATGAAAGCGCCTGCCTGCTTAATGGGCGGGCTGAACTGATGTTCAGGAAGCTGTGGATGCCTCAGGATGTTGATTAGTATGCAAGATGCATGCGTGAGCGTCCACCGCTATCCTAAACAGAACACACAAGGCCTATGTGCCTAGACATGAGACCATCATCACACGTGACACGCCCCTTTTTGTGCTGCTTGTGCAGGGAATGGGGCCACCACCAGGGCCCCCAATGATGGGCATGCCTGGGCCTCCAGGTGCGTGCAGGTCAAAAGAGACTAAGAGAGGATGCAAGGTCATCTCTATGAATGCATATCAAGAAATGCTCAAGGACGCTCGCATACGTACCCTTTCCAGTGCAGCAAGCTTGGCTGCAGGGACACCCTAGTTGCTTACGTTTATCTATCAGTGCTCTTTTAAGATTGCTCTTTGACTGAATAGGTTTGCTTAGATACTCCGGCATGCACCCAACCACTTACCCACCAACGAATGCACGCTTGGCCACCCACCCACCATTGGACATCTGATGCACAACCACATACCCACATGACACTCATATGCAGACGTGTTAACGCACATGTACACCCATGTACACCCGCGTACACATGTGCATAAGATGCAATCCCATCACCCTTTCACATGTGCATACACGTGCACGCACACTCACACACGTGCACACAAAATCCCTAACACACAGGCATGCCCAACCAGCATCAGGGAGGCGGTCCTAACGCAGGCCCCCCCCACATGCAGCAGCAGCAGCAACAGCCACAGGGTCCTCCTTCTTTCCCCAGCCCCTCCCCTGGTCAGCTGCCTGGCCCACCCTCCTCAGGTGTGTGTGCGTGTGTGAGTGTGTGTGTGTGTGTGTGTGTGTGTGTGTGCCTGCGTGGGTGTGGGTGTGGACGTGTTGTGTGTGTTAATCTGTATTTACGTGTACTTGTGTGTGTGTGTTAAAAATGAAAGATATATGTTTATAGCAGGCCACTGAAGCTCAATACGTGGCACGTGATCAGCGTAATGACATGAAACGTGCACATAGACGCACAATCGCCTCCTGTTGCTATCTTGGCTTTGCTGCACAATCAGAAAACGGTACAAACCTCCATTACACGCACAGGGCCCATGGGCGGCAACCCCAACCCAATGCAGAACGGTATTAGGCCACCCATGCAGCAGCCGCCACCCCCAGGCAGTGGGCCACCCATGGTGTGTGTGTATATGCAAATGTGTGTCAGTGTGCGTGATTCCAGCGAAAGTCATTTTTGTGGTGTGTAACAGCGCACATCTTATACTAAGGAATGACGCCCATGCTGTGCTGAGTTGTTTTGGGGTATGCTGTGTGCTGTGTTAGCCTGTGTGTGTATGTGTGGCTGTGTTAGCCTGTGTGTATGTGTGTGTGTGTGCGCTGTCCACGTCCTCCCTTGCATGCGCACAAAAGGCAGGGAGGCACAAAATCCTCCATGCATGCCCATCTGTCTCCTTGCAGGGGTCCATAACGGTGTTGCATGCCAGTCGTACCCTTGCGTTTACCCATACCAGTGTGCACGCTCAGTGTGCACGCTTAAATCGTCTCCTCATGCAATTCAGGCACCTCCCTTACTATAGTCCATATCAATGTGCATGCCAGAGACGCCCAAGTGTGCCACACGCAACAAAACGTCACCAAGCTGCAGCAAGCACAGCCTTGTACGTTTGCACACTTGTACGTTCCGGTGCAATGCTAACTCTGTGTACAAATGTGCACACAGGCGGGCGGGCCCCCTCGCATGCCTATGGGCGGCCTTCCTATGCCTCCTCCCCCCGGAGGCATGCTTCCCTTCCCTGGGGGTCCACCTGGTATGCCGCAGGTGGGTTCTCTTCTGTGTATGAAACGCGTCTGGCTGCACATGTGATTTGTGTATGAGTGCAAGTGTGCGAGGTTTGTGTAATTATGCACAACCGTTGCAAAACACAGCAGTGTTGCTGCCTTTCTCAGACGCCCTTCGCATTAACACACAAATACACACACACATACATGTGCATGCGCGTACACACATGCACATGCACATGCATACACAAACGTGCACAAATACACGCACACAAATCACGCACACACACAAACGTGCACGCACATGTTCTCTGCACAACACCGTACAGGGACCTCCCACGTCTTTCCCTGGAGGCCCCCCTATGAGCTTTCCCCCAGGCTTCCCACCTTTCCCAATGCCAGGCATGCCTCCAGGTTTGTACTGTGTATTGTGTATGCATGTGTGTGTTTTTGCAACACCTGTATGTTGTGCATGTGTGTAAGTACAAGTGGTTAGCATGTGCAGATACTAAAAGATGTGTGTGTGTGTGTGTGTATTATGATGTCTGAATTTCAGACCTACGACCTGCAGAAATGCTCGCAGGGACATCATGCCTCCTCCCCCCCTCCATGCCCGCCCTGCCTTCTAGAAATGCTTTCATCACACCAGGGACTCCATCCAAACACACTAGGTCTGACTTAAACATCCATCATCCCCCAAACATGTACACGTAGGCAGCATGCCCCCTCCCCCCTTCATGCCCGGCATGCCCCCCATGGGGATGCTGCCTTCCCCCGGAGTGCCCCCTCCTTTAGGGCCTGTGCCCGTCTCTGGTCCCCCGCCCCCTGGCATGCCCATGCCCATGCAGCCCCCACTCGCGCCAGGCATGCCTCCTGCTCGGCCACCCCTAGGTGTGTGTGTGAACATGTGTGTTGTGTTTGCGTTCAATGTTTGTGTGTGTGTGCGTAATTGTGTCTAAGTTTGTATGTGTCATTTTGTGTTTTTATGTGCATGTGTATGTGTTTAGCATGCTTAACCCTAACTTGCCTTTTCTATGTGCATATATATTACAAAATCGTGATACTTATGATACTTGTAAGAAAGGGTGTTTGGTACTTAACGCTGCTTTCAAGCTATGCCTTGGCAACTGCGTCCGACCTAGGCTTGAATGGCGAGCTGCATTATCTTGGATGCCAGCACCCTCATTTTATTGACACACGAAATGAATAGCTTTGTGATTGCAGCCCTCCTGGGGCTGCCCCCCCTCTGGTTGCACACATGTATGTGCACGCTCAGTTACACACACGCACAAAAACGCATCACTCTGGCTGTTACATGCACACACTCATTAATCCATGCACACACAAATCCTCACACACACAACTCCCGTGATTGCAGGCCCCCCCGGGGTTGCCCCTCCTCTGATGGCCCCCGGAACTGCGCCAGCCCCAGCACCAGCAGCTGCAGCTGCAGCTGGCGCTCCTGACCCAAGTAAGAGCGTTGTAGTGCCACTTTGATTAACAGTAAGACAGTGGTACGTATGACGTTGCCATTTCATGGTAGGATCACGTGTGTTCCCTGTCAATATGATAGAAGCAGCTGCATGATGCTTTGTGGCGTTGTGGTCAGTAACTCCAATGTGCGACCTGCCATTAATTTCAATTGGTCAGAACCATTTAGCTCCTGATGGTAATGGAAGAAAATATCGACACAAGGCGTGAACTATCACACACTGCTGCGCACAACAGGCAAGCCGCGCTCAGACTGGACAGAGCACACAGCGCCTGACGGCCGCAAGTACTACTACAACGCCAAGCTGAGCAAGAGCAGCTGGGAGAAGCCGGATGAGCTGATTGACCAGAAGCCAGCAGAAGGGTGCGCACTGTTTGTGTATGTATATGCATGTGTGCGCTTATTTGTATGCGTGTTCGTGCGTGCGTGCGTGTGTGTGTATGTGTTCTAGTGTACATGATAGCTTAAGGTTCCACAGAGGATCACTTTTGTCTGCTTGCTCAGTTTCCACGACAGTGCAAGTTGTGAGCAATGTTCTACTTGCTATTCGATCGCTAGCATAGTGTGTCTAGCTTGAAATGTCCTTTTGTCTATAAGGGTTATTAGTATAATGTGTTGGGGAATCTCGCTGCCTCATAAACAAGTCATAAACAGGGAATACATTTTAGAATTGAATAGACACGTAGAATGAAAATGGGTTGGAGTGGGGTATGATAAGCGTCCTCAGACATGGGCAGGTTACACGCCTGAACATGCATTTTTCACGTTTTCACCATACCCCTGTCATTGCCATACCCCTGTCTTGAGTGAATGCTATAAAAAATTTTGTTTTCACGCATGAAAATGGAAAAGTTGCAAGTATTGCCACTCACATTTGGCACTAACACTAATCATCACTTGCCACTTTTCTAATCCCAAATGCTAACCCGCTTTGTTATTCAACGGACGACGTTTACAGGACGACCACTGCATGGAAAGAGTTCACAGCTCCTGACGGACGCAAGTATTACTACAATAAGGCCACCAAGGTAGGTAGTTCGTCAGCTTCCATGTGATGTCACTGTGATATCGAGCCATGCTGCATGCTGCACGGCGCGCACGTTTTGTCGTGCTCATTTTAAATCGCGATGCACATCGCTGCGCTGCACATCATTACGTGTTGTAAAATGCTTAAAATGAAAAGTGGCTTTGCTGAGGAAGTGGCGATGCGCTGCTGCTTGGAGGGTAAGTCTCGTTGTACAAACATGAGTTGTGATGCCGTGATGCCTTGCGTGCGTGCGTGCAGGAGAGCAAATGGACAATGCCTGACGAGCTGAAAAAGGCGACAGAGGATGCAGGTGTGGCTGCAGGGTATTCCATCCATTGTCTGTCTGTACATCAGAGACACTCCTTATATGTTCTAGGCCACCCCTCCTCTGCAGGGCCCTATTTCTGAAGCACGTGCACGTTAGCTGCCCCCCACTTTAATTCGCAAGTGATTGCAACCCCCTATATTGTGTTTAGATGGACTGCGGCTAAAGGTTCGGATATTGAAGCTGAAGCTTGGATATATATACTGCAGCTAAAGCTTGGGTATTGCTATTTGCTATTTGGTGCATGCATTTCCTCCCCCAATCTCTCATCCGTACCCAAGATGGTTACCCAAGATGGTTACCCAAGTACCGCCTGGTTATAACTAGGGCTGTGCAATGACAGTCTTACGGTACAGACTGTCAACCGTACCGTAATTACGGTGCAAAAAGGCTCTGACTGTGTCCTTGCACAGCCCTAGTTTTAACACGCCTTCTAATCTTCTAAGCCCTTCCCTCAGAATGGCCAGACACATAAGACAGATGCCAGCCCTCAAACCCTTACTTATTGTTTGCCCTCAAACCCTAACTTACTGTTTACCCCCAACGTGCTGCAACTGACTGCAGCCAAGGCCAAGGGCGTGCAAGTGCTGTCCTTGACTGGAGCTGAAGTCAAGCCTGTTGCCTCCCCCATCCCAGAGGTGTGCCATCTGCATGTCAAATTTGTACACTCTACTTTATTGATACCAGTAGACAGCTTACAGCTCGTTTCTACACAAATTGAGGCGACTGCCTTTTTGGCTAATGTAGACCTAATGTTGTATGTCTACTACCAGAAATTTGCACATGAACGTTCTCTTTGCGCAATAGAGCCACGATTCCCTCCAGATTGGTTTAACATACTTGCGCCATGTGCAAAATGACTGCTTGGGTGTGCCAAAAACCAAGCACCCTCAGCCACCTCGTTCTCATCTGTGTGAATGTAGCACATTTATGTGTGTGGGTGACTGATAAAGACATTCAATCTCATTCCAATGCACAGTGCGTGCATGAGTTCCTTGTGTGCAGGTCATTTTAAAACACATTGAAGCTGTGGCAAGCATGCGACTCACAGCCCTATGCCACCCGTTCCATCGTACCATGTGCATACTTACCCTGTCTCACAAACCCTGAGATTCAGCAGCTGTAGCAGGTCTCGCATCTGTCCCCGACCATTTCACACGTATCGTAAGTGTTTATTTGTGCAGATCAACCCTAAAAGACAGAACAGCTGTGGTAGCTCGTGCGTCACGGCCCCATGCCGCCTAGCTTATGCACACTTTATGCATACACACACACTGTGCATGATTCCCGTGTGCATCAGGTGACTCCTGAGATGCAGCAGCGTGCGGCCGCCGCAGCCGCAGCTGCAGCTGCTGCAGTGAAGACGCAGCCCAGCAGCACGCCTAAACGTGAGGAGTCTGTTGAGCTCAGCACCTCAGGGGCCCAGGACTCTGGCCCAAAAATCGAGTTTGCCAACAAGGTGGGGGGTTTATTGGACGAGTGTGGTTGGGCTTGTGAATTGCTGCTGACACTGGCCCAATGATTACGTTTGCCATTGAGGTGGGGCGTTTCTATGGACGAGCTTGGCTTAGGTGTAAGGAGTGTGCGGACAAGAGGAACTTAGGTAGGGGAGCGTGGTGATGTGGGTGTTACGTGCAAAGGCTCTTCTTGTAGGTTCTTCTGAGTCAATTTTGCAATGGCGTTTCTCATTCTATGTCAAACAAAATGAGCTAGGATATGTGTTTTTGCTTTAGCTGACGCTCTCTGCTAGTGTTTGATGTAGTATTATGTGCCTCCTCTATGCATGCTCCCTGCATGCATGCGCACGTGCACACACACACATAGACACAAACAAAAACAAATACACTCTCACAAACACACGCACACACACACAAGTACACTAACACAAACACACATACACACAAACGCAATTACACTCACACGCACACACGCATGCTTACTCGCATAGGCCGATGCCAAGGAGGCATTCAAGGAGCTGCTGGCATCTGTGGGAACGGCCTCTGATTGGACCTGGGAGCAGACCATGCGACTCACAGTCAACGACTACAGGTAGGAGCGTGACCATGTGTGTGGCGGTCTGTTTATTATGAGCAGTGCGTGGTGATCTGTGCATTGTGAGCTAGTGCGTGGTGGTCTGCATTGTGAGCAAGCGCGTGGTGTTGTGTGCATAGTGCGCAAGTGCGTTACTTGTTTGTCATGAGCAAGTGTGTGGTGATGTGTAACCCAGAACACCTTGACATGGGCGAGAGGTTGCATGTAACTTGTCATTGAGCACAATGTAAGGCACCACATCAGAGACACACAAGTATGCATGCACACAGGCGCATATACGCATTTATGTACATTGCACGTGAGTATGCACATGCACTCATGCATACATCCACACACGTCTGTGCTGCGCAGGTACAGCGCCTTGAAGTCCTTGGGAGAGAAGAAGCAGTGCTTCAACGAGTACATCCAGCAGAAACGCAACGAGGAGAAGGAGGAGGAGCGTCGGAAGTTCAAGCTGGTGGGTGCATCCCTGCACTCAACCTATGCGAGTGTGTGTGCGTGTGTTTTAGAGGCCTAGGTTGACAGGCACAGGGACTTGTTTCCAAGTTTTGTGCTGCCAATTTCTGGGTCACAGTGTGATGTAAACAGGCCTCGTTTGGTACTTACACTCAGATATGCACACATACGCACTGATTACAAGATAGAAACATAAACCTCACACAAACATGCGGTACACACGCCACACCTAAACGCAAACAAGCATACACATACACACAAACCTGCTTGACACTACACACACGCATACACATACACACAAACTTGCTCGACAACACACACACAGGCACGCGACGACTTCTTCCACCTCATCCTAGAGTCGCCAGCCTTGAAGACCACACACGGCTTCCGACGAGCTAAGGAGCTGTTTGAGGAGAACCCACGCTGGAAGGTAAATAATGCGCTTCTGTGGTCTTTAAGCTGATGTATGAAGCGGCAAGCAGCGTTTTGACCCACGTCAGCTCAACTGGATGGAACTGAGTGAAAATCGGTGATTTACGAGTTTTAAAGGAGAGAATTAAGGAGGTTATTCTATGAAAAAGAGTTAGATGAGCTGAGGATCACCTGCACCAGGAGCTGACTTTAGTATTGAAAACAGGAAAACGTGACACTTAGTTTGATGGAGAAGGCACAGGCAGAACATGTCGCATCCTTCATGAAACAGGATGCTGCCTCAAAATGAGTGCAGAGGGCATCTGGAGTTATGTCGATGCCTGCGGAGGGACCCTTTTGGAAGGGCAGCAGAGGAATGCCTTGCGCATAGAATTGACAAGCAATTGACCTCCTTGGGTCATAATAGACACTATCTTGGGGTCACTTGCAATCCATAATGTCAATATTTGTCACCTTACAAGAGCAAATCGTTGGATCCACGGTGCAAAATAAGTGTGTGCCCACACAGTGAGCAAGGCCACAGTGAAAGCTCGCCCTATGGTTCTCTTGTTGCCGCTTTCATATTGGCTGAGCCTCTGTTGAGCCTCTGTTGCGTCTCCTCTCTGGCTTGTAACACTCGTGCTTACTTTGAGCATGCATAATGGCAAATACATGAAACACACACGCGCACACGTGTATGCATGTACGTGGGCATGCACACGTGGAAAAATAAGTACGCTGATGCTGTGCCTGAGCACGATAGGCATGAAGTGCTGTTCCTCAAGGCACGGTAAGAGTTCTACCGACACAAACACGTACATTTTCAAACACAGATGCGTATGCACACACCTTTATGTACACACAGGCTGTGCCGGAGCGGGAGCGTGAGGAGCTGTTCCATGAGGCACAGAAAGAAAAGGCTGGGCGTGAGAAAGAGGAGCGGCGCCAGGAGAAGAAGCGACGCACATCTGCATTCCGGGAATTGCTGGAGCGCACGCCTGGGATCAAGGTGAATGTGTGCTGTATGTGTGTGTGCATATGTATGTGAGGGTGTGAGTATGCGTTTGTGGGTGCGTGTGTACGTGTATGTGTTTGGATCAGTGTTTGGGAAGCACACGTACACACTGTGAACGTGAGCGTATGTGTGCCTGTACGTGTGGATGTGTGTGCATGTGTGTATGTGTGTTATTGCATGTTTTCAGGGGGGGGGGTGCACCAGGTTGGTAGGTGTCTATGTCGGTGCTGCAAGAAATAGCATTATGGCGTGACAAGCAGTAAAGGCCGAGGAAAAAGAGGAACGGAATCAGGGACTGCCGCCCACTTCAGGGCAGTTGCTGCAGGAGGGTTTTTGACAAAATGGCACGCATTCTGTGCAGGTACGAGCTGCCGCTTTGTTTACAACCCTTTGTAACCGCGCCCCTCTTCCGCTCTATTTTTCCTGTACGAGTTTAAAATAATCTTTTCTTTAAGGTGCCAAGGTGCCAGCATCTCCAAAGGCCCAAAATTCATCGCGTGCAAAAAAACATTCACATGCACGCACCAACGCACACACATACACTCATGCACACACAGGTATCCAGTGAGTGGCGCAAGGTCTCCAACAAGCTGGAGGGCGAGCCTGAGTTTGACGCGCTGGACAAGCTGGAGAGACTGGAGACCTTCCAGGTAAAAACCATGTTGACATCACACGCAAACAAAATGATGACGGTGATGGAAACAGAGACGTTGATGTCAAACGGCAAAGTATCCACGTCACCAGGCGGATTTTAAATGGCGACGACCCTTTAAGGTTAGGTACAGGCCGTCTGGCCTGACCACGGACTACTAGGCTTTTAGGTACTCTAAACTCTGCATGCCTGCATGCAGCGTGGTTTTCTCCCCTCCTATTGTGCACTTGGGTGTGCTGTGAGTACCTGAGTCTCAGGTAGGTCAAGCTGCAGGAGACACGCACACACAAACACACACGGACACATCTGTGTCCGTACAATGCGCTGTGCAGTGGTGCCTGTCAAGCCTCATCCTCACAGACATGCAACCTGTCCAGCCCGTCAAGCACAATCTATCTTGCGTGTGGTAATCAAAGCACGCCGTGCATGCTGGGCATGTACCATATGCTGAACAAGAAGCCAAAGAGGTCCAGCTTCTAGGGTTAGCGGCAGTTGCACTTTACGTTTCAGAATTTTTTCAATTTCAGGGCCAGCGTATCCAGCTGTGTCACTGCTGCCTCTTTGGTCATTGCTTCCAGGAGTACATAAAGGAGCTGGAGCGCAAAGAGAAGGAGGAGAAGGAACGCATCAAGGAGGAGGGGCGGCGGGCGGAGCGCAAAAACCGGGAGATGTTCAAGTCCCTGCTGGCACTGCACAGGTGTGTGTATGCGCGCGTATGAGTGTATATGTGTGTGTGCGTATGAGTGTATGTAAGTTTGCGTGTTGCAACTGTGTCGATTACCTGTTACCATGGCACAAAATGAATTGTGTGTGCGTATGTGTGTGTAAGTTCGCGCGTCGCAAGTGTGTTGATTACCTGATACCATGGCACAAAATAAATTGAATGATTGGTGTGGCGAACAGGTGTGTCTGTGTGGTTCACTTTGCTGCCAGCCTGTATGTCCATTTTTGTATATTTTAATGCTCGAAACTGACTTGCTTGTTCTTTTGTTTGTGCACTGCAGGGAGCTCGGACTGATCACGATCAAGACGCGCTGGAAAGAGTATGCACCAGTTGTGAAGACAGAAGAGGCATACCTAGCGGTGAGTGCTAATTGCTTGCGTGTTTGGAAAGTCCTCATGTGTGTTGGAATATGCTTAGCATGTTGGTTATACCTGTGAGATGGCTCCCTGCGGCGAGTCCATTTGTTTGCATGTTTTGCAATGCATGCACGGTGTGGTGCGGCGCAAAGGTTGCTTGCTTCTACACGCACAAAAAAGCCTTTGCCTGTGTTAGAATTGAAATCTGAAAGGCGCTCGTGCGATACATCTTTTGAGGCTGGTCCAACTATGTCGAACGCAATTCGCTTTTGCCACTATCACTCTATGTTCATGCTTTTCTGGGTGTCTTGGGAGGTGAACCTGAGGGACAGCATGCTTGCCATTTTCTATGAAGGTGATCCAGCTATGTTGATCTTTTTGCCACACTATTTGGGTTGCGTGTATCTCTGATTGGAACACAACCAAGAGGGCAGCAGACATGCCATGGCTGTTGCAGGTGTTCAGAGTACAATCAATCGAAAGTCACACTTAGTGTTGCGTGTGCGTCTGCTCAGGTGGAACGCAACCGAGAGGGCAGCAGGCCTAAGGAGCTGTTTGACGACCTCATCGAAGACATGGAGGGGGAGTACGAGAAGGCCAAGGTGCGCTGCTGTGCATGATGTAGCAGGGGCAACCATTTGCTGCATTTGTGCATGTGTCTCGTTGCCCTCATCGATGGCACTGAAGAGAGCGCAGAGTGCAGAAAGGCTAAGGTGCGCTGATGGGTATTTAGTGTTGCTGAGGCAACAAATGTGATGGAGGTGAGCATGTGCTAATGGGATTTGCCTCGTTGAGGGTGTGCAGAGAAACCATGTGTTGTGCTGCTCACCACTGCTGGCTGCAAAAAGGGGTTTGGCCTGTGATTTTTGACTTGTGTGTGTGTGCGCGTGTACGCATGTGTGTGTGTGTGCGTGTACGCATGTGTGTGTGTGTGCGCGTGTACGCATGTGTGTGCATGTGTGTAAATGCACACAAGCTTACCCAGACGACACTCTGTTGCGAATCACTGGGAGGCGTAAAAAGCAAAGACCATTGACACCATTAGTGGTGCTCATAGTGGTGCTCATGGTAAATCATCTGCAGGGTACGCTGCGTGACCTGGTGAAGGAGTTCAGCATGCCAGTGACCTCCACACTGCTGTACGAGGATTGGAAGCCTGCCTTGGAAGAGAAGGCTGGAGAGCGGTTGTCCAAGATTGAGGAGAGCTTCCTGTGAGTGTGACCTGTGTTTAAAGTTGTATTTGCATTGTGTGTTTGTCTGTTTGGGGCCCCTCAGGCAAACAACGCGCTGGTCCTGCTTTTTGCTGCTATGGTGGAAGTACCCATGCGGGCACACACACACACACACACACACACACACACACACACACACACACACACACACACACACACACACACACACACACACACACACACGCTTGCACATTCACAAACACACACATATACACGCAAGCGCAACCCCCCCCTCTCCCCCTCCCCGCACACACATACGTACGCAAACTCACACTTGCGTCAAACACTACGTGTGTGTGCAGGAAAGTATGGTTTGAGGAGCAGCAGGGCAAAGCCAGGGCGCGAGAGGAAGAGGAGGAGGCCCGCAAAAAAAGGTCACGTGACCGTTTTGGCTCCTTGCTGCGCCACGCAAGGGGGATGGGACCGGACTCCACTTGGGAATCGTTTGCCAGCATGTACGAGAAGGACAAAGACTTCCGGGAGGTATGTGTGTGTGAGTTTGTCTGATTGTGGTAAAGACTGAGAGGGTGGATCTATGTTTGATTAGAGTGGCACTTAAGTACAGCAGCTACCAGGCTTCTAGGCTGGGTAAAATTGGTAGTTATGAGTTCTCTGTACCTTCCCTCACAACCTGCAGAGTAATGCACGTTGAAAGCATTTCAAGTGCAGTGAATTTGTATAGTCTGGACTCGTAATCTATGCTTGTACTTGACAAGCCTGTACGCTCACATGTGAAAGAAGATGGTGCAGAGGAGCCTTGCTGAACTTGTTAGAGTGCCTAGGAGTGTGCAAGAAAACAGCAAGTTCGCTTATAATGGTGCTTTAATGCCTTATCACCTCCACTTTAACGTAGGTGGGCGCAGAGGAGGCACAGGCCATGTTTGACGATTATTTGGGGCGGCTGCGGGAGAAGGCGGCCGCAAAAGCAGCCGCTAGAGAAAAGGAGGCTGCAGAAGATGCTGAGCGAGAGAAAGAGTACAGGTGGGCGGAAAGGGTGTACAGGGGTGGGCAAGGTAGCCATAGGTAGGGTGCGCAGAGGAAAGGGGTAGGTTGTGTGTGAAAGGCGGGACGGAGCTCTTGTGAGCATGAGGGGTGTGTGTATGTGTGCGCTTATGTGTGTGTGAAAGAGAGAGAGAGAGAGAGAGAGAGAGAGAGAGAGAGAGAGAGAGAGAGAGAG
>Ga0307945_1002736_pt1 | contig 14338 bp, 20 predicted proteins | sample OrgLakmetagen228_FD_201818 | JGI IMG/M metagenome (GOLD analysis project Ga0307945, IMG submission 201818) | Saline water microbial communities from Organic Lake, Antarctica - #228 | ecosystem: Environmental > Aquatic > Non-marine Saline and Alkaline > Saline | place: Antarctica: Organic Lake...
GGCACGTGAGCGTGCGAACAGTGCTTATTGCTGTGTATCAGGTAGGGTGCTGCAAGCAGGCACGTGAGCGTGCGAACAGTGCTTATTGCTGTGTATCAGGTAGGGTGCTGCAAGCAGGCACGTGAGCATGCGAACAGTGCTTATTGCTGTGTATCAGGTAGGGTGCTGCAAGCAGGCACGTGAGCGTGCGAACAGTGCTTATTGCTGTGTATCAGGTAGGGTGCTGCAAGCAGGCACGTGAGCGTGCGAACAGTGCTTATTGCTTTTCTTTTCAAAACACTTTATGGGATACTCTGTAACTACGGGTTACCCAATTCTAAGAGTATGTTATTTCATGTATCACTTCAGACCATTTCGGAAATTAGCAGCGAGATTGTAATCTGAGTGTTCTTGTTGCATCATTATGGGCCCAGTGTACCAAAGCTATCGTACTGTACCTTGCTGCCGGGACCTGCGTGTAGGGCCCACCCAGCCCCCTTTGCCACAAACTGTGTCATCTCCCCCCTTTGTTTTGTTTTGTTTTGTTTTTTTCTCAAACCGCGTGCCTTCCTTCAAGCAGACACTGCCTTTCTGCCAAGGTATGGGTGTGTACTTGCCCAAGCTGCCATTGCCTTGCTGCCACAATCTGTGTGATTGTTGCCCTAGTAGACACTGCCTTGCTGCCACAATCTGTATTTAGTTGTAGCCCTGAAATAATTTATGCATAATTGATGTCTCGTCTTAAACCTTCGTGTTCAAATGTGATAATTTAAACAGAGGGTATCAGTGTGCATTGAATCCAAAGGGTATAAACCTGTGGAGCCTCGCACATCGCGCAGCTGCTCACGCTGAGGGAGTATTCCAACAAATCCAACAAATGTATAACCTCTGGGCATCCAAACATTCGAAACCCAGTTGTTAGCTCCTTAAAGCTGTCCAAAGCTATTGTTATTACACCGCCATGTTTGTCGACTGTCATGTCTACACAAGGGACAGCTTCTACAGATGTTGTTGCTGTACCGCCGTGGTTGTCAACTATCATGTTTATACAAGGGACAGCTTCCATTGTTGTTCAAAGATGTTGTTATCACCTATCATGTCTACTCAAGGGACAGCTTCCAATGTTGTTCAAAGCTGTTGTTGTCAACTATCATGTCTATACAAGGGACAGCTTCCAATGTTGTTCAAAGCTGTTGTTGTCAACTATCATGTCTATACAAGAACCAGCTTCCAATGTTGTTCAAAGCTGTTGTTATCAACTATCATGTCTATACAAGGGACAGCATATAATGTTGTTCAAAGCTGTTGTTGTCAACTATCATGTCTATACAAGAACCAGCTTCCAATGTTGTTCAAAGCTGTTGTTATCATACCGCCATGTTTGTCAGCTATCATGGCTATACAAGGCACAGCTTCCACAGATGTTGTTGCTGCACCGCCGTATTTGCCAATCATCATGTATGTACAATGCACAAATTTCACAGCTGCTGTTGTCTCACCGCCGTGATTACCAACTGTCGTGTCTACACAAGGCACCATTATTGAGCACAGCTTAGCTGCGAGTGCGTTCAGCATTTCAAACGCTGCCACAAAACCACAGCGACTTGCCTTTGTTTTCCGTTCAAAAGGTGCTGGTCTGTCTTGGCATGTCCCTAGGTCAGAGCGGGAGGACGCCACAAACAAGGAGCCAAAGTTCAAGGAAACCAGGTTTGGGGATGTTGTAACACGAAAGGAGGACGTGGAGCTGGCCATCAGACGCGCCCAGAAGGCCGTGCTGAACCCCAGTGAGTGCATTTGGAAAGTGTGGGTGTTATCAGAAGAAGATCAGAAGGTTGATCAGAATGTTCAGACGCGCCCAGAAGGCCGTGCTGAACCCCAGTGAGTGCATTTGGAAAGTGTGGGTGTTATCAGAAGATCAGAAGGCTCAGACGCGCCCAGAAGGCCGTGCTGAACCCCAGTTAGTGCATTTGAAAAGTGTGGGTGATCGTACACTGAGTCCTGAACCCCAGTGAATGCATTTCTATAGTGTGGGTGTGGCTGCGCAATGACCCCTGCTGTTTTTAGTGTGCGGCATTTTGGCTCCTTTAATTGCACCTAAGTGTGGGAAACACTTTCACACTCGCTGGCCATGTTTTGAAAGTGTGGGTTGCGGTTGCGCAATGAGTCCTGCTGTCTTTAGTGTGCGGCACTTTGCCTTTTTTTATGTGCCCAATTGTGGGACTTCTTTCACACTCGTAAGCCATGTTTTGAAAGTGCGGGTGTGGGTGCGCAATAAGTCCTGCTGTTTTTTGGTGTGCAACACTTTGCTTTATTTAATCGCGCCTGTGGGACACTATTCTTCTCTTGCCATCCATATGTACTACTGTGGCACTTCCCATTCCCTCAACCCATTCTCAATCCTGTAAAAACACCACCATCGTTTCAAATTCCAAACTACCTGATTTAGTCATGTTATCTCATGTCAAGTATGGTTTTTGTGCTTTCATTTCAGTGCAAAATGAGGATGGTGTTGGATTTGACTCTATAGACCTTGCGATTTAAACATGCTCCCTCACCTGCTAACACTTCACATACATGCACGTACACACACGTACACGAAACAAAACAAAGCACAAAATGCACACTTACTCATGTCCCCCTGGCTAAAAGGCAAGTCCATCAGTTCCTTCCTGGGCTACAACTTCAAAGATGATCCTGTTGAAGAGGCAGCCTCAAACGAACGTGCTTTTTCAAGAAGTCTGGTGCGCGTTCTTTGTTCGTGTTGCATTTGAACAGTGTATGAACATGTGGGGCTTGTATTCTTGTGCATGTTGCATTAAAACAGTGTGTACGAGCATGTGGTGCGTGTATCTTTGTGCATGTCCCATCTAATTAGTGTGTATACTCATTGAATAGTATGGTACCCTGAACCTAGTACGCTCCTTTTGATATAATGTCAGGAGTAACATATTTTTGCCTGCCACAGGCTATTTTCTGTTTAGTGCTTTGAACACGCATCAATGGCTGTCACAGAAATGTCCCTAACCAACTTTTCTCTTATAATGGTCGGTTCACCTCAGTTCCTTCTGTTCACTGTTCTGCTTGTCTTCAGGTGGTGGTAGAAGTGCGTGGAGTTCCATACAACCTGACCATCATTGATCTGCCAGGTAAGAGACAGATACAAGCATTAAATAGAGCAAGCGGCAAGGGGCAGATCCTTAACTACAAATTTAATACGTGTGAAGCACAACAAAGCTGACACTGGGGTTACCCTCATCTGATTAGAATTGGAGGCACTCGAATTGTAGCTTATGCATTACAGAGACAGTAAAGAAACACTATCGGGTACTGGGCTTCATGTTCAGCCAAGCTTTTTGTGCATGGAATGATTCGTCTAGTTGCCAACAGGAAACTGCTTAGATAGCGACAAGGGCCTGCCAACTGCAAACTGTGTCGAAGTGCCTGGACAGATGTAGTTTGTCGTACCTTTTGCATTATAGGCTTGATCAACGCTGTGGAAAAAGAAGAGGACAAACACCTGATTGACCTCATCAACGACACGGTCAAGGCATATATCAAGTAAATAGGGTTGGCCAGGATCGTATATGTACACCGTATTTGACCGTATGTATGGTAGTTTCCCTGCTCAAAATACCGTATATTTCCCCGTAAATCAGGGTTGTTCAGTTCAATCTTTTGGGAACAAGAGTTCGACAAAGTTCGTGAAAGTTCTAGAATTCTTGAACTGTTTGAGCAGTTCGATGTGCAATTCTGATGGTTTCTGTGGTCATGCTCGTCCAAAATATAGTAGTTTTAAATACATATAACATATTATAATTAATCTATATACAAAAATCAAAACGTTTGATGGCCATCTAAGGCTCTTCCCTGCATTTCGGACTACGAATTTGGACCCATATATTCGAAAAAGGGCATATAATTAGACGAACTTTTAATAGCTCGCAAACGGCATTTTTAGAGTTTGTTATAATACGTGAAAATTTGTTAACCCGAGCTTTTGACCAAACCCCGAACTGAACAACCTTGCCGTATATACACGTATGTACGTATGGTTTGGGATAACCCTACAAGTAAACCCCAAGGGAAGGTGCAAGAAATAAGACACGGCTTGGCGTTTTGTCAAGTGGGGATTGGGGATCCAAACCAGTTGCACCAACCTTCTAGGCATATATCAAGTGAGCCCCAAGAGAAAAGTGCAAGAAACAAAACACGGCTTGGCCTTCTGTAAGGTGGGGTCCAAACCAGTTGCACCAACCTTCAAGGCATATATCAAGTGCCTTGGGACCAAGGGAGAGTGCAAAAGTTATAACATAGCTTGGCATTTTGTCAAGTGGGGATCCAATCATTTGCACCAACCTTATTTTTAACGAGGTATGTGGGCAATGACTGTTAAAGAACCCTCCCCCCTTAACATCCCAACCACATTAATGCCACGCATGTTTTTCACAGGCTTAGTTTAAATAAGCCTATTTTTTGCAAGAACAAAGGTGTTTTGTCACAAGTTATGAGCGTGCTTTGGAGATGCCAGCAAATAGCAACAAACAAACAAATACAGTACTTGCGACAAAGCTGCATCTAAGACCTACGTATTCCTTTTTCTTTCTGAGTTTTTTCTTTCTGAGTTACAAAGAGAATTAACGGATTCATGCAGACTCAGGTCCTGCCCCACTCATGCCTGAAGCGTCGCTCGCACATCCTTGTTGCCTGTGTCAGACTTGTTGACAACGCTGAAGGTTTCTCAAAAACCTTTTCTTTTGTCTGAGACCCTCTGCTTTCTCATCAAACCGTAATAAGACAAGCTCGCACCTTGTGCCTTGCAGCAAACCTCGGACCATCATTGTCTCCGTCATCTCTTGCAAGAATGACAATAGGATAACAATAACAATATATTGCAAGGATAACAATAGGATAAGCTCGCACCTTGTGCCTTGCAGCAAACCTCAAACCATCATTGTCTCCGTCATCTCTTGCAAGAATGGCATCGATAACCAAGGTGGGATCTGGACTGGCGGCTGTGTAGGCACCTTCTAAACCTTTGGAAAACCTCGCTTAATTTTAGGCCTTGAAAGGGAGCAATAAATGGTCCGTTCTTTTGATCATGTGCTCGCCCAATATTGGAGCTCAATATTCTACATATCAAAAATGCCTGCCTCTGTGGGTGTCCCTTGGAGCTTTCCAGTTTTGCCACACATTTCCACACACCAGTTTTGCCACACCAGTTTTGCCACACACACCAGTTTTGCCACACATTTCCACACTCCAATTTTGCCACACCAATTTTGCCACACACACCAGTTTTGCCACACATTTCCACACACCAGTTTTGCCACACACACCAGTTTTGCCACACATTTGCCACACATTTAAAACAATCTCTGCCAAAAGGGCGCCAAGGCCTACTGCTTGCCCTCCGTGCATTTTGTGTATGTGTAGGGTTGGCCAGAACCATATATATACACCGTATATGACCGTATATTTGGTGATTTCCCTGCCAGAAATAACGCATATGCACCGTAAATATATGGTTCTGGTCAACCCTATGTATGTGGTGTGTTTACGCGGTAGGTAAAATGTATGAATTGATTTGAAAATGAGCACACACTTTGGCTTTTTGAGGCCGAAGGTTTTAACTCTTGCCTTTCAATAGGTCATGACGCCACGCATCATGGCCCACTTACGAACCATGTTCTTAACTTTAACTAATGACAACAAGCATGAAACCTAGGAACACTTCTTTAATTCATGAGAATTCATGAGAATAGAGGAGCATTGCCCTTCTTCCCACTGATCTAACATTCTTTTCACTGGTATTCCCCACCACCAATGCGTACCTCACTTGCAGGAGTACACCATCTGGCAATGGGAGCGCAAGACGGGAGGCAAAGGTGCGATGATAGAAAAAATAAGAATTTAAACTATGGGGGCGCAAGACGGGAGGCAAAGGTGCGATGATAGAAAAAATAAAAAGTACACCTATGGGGGCGCAAGACGGGAGGCAAAGGTGCGATGATAGAAAACATAAAAAGTACACCAATGGGGGCGTGAGACGGGAAGCAGAGGTGCGACGATAGAATAAATGAAAAATGAACTATGGGGGCGCAAAACGGGAAGCAGAGGTGTGATGATTGCTACCAAGCCCGCTCTAGCTTGAGTCCACACAAGCTGCGTCTCAACAAGTACAACAGCTGTTGTGGCACATTGCGATCATTCTCTGTATCACCAACTGCCGACTCATTCCATCCCAACAAGTACAGCCATTGTGGCACATTCCAATCTATCTCTGTATCATCAACTGCCGACTCATTCCAGCCCGCTACCATCTAAGCTGTCGTTTAATGCCACCTGCCAGTTGGTGTGCTGCCAATGGAGTTGTTGCCCGTTGCGTGATCTGCCAAGCATTGTTGATCTGCCAAGCATTGTTGATCTGCTAGGCATTATTGATCTGCCAAGCATTGTTGATCTGCTGCCTTATGTGTAGGGTTGGCCAGAACCATATATATACGGTGTATATACGGTATTTTTGCAGGAAAATTGTCAAATACACGGTCATATACGTGTGTATACGATTTTGGCCAATTCTACTAACGCGACCTGCTCCCAAGTTGAATAGCAAGGGGTCCCATGTTAAAAGGTCCCATGTTAAAGGGTCCCATATTAAGGGGTCCCATGTTAAAGGGTCCCAGCCTAAAGGGCTTAACCCTTCTCTTCCTGCTCTTATGTTCACTGCCTTGTTAATGCACTATATCGCTGTCGATGTTAAAATAACCTATCCCCATTGAACAATGTTTCTTAAACGAATTCAATCCTGCAGGTGGTATGCTGTGTGGCTCTGCATCCATCGGGCGGTGTAGAAAGAAAAAACAACGTCCTTCCACACCAATATATTTACACCGCCTGCGTTCTTATTTCTTTGTCACCCTAATTGCAGGACGGTTGGCGTTTTGACTAAGGCTGACAAAATTGAGTCTAGCGACGTTCCCTTCTGGTTAGCAGTCATGCGAGGTGGTCGTTTCCCGCTCGACCTGGTAGGTGAAAATGTTTTGGTGAAGGAGTAGGTAAATATTGAACACAAGATGGACAAGTGATCCTTTAACATGGTTGACCTGGTGGTCAGCGTAGATTTTGGAACAGTTTTTTCATTATGCAATGGGTTCAGGACACATATACAGGCGCGGAAGCAAACCCTCATTATCAGAAGCACACTCAAATTCAGGGTGAGCTGTTGAGGATAGGATCAGACAAAGCTTCCTTTCAATCCTGCTTCTGTTGTTGGAATTTGAGTAGAGTCTAAGGCAGCATGTTGGGATTTGAGTAGAATCTTGGTCTTAATCCACCTCTGCCCAACTGTCAAGCCGGTGAATGTCTAAGGCAGCATGACTCGATTGCTTAATTGCTGCGCCTTTGTTTAAACAGGGCTACTTCATGGTCAGGAACGCGCACAAGGAGGATCTGGACAGCCACGTCACACCACAGGAGGCTGATGAAAAAGAAGACGAGTTCTTTAGGGAGTGCAAGCCACTACAGACACTGCAAGATGACATCAAGCTGTCACGGCGACTGGTAAGCAAACTGCATGTCTACGCTGTTTGCATTTTTAGGGGGCAGTGGAGTTATTTATAAGGGTCTAGGGTACCAGGTGGTTGTGTGTGTTGGATAATTTATGTGTGTGTGCGTGCATACGTGTGCTTTGGGTGGGTGGGTGGTTGGGGTTTGTGTGTGTGCGTGTGCGTGTGCTTTGGGTGGGTGGGTTGGTGGGTTGGTGTGTGTGTATGCTTTGTGTGTGTGCTTGTGCGTGTGCGTGTGTGCGTGTGTGTGTGTGTGTGAGTGTATGTGTGTATGTGTTTGTGAGTGTGTTAGTTTGCGTTTGTTTGTCAATGTGTGTGTGAGTGTGAGTGGGTGTGTAAGGGGGTTGTGTATGCGTGCTTGTGTGTATGCGTGCAATAGACCGTTTAGGTAAGCATGGATGAAAGGCCAACGTTATTAAGTGGTATTCCTTTGCCGAATTACATTAATTGGATTTCATATGTTGCGTTCTTAACAGGGGTTTTCCTACATCTGGTGGCATTCATCACAGTACTGTCTTCCAGATCTTCTATTGCGTACTTACGTATGTGTTCTCCTAATTGCCTGATGCATGCATCCTTTTAATTTATCCCTCAGCCCTTTCACTGTATGTAAATGAATAACCTCCAGCTCTCCCGTTGTATGCCGATGCATTAACCTCCAGCTCTTCCATTTAATGCCGATGAAGTAACCTCCAGCTCTCCCATTGTGTGCCAACAATTGCAGGGAGTGCCAAACTTGGTCAAGGTAAGCGTGAAGTTCTGTGCATAGGGGTGGTTGCATTCATGCATGAGCAAGTCTGTATAAGGTACGAACTCCAAAAGCATCTCAAGGAGTTTGGATAACTGTGCATAGGGGCGGCTGCATGTTGCAGTAGCAAAAGCATGTAGAAGGTACGGACCCCAAAAGCATCTCATGGAGTTTAGATTTCTGTGCATAGGGGCTTAGGGGTGGTTGCATTCATGCTTGAGCAAGTTTGTTATAAGGTATTGATCCCAACAGCATCTCACGGATTTCAAGATCGTTGTTGTGTACATTGGCTGGCACGCACACAGCTCTACAGACATGTTTCTGATCATGTAGAGGTCAGCTGCAGATCTAATTGCTGTATGTTTTAATAGGTTGTTTTTAGTCAGAGTGACCCTAGTCGTAGAGTGACCCTAGTCATTGGGTGACCCTAGTCATAGAGTGACCCTAGTCATAGAGAGACCCTGTGTGTGCAGAACGTGCAGGGACTTGAGCAGGCAACAACTCTGTGAACGTACAAGCAGCGCATCGTGCAGATACAACAGGCACAAATGCAAATGCAAACAGATTCACGGCCAACGCTGGCCATTGCCTATCGTGTGCCTGTTTTTGTTATGTTGAGCTCATTAATCGAATTAATCGACCACCTGGCACGACGATAAGCTCCCTTATCTCAGCCAAAATAGTGGTCCGTTTTGATGCAAGGCACGTGTGTTGTACTATAACACGTCTAGGACGTTATCAAACGTAAAGGCGTGCTGTACACCTGCAGTAGGTGTATAAGATGCTAATCTCTATGATCAAGCAGCACACACACACACACACACACACACACACACACATACATACACACAAACACACACTACACACGCACAACACACACACAGACGTACATGCATACATACATATACACTAAGTTATGCGTGCCATACACCTGCAGGAGCTGAGTGAGATGCTGATCTCCATGATCAAGCAGCAGTTGCCTGAGATGAGAAACTAGGTAAGAACCGTTGCCCTTTTAAAGTGTATAAATCTTTGCCGTGACCCAGGGAAGTACACTGGGTGCCCAAATCATTCAGGGGGGCCCGGAACAGCCTGTAAAATTTTCCAGGGTTCCCCGGAACTGCTTTCAAAATTATCCAGGCTGTCGCCCCCGGCCCCAAGCACGATGTTAATGCTTGTGTGTGTGTGTGTGTGTGTGTGTGTGTGTGTGTGTGTGTGTGTGTTTTGGTGTGTGCGTGCATGTGCGTGTGCAAGTGTGTGTGTGCTTGTGCCTGTATGTGCGTGTGCGCGTGGTTGTGTGTACCTGCGTGCGTGCTCGTGTGTGTGTATGTGTGCGTGTGTGTGCGTACGTGTGTGCGTGCATGTGTGTGTGCGTGTGCATGTTTGCGTGTGTGTGTGTGTGTGTGTGTGTGTGTGTGCGAGTGTGTTTATGCGTGTGTGTGTGCGCGTATGTGTGTGTGCGTTTTGCGTTCGTTTATGTGTGTGTGCGTTTTGCGTTCGTTTATGTGTGTGTGTGTGTGATATGTGACATGTGAGTGTGTGCGTTCACTTGTGTGTTGTGTATGAGTTGTTTTATACGCTTTGTGCGTGTTTGTGTGTGTGTAATTGCGTGTGTGTGTGTGCGTGCGTGTGTGCGTGGTTGTGTGTGCCTGTGTGCGTGCTCATGTGTGTGTGTGTGTGTGTGTGTGTGTGTGCGCGTGCATGTTTGTGTGTGTATGCATGTGTGTATGTGTGCGACTTGTTTGTATGTGCTTGACATCGCATGTGCTAGACATCGCTTGAGGTTCGCGCATGGCCACTAGTTGAGGCCTCATCAAGGCCTGGGGCACGGGGAGGGGGAGGAGCAGAGGGAGGAGGAGCGGGGGACTTCCATCTGAGAGATTTTCATTCAGTCAGTTTGGTGCTTGCATGCTGCCATACAAGATGCAAGCACTCAAGCCCAGCACTCGTAGGGAGGCCTGGTCAGGAGGGGGAGCCTCTTGCTGGGATGGCTCCCTCTCCCCTTGCTGGCTGACCTTTCCCTCTTCTTCCCATTCTCACAATCTCATTCTCACTGTCATTTCCAAAATTCACTGCAAATCACCCGGAACTACATTTATAATTTTACCGGGTACCCCGGAATCGCAGGGGCCGTCGTCCCTGCAAATTTCCGGGATACCCGGACCAGCTTTGGGATACTCCTCCGGGGCAGCCCAAAATTTTGTTATTTTTTCCGGGCCCCGGACGGGTTGTACTTCCCTGGTCACCACATACATTCATACATACATGTTTTGCCCTGCTTAACACGCAGAAGTCTTCAGCCTCCACACTGATACCTGCATCACCAAAACACACGTTTTGCCATTCCTAGTATATATATACCTGTCCAACAATCACATTGCTGTGTGCATTCTCATATATTAATACCTGCAGCCCCAGAGTTCATGCAGGAGGAAATTCCCACACTTTCACATGCAAATCCATGTGTTTGCAAATGTACAAATATAGCGTTTTGATCCTCCCCCAACACTGGTTTCCAAAGGGACACACACTGGTTTTAAAGGGACAAAACAGAAAGCTTCTCCCTTGCACTGCTCCAGTTGCACTCAAATTGGTTTGGTCTGCATCCTCCAAACGTACACAAGCACAAACACACATGTCCGCATAAGTGCACGCGCTCATTCAGACACTGAGTATACAGACAGGAACCTATCCATGTTCCCAACAACACAAACAGGCATCTACCCTGCCTGGGTAGGGGGGTAGGGGTAGGGGGTGACCTAGGTCTAGGTATACTCAAGTATCTACCCTTGTTTTGAACGACACATGCAGGTATCTAGCCTTTTAAAGAGCATTGAGAATTCAGCATTTCGGCACGCACCAGAGCAAGTACCAAAACAAAACACATACGCTCACACATGGACGGAAAGACGTGAAAGAGACACACACCCACCTCTTTCCTCCGCCTTCTTCAGCATCTGGGCGCGGACCAGGGCAAGGCGCTCTGCCTCCTGCTTGGCCTTGCCTGTCAGCAGTTTGCCCTCCTTACGTAGCTGCTCACGCCTGCGTGTGCATGTGTGCGCGTTTATATGTGTGTGCGTGTGGATTTGTGCAATCGCCCTCCTTATGTAGCTGCTCTCGCCTGCGTATGCATGTGTGTGTGTGTCTATATGTGAGTGTGTGTGTGTTTGAGAGCAGTTTGCCCTCCTTACGTAGCTGCTCACACCTGCGTGTGCATGTTTGCGTTTATATGTGTGTGTGTGTGTGTGTGTGTGTGTGTGTGTGTGTGTGTGTGTGTGTGTGTGTGTGTGTGTGTGTGTGTGTGTGTGTGTGTTTGTGTGTGAATGTATGCGTGCATGTACGCGTGCATGTACGCGTGCGTGTGTGGAAGCGTGTGTTGGGTCCCCCAAAACGCCGGTCTGTCCTCAAGTTGTTCCCTTAACCTTTATCATCCCAACCAAGGAGCGCCCCCTCACACATTTGCACAGGCACATGAACACACACGCATACACACATACACACATTTGGTCCCCCCACACAGCACCCTCCAGTCTCTCACTCGCTTGGTCCTTCAGATCCCACCTTCTGATCAACCCACCTTCTGATTGTCCTTACAATACTCCTTCTCCCTCTCTTCATCCTTTACTTCTCTGACCGTATGCCCCTTGCCCCTTATGCCCCTTGCCAGGACCGCAATTACTACGCAGCAACCTCTACCCTCGCCCTCACCCCCCCCACTCACTTAGCCTTCTCCTTCTCCTTCTTCTTCAACCGCTCCTCCTCTTTACGTCGCTCCTCCTCTTCCTCAGCACGTGCCTCAGCCTCCTCCCTGGCACGCTCCTCTTCTTGCAGCCTGCAGGTGTACGTGCGCGTTTTGCAGCTCTTATGGATTGAAGCCATTCAAATCATGAGAGCTCAAGCCTTTCATCTCACGAGCCTCTTTCCCTTGCCCTGCCTCCTGCCACCTGTGAGTGTGTGTGTGTAAAATTTTTTGCTCAGAGTAATAAATTCACACCTACCATCACGAGGCTCCATTCCTCAAGCTCCTGATACCTGCCTGTCTGCTTTTCTTCCTTTGATTCCTTACAGCTTGATCTGTCGCCTAATGCTCAAACCTGCCATCATAACCCTTCTTGGGCAGGTGCTACGAGAGTCGCTTTGCAATTAAGCATGCGGCCTCTCTCCCCCTTCCATCTGCCAAAAAATCCCGTGTTTGTGTTTCATCACGGGTTGCAACGCCACAACCGGAAACTGCACAGCCCTTCATCACGTTGATAGAGCAATGTGTGTAATACCATCGGGTAGACTACAACCAGCACAGATACAAGGTCACAGCGCACACACAGGGACTTAACAACAACAGATAGAGGAGCTCTGCCCCAGTGGTAGACCACTGGATGGCGACAACTGGGTTCAGGGGGCCTAACAACAACAGGGGAGCTCTGCCCCAGGTCGCCCCCTCACCACTGCCCTGACATGCTCCTTCCTTCTCTTGCACCCAGCGTGCATTATGCGAGTATGCTGCACAGGTCCGAATCAAAGAGCACTCACTCCTACTCCAATTCCAGCAAAAGTCAGCAAGGCTTGCCACCCGGGCCTCACATAGGCAGACTCTCCATTTACAAAACAATTCAGACCGGCATCACAAATAGAAGAACTGAAAGACACAAACACGTGCGTCTCATCCTCAGACTTGTGTTTGCAGCTTATTCCCTCTTTTGGCGCAATCGGTAGGCAGCAGTTTCCCTACACAGGGCTCCACCCCCTGTGACACAAAACGTGAGCCTCAGCATACACTCACACCCCCTCAAACTTATAACCACTTGTTTGTCATTGAATTAACATGATGGTCATACTCCTCATAGCTTGCCACACATATGCTATTCGCAATGCTCACACACTAGACACGCTCACAAAATCAGCTGCCTCACCTTATATCCTGCGTCAGCACTCCAATTATTTGCAGCTTAACACATACGCACGCTCACAGAGTTTGCAAAGTATACACATACACAGTACACACACACCTGCGTGCCTCATCTTCAATCTTACGCCTGCGCTCCATTTCCTCGCGCATGCGTTTAGTGGCAGCACTTTCCTTGACGGGCTTGCCACCCTTCTTAGGGGCAGCTGCCTCCTCTCCCTCCTCACCTTCGGCCTGCATGTGTGTGCGTGTGTGTGTGCGTGTGTGTGTTTTCCACCTTTCTTGGGGGCAGCTGCCTCCTCTTCCTCTTCAACTTTGGCCTGCATGTGTGTGTACATGATCAACAATTCCATGCACCCAGCATGTACAAGCAAATGCACATAGGTCACATGTGCACCACACACCCTAGTACCACACACATGCACACACGCACAAACACACACACATGCACACACGCACAAAAACACATACATACATGTGCGCGCCACAAACTCAAGCCACACGACCTTGCAAGCACCCACCCAATTCCCAGTCACAAAACACGCTTAGCACGCATGGGACCCGGCCATCCCTACCACACATGCGAGTCAACACCATCCACGAAAGAAATCACCTTGCCCCCTCCAGCCTTCTTTTCCTTCTCCCGCTGCTTGCGCTTCAGTTTCTTCTTCTGCGCAGCGGTGAGCTCTTTGCCCTGGGCAGCCATGGCCTCCACATCTTCACCCCCTGCGTCAAAGAAGACGCAAAGGCGTGCATTCGTCAGTGCTTATTTCTTATCTTGTTTGCTTACACTTGCTTGCCTTAGGCAGCCCCTTGGCCACCACAATCTGTTAGTAGGACACATAATCTTATGAATTGCAAGCTAAGACCCACGCGGTAAACAATCTTCTGGTAGTGCACATTTTCACCCGTTGCGTCAAAGATGCTGTGCAATTTGCACTAGTGCCAAGTTCTGGTAAAGTTACCAAAACGGAAGCTTTTGAATGTGGAATTTACTCGACGTGCCCTGTCTCTCTAAGGTGAAATTAAGAGGAGAATAATTGCATGAAGAAGTAGCAATCTTTGCACGATGTCTGCAGTTCGTAAACACTCCCCCCACCCCACCCCACCCCACCCACACCACCAATCCTACACCTACACCCC
>Ga0307945_1002746_pt1:0-7500 | contig 14321 bp, 18 predicted proteins | sample OrgLakmetagen228_FD_201818 | JGI IMG/M metagenome (GOLD analysis project Ga0307945, IMG submission 201818) | Saline water microbial communities from Organic Lake, Antarctica - #228 | ecosystem: Environmental > Aquatic > Non-marine Saline and Alkaline > Saline | place: Antarctica: Organic...
TTTTGCTTTAGGTTTTCGTCCATGTGCCTGTGCTGGTGCTTCCAATTGAGATCCATCGTCAGTGTGACTCCTAGATAGAGGAAGGGGGAGCTGGGTGTGATGTATTTTGTTGCCTGGTTTTGAACCAGTATGTTGTTGTTGAGTTGGTGTTCGAGTGCTTCAGACGTTGTTAAGCCATTTTAGTCTTTAGAGGGGGACGCATTTAGGCTACCCGTGACTTAGGTTTTACTGCCAGATATAATCAATCCGGCCCAATTATAGTAAAGGGACAGTTTGTTTGCTTGTACTTTAAGGTTTTTCAGGTTACCCGTGGGGCAGAGGAGGTCGTCTGCAAAAGAGGCGCTGCTGATGTTGTTGGCCAGATGCGTCTGGAGCTCATTTTCTTTGGGGATGCAGGTGTGGATATAGCCGTGTCCTCCTACATGCAGCCATTGCAGGAGGGGTTCCATATAGAGAAGGAAAAGAAATGGGGAGAGGGTATCTCCCTGGATCGTACCTCTCTCTACTGGTATTTGACCTGTGCAGACCCCTGAAGGAAGCTTGACTTGGGTGGTGGCATTCTCATAGAGATTTTTGACAGCATCTATGGCGTCAGTCGGGAAACCGAGGTCATACATTATCCAGAGCATGCGATCGTGGTCTGTGTTGTTGAAAGCTGAGGTAAAAGCCACAATAAGGGCATAGATGTCTTTGTGAAAGAATTTGGCATCTTCTAGTGCCATAATCACGTTTTTGAGCTGGTGAATGGGGTCTTTTTGTTTGCGAAAACCAGCTTGTGTGGTGCTGAGTATGGAGTTTGCTTCTGCATATTCGTAGAGAGTGTTTGTGATGAGACGTGTCCATAGTTTGTAGAGGGTATTTGCTAAGCCAATTGGGCGATAGGAGGATGCCTTTATTTCATCTCCTTTATTTTTCTGTTAGTATAGTATTGCTGGTTTTCCAAGTTTTTGGTGTGAAGCCAGTTGCCCACATAATGATGAAGAGCATGTGTATGGTTTCCTGGATTTTTGTGGGTAGCATACGTAGAAGCTCATTTACAATACCGTCAGGTCCTGGGGATTTGTTGTTGCTCAGGGATTTAATACATTCGTTAAATGCACTTTTGTCAAGTATTGAGGAATGTAGCCAGTTTCTGTCTTTAGTACCATCTGATTCATCCAGAGTGATTTTTGATTGTAATTATAAAGGGTCTGGAGGTTTATTTCCTGGCTCGCTCCCTGCTTCTTCAGGGAGGTAGGTGCCGTGTTTAATGTTGATAGCTTGCCAGGAGTCTTTAAAGTACTTTTCGAAGACCTGGGCTTGTTTGGTGAATTCAGTTTCAATTTTGCCTGTTTTGGGGTCTTTCACAGCTTGGAGGCTTGCCCGTGGCTGTGCATTTTTATCTTAAAAGATTTCTTTGTGAGCTTTCTTTGGTGCTTTATTTATCAGCTACTGCTGCTTTTTATGAGCAACATTGTCGCTTTTTTTGTTGTGCAAGGGCATCTGTATTGGTGATAGCTTGCCTGATTTTTGTGTAAATGTCATCTAGTTGTTTTTCAAGGGGCTGATCAGGCACGATGTGCTTTATACCTTGAATTGCCTATAGCAGCGCTGCGTTGGCGCTATTCTGTTGTAAGATTTCTTCGGTAATGCCCTGGGCATTTATGAAGGGGGAGGACAGGAGGTTTTGAATTTGCTTGATCCGGTGAAGTTTTTTGCTTCGCATATTTCTTTTGTTCTTTTCTGGTCGTGGGCTATAGTGGTGATTTGAGGGGAGTGACCTAACAGTTTGAGTGAGTTCTTCGTCTTGTTGTTGGTCATCTGTGGTATGTTTGGATGTGCTGGAGCAGGTTTTGAGGGCTACCTTGTGTACCGACTCAATAAGATTTGTCACTAATATGGCCAAGTTCTTAACTTAATCTTTTGCGTGCTTTTCACTTAGGTGTTGCAGTCTGACAGTATTTTTAACACTTCTATTTGCAGTTCATTTAGAAAATTAAGGACTTGCGTGTAAGCGGGAGTGAGTACATGCAGGGACTCCTCAAACTCTTGTATAATGCCATAGGAGGGGTCAGAAAGGGCATGTGTGAATTTCAGCTGGTCTGAAGCGCTGATAGGGCAAACAAGGATGGCTTGTTTGTCAACTTTTTCCGCTTGGGTTTTTTCAAGGATCCGCAGGTTTAGAATGTCGGTGGATATGATGGCCAGGAGTGGTACCTGGTCGCTCAGGTAGCCTTGATCACAGGTGTAACTTGGTTAGCACGTATTTGCGAGGGCTGTTGGTAAAAGGATATCACCAATACGGCTAAATGAGTAAGTAGTGTTGCCTACACTGTCCTTTCCCGTGGGCCGTGAGAAGGTCCAGGGTCTTGGTTCTGGTGGGTTGGTGTCAACAGGCGAGTGGTGGGGCAGTGGGGATAGGTTGTGGTCCCTAATGAAGTCTTGGTACAATTTGTCTGTATTATATTTGTTTGTACTTTTTCGGCCGTGGGCGGAGGTTGTGGCATCCATGTCTGCAATGATGAGAGGGTACAGTTTCCGTTATCAATTACAATTATTGTTATGTGTGCTTGCATCTCAAAGCGGGAGGCTTGTGCTTTTGGTGGCTACCGGAAGGCCAATAGGTGTCAATGATTAGGAGGTTTGTGTCGGCAGTGTTTAGGATGATAGAGGTGTGTCTACCCTCCGGGTCCGAGTGTACGAGTGAGCAGCTCATTGCCAGGGCGATGCATTTGCGTATACAGACGATTGCACCGCCGTTTTTGTTTGTGGAAGTCGACCATTTGTAGTTTGTGAGTAATCCATGTAGCCAAGGCTGGGGTTTGTATCCTCTTTGATATTTAGTTTCTGTATCGGGGGTGTTGGTGGCTATCATGTGCTTTAGGTCATGCTGACTAGTAAAGACGCCTCTGACATTGAGGGTTAAGATTTTCAATGAGGAGAGGAATTGGTCTCAGTTTGGTTGGAGGTTTGTGTAGTTGGCGAGGTGTAGTGATGATGGTTAATGATGTTGTGGTACAGTTCGGGGCTGCTATTTGTGTGGGTGGAGGACAGGGGAGAAGAGCCTTCATAATGAGAATGTATGTTTTCCATTTGATGGGTGTGATCAGTAGATTGGGGTGCGGGGAGGGTTTGAGGGATTGTGAGTATGGTGGTGGCAGGGGGAGGTTGTAACAAGCATTGTTACATGTGTGGTACTGGAGTTAGTTAGCCTAACTCCTTACTGCAAGGAGGGGATAATATCCCTGGGGAGCTGGAGTTCAGAGTTAATTATAATAGAAACTACACAATTTCCTGATTTCTCTGCTAGGCAGCAGCTCACAGACACGGGCGAGCTTGGGGCCCGTGTCCTCCCGCGTCAATTCCACAGCCTTAGGTACTACTGTCGGTACTACACTTAGCGCTGCTACATTTGGCATCGAAGCCGAGGTTCTCGGTTCGAGTCCTCAGGCCCGCAAAAACGCTGTTTTTGCGCACGCTTTACACTTCGCCGCATAACCTCCTAGTGGACTCCGTCTGAAATCAAAAGCCTTTTTATCATGTAGAAACCGTACAGGTTTAGGCAGTTGTGATATGCTTACGAGGACGCAAGCACTTGAGGGTGGGACGAATGTAACATGCATAAGTAAAGTACGATTTACTTATCGCTCATTCATCCGGTTAACCATTTTGGGCCACTACGCTACAGAGGTGATGTATCATCAATGCTGACCACAGAATTGTCGACATACGTATCAGGAACACAGGCTCGCTGTCTGCTTGGTGCAAGACTGAGGTTGATCCTAGGTGTCCCATATGCTGCCGCGTTCATGGGTGATAATACTGCCTATTAGTTTAGTCCAATCACTTGGGCTTGTAAGAGAGATGGGGCTTTCTTTTTCAGATCAAGCAGGTTTCTGAGCAATTTCTATTTTCTAGCACTGCATGGCCTTGAGTGCCATTGCTGGTTGCAAGGATGACAGCTTCTTTAAAAGCGTTGGAGAGAGCTTGACGATTTGACACCACACGAGATTCACCTATGAGGACTTATGACACACATTTTGGTATACCTTTGGGGAATGCTCCTGGCTGGTGGGATGACAGAAAAAGACATCATGAGTCTGTCTTTCTTGCCTTTTTAGCTTCGCTTGCCACAACTTTCTGATCCAAAGAATGACAGGAACAGAAGGCCCTATGAGCTCGAATGTGACTGGCGCACTGTACAGGTTGAGGAACATATTTTGCAGGACTGCCCGCATGAACATCTGGCCAGCCTCCGCACTCAGCACCAGCTTGTCACAGACGGTCTTCCCACCTCTATGAGGAACTCGTTCAAGGACCTTTTTGAACCAACCAGGTATGCCCAGCCAGTGTTGCCTCTTCTGTAGCTGAGTGCCTATAGGGGGACTTTTCTCTTGAATTTTATTCTAGCATTTTATGTTTGGTTACAGGCTTTTCCCAAGCTTCCACTTAGATGCCACCCAGAGGCATATATAGCGATGTAACCTTACCTATTTGAGAATGTCCCTCTCTTGTAGCACAGCCTGCATATTTACAGTTGTGCGCGTAAAAAAGCTTGTTCGCTGGAAAACATTACAATTAGGAGGCGGCAACAATGAAGTTCGCTACATCAGAAAGTCCAGCATCTTTATAAGCAGAGGCGAGTTCTCCACGAATCTCGTCATAGCTCCCTAGCTGCCCAGCTGCAACAAAGTCTAGCAAGCTATCCGCGTGCGTTAGTGCGATCTGCATCAAAAAGTAAAGGGACGTTAGCCACAACTTGATCGTGGTGTATTTGCTGTGAGCATTAGCATTATGTGCGGCAGCGACAAATTGTGGTACTTGTCGGTTGGTTGACAGTTGGGGGTCAATAGTTGTTTCGCTCAATAACTGGCGCAGCAGTTACTATTTTAGCTTAACTTGTAAAGTGAACTTGCTCATGTCTAGGGATCTAGGGATCGGCGTTTGCTTATAGCGCTATAACATTTCTCAGATATAGCACGTGCCAAAAATTGAAATCGTCGCTTCGCTTTGATTCGGCTCATTCCCACGCTTCAAACTTGGCTCGAATTCGTCCTCGGGCGTCCAAGCATCGACACAACACGAACAAGTACCCTCGTGGAGCCTTGGAGTGCTGTGAGGAGCTCATACCGTGAGCCAAAACATGAGTACCACACACCACAAGGTGGACACAAATGCACAGACATGCCTGCACTTGCACACAAGTGCACGCATACACACCGCAGTGCTTGCATGCATGCACGCACACGCACGCACACACACATGCACGTGCACAGACACGTACGCATGCACTTGCGGGTGCATGCACACACGCACACACTTGCACGCACGCACGCACACACACACACACATAAGCAGGCATGCACGCACAGCTCAGTCTTGGTCCAACACTTTGGCCAGGGACACATGCTGTTCTACAGGCTTGTCCACATAAGGCACATATGTGTGGCACAGCACCACAGGTATAGCGCTATAATTGGGACCCAAATCCCACCAGAGCTTGACAGAACCAATTTTCCGACTCGTTTTTTGCCAGGGAGCATTGTGCATGGTACCCTGCATGTCTTCCAAATCCGATGCCGAAACTCGTTCGGCACGGGGGAGTTCTGGCAGATATAGCGGCTTAAATATAGCATAATAGCATAATATAGCGCTATATGCCGATCCCTACTCATGTCTAAGCAAGGCAACAGCTCTGGGCACTTTTTGCGTGGCAGCTGAGTGTGTACGGTAGAGTATTGTGTTTTGTTTTATTTGCAGGTGTGTAGCGGTCGCGGCAGTTGTCAAGCCAAAGTCAGCTGTACACTGCAGCTTGCTCCGTCCTTTGCTCAGAAGATAATCAGCCCTGGACAAAGCCCTGGACGAAAATGTCTCCCACATCTCAATAACTACTTGGTTCTTGGTCAGTGTTTTGTACTTGGGTTTGGTACTTGGTAGTGACGCTAGTTTGGCCTGACAACACGCCCTGACCCAATTTGTCAAGGTAAAAGAAGGCCAAATAAGCAGTGAGGCTTTTAGGTGCTGACACCTAAGCCTTCCTATTTCATGCTGGACGTGTTGCATTATGTCCACAACCTTTTCTAGTTTTGAACCCTAGGATATTAAGCGGCCAGGACCTGCGCATTGTTGCAGGAACTAAGCCATGGTCAGAATTGGATTGCAAAAATGAGCACACCGCAATGGTTTGGGGGCGGTCTTGGTATCCTCTGGAAGCATACCAGTGTGAATTCCACCTACCATCCCCTTTTTGGCAAAGTCCCCCTCGTGGGGGCGTGAGCCCCTAGCGTTGACAACTTCCCACAAAACTTCCCACAATCCTCCCCAGGCCCACCCAGAGCACCTCCTGACCTAAGACTTTGGCTGCCCCAGTGAAAAACCTCATGTGGCAGCCCTGTATGGTCAGAGGGGTACGGGGGGCAGGGGGTGGAGTGGTGGGGCCCGCTTCTTGACAAAATTTGTAAATGAGGCCAAGCAAGTTCTGGCCAGGCCCACCCAGGGCACCTCCCGGGCTGAAACTTGATAAAGGCTCCTAACCAAACTTTCTACTGTGCCAGAAAATTGTTAGGGGCCCTGGGGTGCCATGTGTAGTTTTGGAGCAAACTTTAATGTTTAAGAGCCCCAGCAAGCTGCCCAATTTCCTCAACTAGGCCCCCGGACCACTTCCTGCTGGTGCAGTATCCATCAGCATACTTCCCTGGCTGCGTTTGCTGTGTCAGGGGCCTGGGTGTGTTCCGGCTGCAAAGTTCACGGTTGACCATGCAAGCATCAGTTTCTGAGCTCAAATTCAACTTATGTTAATTTCGATGGGCTAAAAAAATTTGGTATAGGTAGTCAGATGTTCATGGCGCGAGGAAGTTTGCCATGCGACCCTTGAGGAATGCAGCTTGGGTGAGACATCGGCCAGCCCGGGCATAATGCTCGCACCTGCCCTGTCCTTTTAGCAGCAGCACATCCTCACCCCTGCTTCAGCAAAGCCTGCTCCAGTACCATTCACACCACTGTAGAGTCTGTGGGGCAGCAAAGCACACACACACGCGCACACACATGCACAAACACAGACGCACGCACACACATACACACACAAATGTGTGCGGATACACACAGGCATGCACACATACACACATACACACGCACACGCACAAACACACACATGCACACACGTGCACACAAACGCGCACACACACACGCACACACATGCGCATGCACGGTTGCGTTGCACTGTCAGTGCTGATGGGCTTTGCCAACTTTCCAGCGTCGCTAGCGACGCTCCCCCACTTGTCTGACAACCTGTGCCTGCTGAAAGGAAAAAGAGCTTCACCAACCTGTTGTGGGGTTTTGACTTCCTTGGCTGCCCCCTGCGTTTGCACCTGTGCAGCTGCTTGTGCCTCTTCACTGAGCAGGTATCGGGTCTGCATGCACACGTGAACGCATTACGGGTGCACTTTGGCGCGTTGCATGCGTTGCCTGATTAAATGAGCTGACACAACTTGCCACCGGACCAACCGTGATTGTATTGTACAC